>CEVX01149164.1_pt1 | contig 9864 bp, 8 predicted proteins | sample 356561 | NCBI WGS metagenome assembly CEVX01 (sample SAMEA2623886, study PRJEB7988) | marine metagenome | biome: marine biome (ENVO:00000447); feature: surface water layer (ENVO:00002042); material: "saline water (ENVO:00002010), including plankton (ENVO:xxxxxxxx)" | depth 5 m | reverse complement strand
TCAAACTTCTCACTTGCTAATTGAGGGCTTTCGATATCTTGTCCGAGTAAAACCTCAACGTTATTCATCGCTTCGATACGCTCTTTCAGCGCATCAATCAATACTTCCATCCCACCTTTCAGGGATGCAATTGAACGACTTTTAGGCTGGAATATAGGATAAGTTGGAGCAACCATTTTCGCTAATTTTCTATTGCTAATAGGCTGAACTGGCCCGAATTTTGTCAGAGATGGAAATAAGAAATCAGCATCGACATTATCTGAAGTATCATTTACAATTCCAAGAGTCAGTGCATCCGAGATCTTACTATGAGGAATTAACTGTGAAACGGATTTCTTTCCAATACGTGACTCTTTAATGGCTTTTCTTAGTTTTAATGGCCCAATTTTGAATAATGATAATGGTGAAATTTTATGTTTGGAATTATTGAGCCAGACCCATCTTGAATTGACTTTATCAGTTGATGGTTTCCATAATTCAGCCAATCCTAAATCATCTATTAGCCTCCACATTGCAGGGTGTGGTCGTGAAGCATTGACCGCTAAATCACAAATCCATTCATCTTTTTTCCAAGATTGAATTACTCCGCCTAATCTATTCGACTTTTCAACTAAAATCAATTTCTTTTCAGGATATTTTTGGCCGAGCCTAAATGCAGTGCAAAGTCCTGAAAGTCCTCCTCCAATGATGACTATTTTTCCTTGTTCTTTTAATTCAGGATTGGCTAATAATGGGCGGCGCATTTCCGCTCCATGTTGAATCCAATCCTGCAATTCAGCCATACTAACCGCTCGAAATTATACCCAGTCCTTTGGGTTTTGAAGAACATGTAGCAGTTCAGATTCTAAACTTCCATCTTCAGGAGTATGACAGTATTCCCAACGTGACGTTAGAGGTAGTGACATTAAGATACTCTCTATTCGGCCATTGGTTGTTAATCCAAATGTTGTACCTCGGTCATAGACCAAATTAAATTCGACATATCTACCTCTGCGAATTTGTTGCCAATCCTTTTGTTCAGCAGTGTAACCCAAATTCATCGTTCTCTCTAAAATTGGGATATAAGAACTCAAGAAAGATAGAGCACAATCCTCAACAAAGTCGAAGCATTCATCCTGACTTGCTTGATTTATATTATCAAAAAATATTCCTCCGAGGCCTCTTCTCTCACCACGATGTTTGATGTAAAAGTAATCATCACACCACTGCTTGAATTTAGGGAAGTCGGCAACTTCATGACGTTCACACACATCTTTGTGCACTTGATGAAAATGTATTGCGTCCTCTTCAAATAAGTAACTTGGAGTCAAATCAGCACCACCTCCAAACCACCAGCTTCCTGGTTTAGTGCCATCGCCTCTCTCGAAATAACGATAATTTGCGTGAACAGTTGGAGCCATTGGGTTTTTTGGATGTAGAACAAGACTTAGGCCGGTTGCATAGAAGTCTAAGTCTTCATCACCCAAGTCATGACCTCCGCCCATGCTTTTTGCGGCTTGTGGGCTAAGGGTCCCATATACCACACTGACATTCACACCGGCTTTTTCAAACACCTTGCCGTCACTAAATACACGGCTTCTCCCACCGCCGCCTTCTTCTCTGTCCCAAACATCTTCACGATAATCAACATCATCGATTTCTGCTAACTTCTGGCAGATGATGTCTTGGACCCGGTAGACCATGTCAGCCATTCGATCACGCATATTATTCACCAGTAATAGTGCGCAAAACCGATTCGACACAATCGATTCTAGCAGAAGGTGCGAATCCATGTCCAAGGTTGAATATGTGACCTGGAGAATCTCCGGCTGCATCAAGAACTTTACGAGTGGCAAGACTTGCCATTTCCGGAGAACCATGCAATAATGAAGGGTCAAGGTTACCTTGGAATGCTAACTTGTCACCGAATTGTTTACGATTCAATGCTAAGTCATCTCGCCAATCTAGAGATATAGCTTCTAAATCTAGTTCTCTAATCGAGGAATGAAGATGCCCTGAGCCTTTAGCATAATGAATCAAAGGAACTTTTCTTTCACACTTCTCTCGAAATACTTCAATTGCTTTGGCGGTAGCAGGCATGGCGAACTTGCGATAATTTTCAGTGTTAAGTAAACCAGCCCAAGTGTCGAAAATTTGAACAGCATCCGCGCCGCCATAGTTTACTTGATCGGCCAATAAATCACCAACGATATAGCCCATTTTTGAAAAGAGTTCTTTCGCCATATCAGGATTAGAAAATACCTTTGATCTAGCATTGTGGAAATCTTTGTCACCAGTTCCTCCCGATAAAAGATACATTGCAATGGTCCAAGGTGAGCCTACAAATCCTAAGTGAGCAATCGAATTATCAGACTTCTCACCAAGAGATTTCAAACCATCTGCAGCCCAAGGTGCATGCTTTCTTGCAGAGAAGTTGATCCAGTCATCGATGTCTTCAAGTTCGAACTTATCGATTCTAATTCCGCCACCATACTCAACCGTATATCCTAAACTAGGTAATGGAGTTAGAATGTCACTAAAGATAATTGCAGCGTCAATTGTCTTGTAACGTTGAATCGGTTGAAGAGTTATTTCTGAGCATAGTTCTGCATCCATGCATCGCTCCCAGAATGTATTCTCAGCAGCAATTTTGCGGTATTCAGGAAGGTGTCTTCCCGCTTGTCTCATGAACCACACTGGAGTTCTGTCTACTGGCTTGAGATTAAGCGCTGAAACTATTCTCTCTTTCCCGTTCATTTTTCTCACTCCAAATTCTCCAGCACGTCATCTAGTGCAGAGACCATGCCTAGGACATGGTGCTCTTGATGTGCCGTAGAGATAAAACCTATTTCGTAAGCAGATGGTGCTAGCATGTAACCTCTTTCGAGTAGCCCTTGATGGATTTTTGCGAACATTACGCCAGCGTTCTTCGGAATTTGGTCTGCTCTGTTAGGTGGTTCCCCATCTCCTGGTGAGAACCAGAATAAGCTGCCCAATCTAACAATTCGCATTGGGAAGTTATGCTTCGCAAGTACTTCATTAGTAGCATTTTCAAGGGTTGAACCTAGTGATTCTAATAATTGATAAGAGTCTGCTGAAAGCATATCTAGAGTTTCGCTTCCTGCTGCCATTGCTAATGGGTTTCCAGACAAAGTACCTGCCTGATAAACAGGTCCTACGGGAGATAGTTTGTTCATAATCTCGCTTTTAGCACCGTAAGCGCCGACTGGCAATCCTCCGCCAATCACTTTGCCTAACGCAGTGATATCTGGCTCTATTCCGACATAGCCGCCATAGCCTCCTTCCTCAAACCTAAAGCCACTTATTACTTCATCAAAAATCAATAATGCACCATTAGCGGTACATAATTCTCTTAATTTTGACAAGAATTCCTTGCGTTGAACTAGTAGTCCATTGTTGGCTGGTAGTGGCTCTATTACCGCTGCAGCAATCTCACTACCGTGCTGTGAAAATAGGTGTTCAAGAATTTCTTCATCATCAAGAGGGGCAACCAAAGTAGTTGCGACAGTATCTTTTGGAATTCCTGGGCTGCTTGCTATTCCAAAAGTGGCTAATCCACTTCCTGAATTAACCATCAATGAATCAACATGGCCGTGATAACATCCTTCGAATTTGATAATCAAGTCTCTTCCAGTATATCCTCTAGCTAACCTAACAGTGCTCATTACAGCTTCAGTTCCTGAACTTACAAACCGTACCTTGTCCATGAAAGGAAAACGTAGTTTCACTTTCTTGGCTAGTTCTAGTTCACCCATGTGTGGCGCTCCAAATGAAGTTCCATCTTGCATCTTCAAAGCTACAGCATCGATGATTTGAGAATTAGCATGGCCGTGAATTAGTGGGCCCCAAGATTGTATGAAATCAACTAATTCATTCCCGTCAACATCTGTGACTATAGCGCCTGATGCCTTTTGGAAATAAACAGGACTACCATGTACTGATTTGAAGGCACGTACTGGCGAATTAACACCTCCTACAAGATGGTTTTCGGCTTCGAGATGAAGTCGATTAGAATTACTTCTATCCATTTCCTGACCTCCTCAAAACCAATTATTTTCTAATGCTTCACGAGTGTGATAACTCACTATCACATCTGCACCTGCTCGTTTGAATGAATGAAATATCTCGCTGACCATTTTTTTGCGTGATTGCACGTCAGTAGTGGCAGCCATTACCATTGAATACTCCCCACTAACATTGTATACAGCGACAGGTCTAGTAATTTCTTTAGACACTTCTCTGACTACATCTAGGTAGGTAAATGCAGGTTTTATCATGATTATATCTGCTCCCTCTTGAACATCTGTGGTCGCTTCAAGAATAGCTTCAGAATATCCCGATTTGATATCCATTTGATGGCTTGACCTATCACCAAATGATGGTGAACTAGAGGCTGCATCTCTAAATGGGCCGTAGAAAGATGAAGAATACTTGACAGAATATGATAGGATCCCTGTATTGGAGTATCCATTTGCCTCCAATTCTTCCCGAATCGATTTTACTCTTCCATCCATCATATCCGATGCTGAAACATAATCGGCACCGGCTTTAGCGTGTGACAAGGCAATCTTAGATAATACTGGAATTGTTCTATCATTATCTATCACCTCATTGTGAATAACTCCACAGTGACCGTGGTCAGTTGCTGTACAAAGACAGACATCGGTTAATATTACGATACTGTCGCCGAACTTTTCTCTCAATAATCTGACCGCATTTTGTAAAGGCATATCATCTACATGAGCAGCAGAGGCATACGGGTCTTTGAGTGATGAATGGATTACGGGAAATAGCATGTGATTGTTTATTCCAGATTCTACATCTTTGGAAATAGTCTCTATCAAAACATCCACAGACTGCTGAAATATACCTGGCATAGAACTAATTTCGTCGTTTACACCTTGCCCATCAACAACAAAATGTGGCTGAACTAATGAACTGTTGATAGATGATTCAAGGACAAGGTTTCTTCTCGCCTGGGTCCATCGATTTATTCTTGGTCTAATCTTCATTAGTTTCCCCCCTGCTTTCTTCCCACCATTTTGAAAGGAATTCAGCTGTTGGTCCTTTTAGGATTTCAACTTTCGAATCGGCGAAATAATCCATCGATTCAATCTCCTCTAGTGAAGATTTGCCCATGCACAATATATTTTTAGGTATGGGTAAAGAGTTCTCGAACCAAGATCTGGCTGATGATGGAGATGACAGTAAAAGGACATCATCTGGATTAACATCGAATGATTCCAGAGTCTTTGATTTATTCTCATAGCCAACCCAATATTCGACTTCGAATCCAGACTCTGTTAATCGTTTGAGTAAATATTCTGGGGCTACATCTGAGCGAGGCAACATCAATTTAGTCGATTTATCAATATTGTTCTCAATGTAATCTGCTAATTCTTTTGAATTCCTTGATTTAGCACAAATCGATACTGTCACACCTTGCTTGAAACACGCTCTAGCCGTTCCTTCACCGATTGCTAACCATTGTATGCGGTTTATATCGCCATTTTCTTGTGCAATCTTGATGGCACATTTTGCAGCAAATGGTGAAGTTAAAACAAGATAGGGCCATTGTGAGCGTGAGACTGAATCTTCGATGAAGAGTTTGGGCCAGTTCTCTGCCTTAGGAACTAAACTGATCACGGGCTTATTTAATACATTGATTCCATCATTTTGAAGAATGTTTGCCAATCTATCTGAATTGAGTGTTGAAATTAATTTTGGACCTTTCCTAATAGTAAAACTTGGACTATGTTTTGTTTCTGGGAGTTCTAAGTTGACAGATGACAAATCACCATGATATTTGTTGGTTGGAAAATCTCTTCCTTGGCAAAAGGTTTCACGCCAATTTTTCGGGGAAATCTGTAGTGCTACATCACTTCCATCGACTTTAATTCCGGCAGGATAGAGGCAACCTCCACCGATTTCACTCAGAAGTTCCCTCTCCCTAACCACGTCATCTTCGGTTTTTTTGTGATTTAGAACATCTCTCAATGCTTGTATTGAATTTGAAGAGTTTGAAGACAAATAATGAACTGAAATTGCACCTTGTCCTGGCGCAGTAGGCCACTGGTAATCATCGAGCCTTATCGCACTAAATTCCAACATCCAAGAATCTAAAGCATCTATACTATTCAGTCTTTGAAGCCCGACTTCTGCAAGAATTATCGCATCTACTCTCTTCTGGAATAGACGCTTTAATCTAGTTTCGATTTGACCTCTCACTGCAATAGGTATCACATCAGGTCTATTGCTAAGCAAGAAGGATTGCCTTCTGCCAGATACTGTGCCAACCATGCCTGTATGAGGTATGAACGATAGAGCAGTCTCAATATCTGTTGAATCTGATGATTTCAAAACCTCTGAAAGTGATGGTAAATCTTCACGTTTTGGAAAAATCAAGAGGTCATTCGTACTACCTCTTTCTAGAAAGGCAAGACAATTTATTGAATTGCTAAAATCAACAGGGACATCTTTGCTTGAATGTACTGAAATATCGACAGTTCCATCGACTAGTTTAGCGTCAATAGCGTGAATAAATTGTCCAACGGAACTCGCCAAATCGCCACTTAATGATTGGTCTCCTTTGGATGAGATACCAATTATTTCAGTATCAAAACCATTGTCATTAAGCATTTTGCTAACCTTATTGGCTTGCCACATTGCTAATGTGGAAGTTCTAGTGCCAATTTTGATTGTAGTCAAAGTTTAGCCCCCGAGAGATTCGCCCGCTGGTTAATTCGGATAATCGTCTCAGTAACATCACTAGACACTCGCTTAAGAAGAGTTGGATTTATCTTGCGAGGGGTTGATTGAACCATGTTATCTAAATCGTCAAGACCGAATGGCCCTTGTTGATTGCAAATCCAAGTGGCAATCTCTCTAGAGAAAGGACCTAATTGTGATTCATGGGTATCTTCCAAATCGCTTGATTTAGCCCATTTATTGGATAATTCTTCCAATGTTGTGTACATCATTGAACGGAACTTAGCATTACTACGGTCGGTTAAAGCAGAAAGGTACTTGTTCTCAATCTGCTCGATTAAAACCTCGCTTTTGGAGATAGCAGAGCCATAATCCCACTCCTTTTCGAGACTGTGAGCAGCTCTAATCCAGTGCTTCATGCCGAATAATATTTGATTCTCATGCAGTGCTTCTTCATCGATGGAAGGGGGCCATGAAAAGTCCATGATTGTAGATTCACATTTGGTTGGCAGTTGATTATCAACATCAAATGTAGGCCTTATGTTTCTGATTGTAGAAATTACTAGGCTTGCCTCGAATTTGGATTCATCCCACTGTTTGAATGAAATAAATCTAATCTTCCCAGACAAATTTTCTTCTGAGTTGCTATATTTTTCATGATTTCGACTGATTACTGTGATTTCTTTTTCTCCTAAGGAGAATAACACTTCTACAGCTTTCTTGCCCATTCCTCCAAACCCAAGAACCACAGAATTAGAATGGTTTTTCGCTGATAATTGTTTTTCTAGGGCAGTACTTGCTAGACTAATCATAGATTCAGTAGTTTGATTAAATCCTAACTCCTTTCTAATCACACGATTTGCTGAAATAACGTGATCAAAAAACGAACTATTGATGTCACTAACCAAATCGTGTTTTCTGTGCCATGCTACCGAACTTCTAAACTGAGCCATAACTTGCAACTCACCTATCATAAAAGAATCAAGACCGCTACAAACCTTGACCAAATGCCTCCAGACATCAAGGCCATTATAAGTTTCAAAAGGAATGGAGTCCAGTGAAGTACACTGTTCAATGGTGTTTTGCAACTTTTCTGAATCTATTCCAAATCCAACATAAAGAACACGATTGCATGTCGAGAACTCAAAAATTTCAGTTTGTGAAGTTTCGGATAAATTTCGAATAAATTCTAATCGTTGCTGTTTATCTAACCCCTCAGTAGTTAGATGCTTAACATGTTCGACGTTATCAGAATCAATTTTCATTGTCACCATGCAGATATCATTCATTAATTTCTGCGCGTCTACCTTCTGGCCATTTATCTCATGAACAACAGGGGCATTGAGGAAACGAGTTAAGTCGATATTAGGGTGGCCTAAATCGTTCATATTATCCCCCGTGCCACTCCCGCACATTACTACCTTATGAAGTTCAGTTTATCGTGACTGGTTTTTTTAATCTTAAAATATCCTTTATCAAAAAATTTAATCTCTAGCTGAATATTAAATCAAGATAACTAAATTAATAGTTTTGATTAAGTAGGTATTACCTATCCACGGTTTGATTACAATGAGTAAGAAAGGCGAAGACCGGCGTATTCCAGTAACAGTATTAACCGGATTTCTAGGGTCTGGTAAAACTACACTTCTAAACCATATATTGACCAGTACAGAACACAAAATGAAATTTGCAATTATTGAAAATGAGTTTGGCGACATTGGGATTGATGAAAATATCATCGTCGAAAGTTCTGAAGAGAGTATTATTGAGGTAATGAACGGATGTATCTGTTGTACTGTTAGAGGCGATCTAACTGAACTTCTGGACGACATGTATGAAAGAATCAAAGGTTTTGATGGAGTTTTGATTGAAACTACTGGTTTAGCAGATCCTGCACCTGTGGCACAGACGTTTTTCGTTGATGATAGAGTATCAAATCGTTACAAATTGGATGGTATTATCACGGTCGTTGACGCTAAGCACGTCATTCAACACCTCGAAGATGAAAAGCCAGAGGGTATTGAGAATGAGACTGTAGAGCAACTTGCATTTGCTGATAGGATTATGTTGAACAAGATTGACCTTGCAACAGAAGAAGAGCTCCTTAATGTGGAAAGGAAGATCAAAGCAATAAACGCATTTGCTCCGATTTATCGCACTGAAAACAGCCTGATTGACCCTAATGAATTGATTAACATCGGTTCATTTGATTTGGAAAGAACATTAGAGATGGACCCTGAGTTCCTTGATACTGATGCAGAACATGAGCACGATCAACGTGTGACATCTGTAAGTTCAAAGTTTGAAGGAGAACTTAATGTTAACAAATTACATGATTGGATTGGGTCGCTTATGCGTGACAAATCAGAAGACTTGTTCCGCTACAAGGGCGTTCTTGCTGTGAAAGGCATGGAAGAAAAATATGTATTCCAAGGTGTTCACATGCTATTTGGAGGAAATTTTAGCAAAGAGATTGGGCTATGGAAGGAGGGCGAAAAGCGAGAGTGCCGATTCGTATTTATTGGTCGTGATATTGACCATGAGGCCCTTGAATCAGGATTGATGGAATGTCTAGCAGAAGACCTTCGTTTCAATGTTGGAAGTTTTGTTTTCGCCAATGTTGGGGAATTTAAATTGGGTAAGGTTTTGAAATGCTGGGATGAAGGTAATCCGTATCGGGTCGAAATACAGAATGAAGAAAAATCAAATGTTTGGGTTCCTATAGACAATGACAAATTCGTTCGAAAGAATCTTTGAAAGTGAATCATATGTCAAATCAACTCTTTGTTTGTAATGGATGTTGCTGCGGACGTACCGAAAAGGGTAACGCCGAAGTACAGATTGAATTACTGAAGGATGCTTGGGAAGAGAATAGTCTAACAGAACATGTCAAACTCAGTATTTCGTCATGTTTAGGTCCTTGTAGTATGAACAATGTCTCATTATTGAAGACTGATAACAATAGAACTTGGCTTGGTAAACTCACGAAAGAAGAACACTACCAGGCTCTTGTTGAATGGGCGCTTGATATTGCTAATAGGGGCAATGAGGCAGAACTTCCTGAAGTCCTAGAATTACATCGATTTGAGCCATCATAAATATGCATTCAAACCTCGAAAGTATTGCATCAGTAAATAGTATATTCAATAGTTAATA
>CEVX01133742.1_pt1 | contig 9877 bp, 8 predicted proteins | sample 356561 | NCBI WGS metagenome assembly CEVX01 (sample SAMEA2623886, study PRJEB7988) | marine metagenome | biome: marine biome (ENVO:00000447); feature: surface water layer (ENVO:00002042); material: "saline water (ENVO:00002010), including plankton (ENVO:xxxxxxxx)" | depth 5 m | reverse complement strand
TTCTTCAGTAGTCGTATCAGTATTTGAAGAATCAGATCCTTCCTCACTAATCGATGATTCTTCTGGCCCTTTAATATATTCTTTAAGAGCAGGTTCTCCCATTAAGATTCCCATAGAACCGCCTTCTTCGCCATCAAACTCAATTTTAAAATTAACAGATAATAAAACATCTTCAGGATAATAAATATGTAGATACTCAACATCTTTAACAGATTTTTCAAATTTAATAAGTTGGTTATGTGTTTTTAAGTAATCAAGAATTAAATCAACAAATTCGGTAGCAACGCATTCTTCTGAAAAAAACCAACTATCAGGATTTTCTGTTGTTTCAGCAACACCATCTCCTCCTAGAATACGGTTAGCTAAACGAGAGATAAAGGATCGATCAGCATATAGTAATGCAGGTTTAGAAAACCATTTTAATTCGTTATAAACAGCAGGGGTTTCGTTAAATGAAATATCTTGAAATTGTTTGCATTCATGCTCTGTATAAGATAACAAAAATTTTAATTTAAATTCAGAAGAAATAAAACTAGAAATTGTTAATGATAAACTTTTAAAAATTTCCATTAATGATTTTAAATCATCTTCAGATACATCAGTAAATGTAACATTTTTGTCTTTAGCCATAATTATTTTTCTTTTTTATCCTTTTTATCTTTTTTATCATCTTTTTTATCGTCTTTGTCCCCATCTTTTTTACCCCCATCTTGCTCAGGATCAACAAACTTTAAGGTTACTTTTCCAGAACTTTGAAGGGAACGTGCTTGTCCTAGTATTTTAAGTTGAGCGGCATTAATGGAATCATCATCGGCGCGTTCTTTTGCTGCTTCTAATTCTTCATCTAAAATACTTTTCGCTCTACTAGAGATATTAGCTTGTATTTTTTCTTTTACATCATCTTCAGCACTTTGGAGAGCATATGATAAATCTTTCATATCAACATTTGATAAAATAAGTTGTAGTTCTTCGTCTTTCAATTTAACAAGATTTTCAAACGATAGCATGTTTGCTTTAATATCTTCGAGCAGGTCAGGATTATCCTCTTCGATACTAGATAATAAGTCATTACGCTTCTCCGTAGGTGTTTGCTCTAAAATAGCAGCAAATTTTAAGACCATACCTTTTAAAGATTGTCCACCTGAAGAGCTCATGAATTGCTCATAAAGTTTTTTATCTAATTTACTAACATAATTATCAGAAATAACTTTAACATTAAATACTTTTTTAAATAGTAATTTAGATGTTTCTGTATCCATTTTTTGTAATAACTGACTCGATTTTTCTTGGCTAATATAATATAAAATTAATGCTTTCATTTGCATAGAAAGTCTATCAAACATATCTAAAATAGCATCATTATCAATGGTTTCCAGATATTGAAAAGGTTTATCGTAAGAAACGGAAGCTTTACTTTCGGTAGCATCAAAAGCTTGTTGAAATAACATAGAGCTAAGATTTTTTCCCCCAATAATACTCTTTTTTTCTACAAACAATTCATGAAATTGTAAAACAGTTTCAGTTAAACTAGCATTGTCAATATTACCAAGATTAGCCATCGCTTCTAAGACGACACGACTTTTAGCTTCACCCATAGCTTTTAAAATGCCTCTAGATAAAGCGGGTTTATTCATTTCTAAAAAAAGTAACAACGTAGCAACCTTTTTTACAGGTTCTGAAAAGCTAGATGTTGTACTTGCAGAATCGCTCATAATAATTAATTTCCTTCAAAGTAACTATTATTTACCCATATTTAAGAATCTTTAATCATTTTTTTTTTATAAAAAACACATGCTTAATTAAGTAAGAAAAGATAAGGGTGAAAAAAGAGGGTATTATCAATTAATTATCATAAAATAATAAACAAAAATGGTCGCAGATTCTTTAAGAAAGACGTAGCGAAATGGAGTTATTATGAGCATCCAATGATTCAATAGAGGTAAGTGTATCTAGTGCTGGTTGAACATCACGCAATGATTCTTTTGAAGCGGTTAAAATGGATGAGAATTTAACAAAATCAAATACAGATAAGGCAGATGAAAAGCGAGCCGCACGAGCGGTTGGTAAAACGTGATTGGGACCGGCAATATAATCACCTAAAGCAACGGGTGTATATGGCCCACAGAAAATAGCTCCTGCATGCTTAATTTTAGGTCGAATGGATTCTGCATTATCAGAAATTAAACATAAATGTTCAGATGCAATATCATTCATGATAGTGATAGCTTCATCAGAGTTTTGAGCATGATAAAGAGCGCTGTTAGATAAAGCCTGTTTAATAATAGATTGTCGTTTTAAGTGAGGAAATTGTTTTGTTAATTCAATTTGAACCGCTTTTAAAACAGATTCTTGATCTGAGATAATAACGCCTGATGCATCTTCATCATGTTCACATTGAGCAAAAAGTTCAGCAGCTGCGTAGGCTGCATAATTAATGTTATCAATATAAACACATACTTCTGATGGACCTGCTGGTTTATCGATATCAACTAAGCCATAAACAGCTTGTTTAGCTGTATCAACATAGCGATTACCAGGGCCTACAATTTTATCAACCGCTGGAATTGAGGCAGTACCATAAGCAAGTCCGTAGATAGCTTGAGCACCACCTGCTTTGATTATTTTATTAATACCACATTCAATTGCAGCCACAATGATTTCTGGAGCTAAGGATCCGTCAGTTCGAGGTGGCGTTGTCATAATAAGTTGAGACACACCGGCAATTTTTGCGGGAATCGCATTCATAAGCACACTGGATGGATAAAGGGCTTGTCCCCCTGGAACATATAATCCAACAATTTCAATGGGGTTATATTGCATACCATAAGAACCAACAGAGCATGGTTTTTGCCAGTTTTGAGGCTGTTGTTCAGAATGAAACGCTGTAATATTTTTTTTAGCTAGTAACATAGCCTCTTTAAAGGAAGATGTAACTTGGGTATAAGCCTCATCAATTTCGGTTTGTGTAACAAGTAAGGAAAATGAATCATCTACTTTAGTAGCATCAAATTGTTTTGTGTAAGTGATAATAGCCTCATCACGTTGACGACGAACAGTTTCCCCAATAGTAGTAACTACTTTAGTGATCGATTCTTGGTTATTATCAAGAATTTGATCACGTTTTTTAGTATCAAAGTTATATATAGTAATAGCTAGCATACTGTCAAATTACCTAAAAAGGGCAGGCTTGTAAAGAACTGGTAAGAAAAAGAGTAGAGCAATTGTTTATGAAGGAGTGCAACCGGGATACGCTTCTCTTCTTTTTCTTTTCTGATCTACTTTTGCACACCTTTCTGCTAGAACTCTTTCGCTGTCAGTAAGAGATACTGATGTGTCACTAACTAACAAATGATGTATCACAGGCTAGATCTTGTAAGCAATAAGATACATTAATTATATCTGTATAGAGACACCTACCTGTAATGCTGTTAATAATAGTTTCTTTGCAAAATGATGGTGATCACTATGTGATTGTAGGGTTGTATTTTGATAGAAATACCTAACAAAAGAGCGTACATGGTTATTGCTATATGGGATATTTTTTTCGAAAGATAATAGTCCAAACCAACTTGATTGTACCGTTTCGTTTGGATTAGGAAATCCCAGACGTGTTAAATAGCTAATAGCATGCGGGTGCATATCATTGATGTGATATGAATAGCCTCCCCCTAGGTATAAATAGGGGATTAAGGGTAGTTTATAAAGGATATAAACAGGGATAGTAGTATAGACCCCTTTACTAAGTAAATTTATTTTATTGTTTCCTTGATAATAACTAATTCCTAAGATAAATGAGTTTTTTTTAAATTCTAATTGAGGCCCCATACAAGAATGACGTTCTTTAAAAGGAATATATAATGACGATCCTACCCGTATCAACGAGAGAGGCCTAAAGTTTGAAGAAGAAGGAGAGGTAAAATTAATAGAATTTAAGCGATACGTAATGCCAAATGATAGAGTGGATAAATGGCTTTCAATAGTTTCATCTATATCGGCAATATGCCCTACATTACCTTCCTGAGTATCTTGATAACGAGATTGTACTTGGGTGCCATGTGATTGAATCGTTTGAGAATAAAAACGAAGAAAGCTAGTTAATGATTTTGTAAGTTGGTAGTTTAGTAATAATGTAGCAAAATGCATAGTTCCACTTAGGGAACCTTTGGCTATTTTTGATCGCAAAACATGATCATCTGTATCGGCTAATAGGACATAGGGTGACAATCCTAATCTTATATTGATGGATAATTTGGCTAATGTTTGGTTGATATCAAAACCCCAGTATGGCATTTTTTGAGTAAGGTTATAGGTAATAACTGTTCCAGCTTGAGTAAGAAGGGTTTTGCTTGAATCGCTAGGATACCATTGAATCAAATCATATGCTTGAAACTTAAAATATTGATATTTATAGCCCACTAAAAAACGATACGTTGTTTTGGCCAGATTAGGATAGATTATGGAGTATAAGGCTGTACTTAATGTTAGATCAAAGGAAGAGAAGGAGAGGGTGGTATCGCTTTCAGAGTAAATGTCCTGGATAGTAGAATCAGATGATAACCAATCTGAATCTTGTAGTTTGCCAGCATCATGTGAAATATTTTTTTGGATTTGTAAGTGAGCTAAAAATTGTGGGGTAAGGTATGATAATGCATTAATATTAGCGACATCAACATTTGTTGGGAATCGTAATTTACTAACAGGAAAATGATAGGCAAATTGTCCAAGTTTTGATTCTGTTAGCCCTCCTATAGTATAGGTAGAAAATCCAGTTAATGGTTGTGTATTAAATTGAATAGTTATGGGGGAATAAGCATCTATAGATAATGGGAGTATTAGACATGAGATAAGAATACCAATAGGCACAAATTTAAAGAACAATATCATGTAACCGTCCGGTTAAAAGAGTGTAATATTAGACATAATAAGGGTTAATCTCGAATTTTAGTCAGCGTATGAGTGTTAATATCATAGATATTGATACCAAGGGATTTAAAGATTGCATCTGAATCCCGAAACTCATTAAACCATCCCTTTTCATACACTAATAGTTTTGATCCATCAGGAGAGAATTTAAATTCATTCAGTGTCTTATAATCATAGGTTACGGCGATAGAATCAGTAATTGTATTGCTAGCAATTGAAAATGTTTTTAATACCCCATTATCGATGGTTTGGAGGGTATTATCCGTGTCATTATAATAACTAGGTTTAAAATCAATATCATACATTGTAGATGTAGCAGTCTCTAGATCATAAGAAGCAAGTGTATTCTGAATAGGATCATAATACCAAAATGATGTAGCCGTTTTCCAAATAGCATGACTACCAAAATCTAGCTCATGTTCCAAGTCACCTGTAATAGAAAAGATATATAACTTTGTATAACCAAACGAAAACAGAAAAGATTGCTTGGTAAAGGGATTTATTCTGATAAATTCATCGTATACAAAATTATTGGATTCAACCCTATAGATGGGCTCATCCGTAATAAGATATCTGCTTAAAAGGGTCCCATTTCGATAAAATTTTAATGTATCATCAGACTCTGAATTAAAAGGAAGGGAAATATAGGCTGTATAACGATCATTATTAGAATCAATAAACGATGATAGTGCAAACAAGACTTCCCATTCAGGATTATCATCATGCTGAATAAATTCTGTTTTTTTGCTCATAATAATGTCTTCAAGTTCAGGAGATGACAGATCAATAAGAAAAATATTGCTTGTGCCAATACGATCTTGCTGCTCAAAAAGATCATGTTCAGTCTGTTCACCAGCCTGATAATTGGTAATAATATCCCCTTGCAAAGTCCAGTCAGATACATAATAACCAGAGTAAGGGGTGTGAAATTTACTATCTAAAAAATCACACCCTGTGAAACACGATAAAATAATGAGAAATAAAAGAAATCGTAATATCATCACTTTAAATTATTAAGTTAAAAATACTATCTTTCAAGATAAATCAATTGACCATGATGAACAGATTCATTCCATCCATTTTCCTCTTCGTTATCTGTAACTTGTTTAGCATTATTAGACATTACTTTTAATGTTGCTGTGGTTTTAGCAATATTAATAGAAGTTGAAAACCAAATAGGAATACGCCATCTCCAAATCCGTTTAAAAACCCACGATGAGCGCGCATGAGCATAAGCAACATTAGCACCCACTTTATCATTATGAAGGTCCATTCTAGAAGGAGCATCTGATTTTGTTTCTCTAGCAGCTGTAAATTCATACCCCCACCATTTACCTAACTCGGGTCCTATAAAAGGAATACTACTACATGAATCCGCAACTAGAGCTGCCCAGAGAGCATGCGTAAATGCATTACCTTTGTTATTTTGTCCGTAAATATTATCAGCAGTCAATCCAACACCTAATGATACAACTAATGTTTGAATAGGGATTCGTTTTGAGATAAAACCAGCAACAATTAGCATAGAAATTTGTTTTTTAGTTAATAGTGTACGACTACCATATTTAATATCTATAAACTGACTAGTTTCATTTAAAATCGATTGCTGAATAGAGGCAATACTAGAAGCAATTTGATTTTGAATGTCTGGTTTGGTTATTTCTTGAACAGTCATATAGAGTGTTTCAGCTGATATTCGCTTTAATTTTTCTTCCATTATTTTTGATAGTTCTTTGCCTAGTTCTTCTTCTGTCATATCGTGTTGTGCTGAATTGCCAATAGTTTGTGTTCCCACAATATCTTTAGCCTGTTCTTCTAAAAAAGCATCTTCGTCAAATTCAGGGTAAGATTCTTCTACTGATTTTAGAACATCAAGGTATATTTCAGCCGTAGCAAAAGCAGTGATTTGTTGAGACCCATCGGCTGATTGAACAATAAATCCCGCGTTTGGCCATTGTTCCATATAATCATCAACAGTCATATCCATCAGATTATCTGGAAAATTATTTTGATAATGTTGGTATAGATTACCTCCTTTAGGATTATTGTGATTAGGAGAGGACTTGCCTAATAACGATGATGGCGTATCCTCTTGATTTAAAGCTCCACAACCAAAAAGGTTGAAAAGAGTAACAAAAGCAATGCTGGTTAAAATAAAATAGCGTTTCTGTTTCATAAATGAAAAACTCCTTTTATAAATAGTACCTAACTAGGTACGAAATAATATTTAGTTGTAATCGATCAATGATTCAATTATGGTGATTTAATTTCTTTTATAATAATTACAAGAGAGGTATCATGTTTTGCATGAGCAAGTATTGATACCATACATAGGTAACAGATAAAAATATAAAATAATTTTTTTAAAAAACATTTAACCAAACTATTAGTTAACAAATGTTAACCTAATAATTAAACCATTGAGTTATAAAAGCTTTTCAAAACAGATAAAAACTATGAAAAGTGCAAGTTGATAAAAAAAGAATAAGCCATAGGTTAAGAATTAGCAAGAAAAAAATATCAATAATCAAGGTTCACATAAGAAGGTAAAAAAGATTATACTAGTGAGTATGCAGTCTAATGAAAATCTAGCAGGAATATCACAGTCAGATGAGGATATACAACGTAATAAAAAGAACTTGTCAGACTTAAGTTTTGAGGTGACACAAAATCAAGGAACTGAGCCTCCTTTTCAAAATGAGTATTGGGATCACAAAGAAGAAGGCGTGTATGTAGATATTGTTTCGGGAGAACCCTTATTTTTATCTTATGACAAATTTGATTCAGGAACAGGATGGCCAAGCTTTACAAAACCGATTACCAATGAGGCTATTATGGAACATGTTGATCATTCGTTAGGTATGCAACGGATCGAAGTATGTTCAAAAAGAGCTAAATCACATTTAGGACATGTATTTCCTGATGGCCCTGGTCCATCTGGATTACGATATTGCATTAATTCTGCAGCCCTGCGATTTATTCCTAAGAATAAGCTAGCTGAGAGCGGGTATGGTGATTTAGTAACGTTGTTTTAGAAATAATTACGACGTTCCAGTAATGATAATAAAGTGGGGGGGGTCGAGGGCGGTAAACTACTATGTATTTTGTTTAGGGTTTGTAGATCCATAGCGGATAGGGGTTCTTTACCATAGTTTGGATCTTTTGTTTTTATATCCTCAGCCATCTTTACCCTAAGTGAAAAGTCTTGAAATGAGGTATTAGTAATATATGTAGATTGTATAGAGAAAGAATTGAGCTGAGGAATATCATCAAGGGGCTTTTTAGAGGGTTGAGGTGAGTGATTAGGAATACATGTAGGATTTGCAGGTAAATAATCAAGCTGAGGAGTATCATCAAGGGGCTTTTTAGCAGGACAACAGCATGAAAAAAAAGATTGAATCATGATACTGATGTCATATTAGACGAAAAATAAGAATTGTTAAAATAACTAAAGTAGATATTGAAGATAAAGATCATTGAGAACCGTTTATTGTTGTGTTCCAAAGCTAAGAAGGGGGAAGCTTTAAGAGTTCTTGAAGACTTAACTGACTGTCAGATTTTATATACTTTGGATCTATATCCTTTAACACTGAGTCTCTTAAAGACCAAGATGGAGATGCAGGTGCAGATGCAGTGAAAAGATTAAAAAACATCTCACAACATGTAGTATTTTTGGGATCATCAAGTGATTTATATCTAGGAGGTTCAATAGCGTCCGTTGAGTGTGTAGTGGGGGGTAAAGGTCTGCGTAGTTTATAGAGGCAGTGTTTAATTGCGCGACAGCAAAAATTCATTTTTTAATTCCTTATTAAGCTATAATTTAGTATTAGTAATAACTAGATCAATAAATTTTATACAAACATTGGGCAATCACAAAGTCGAAAGCTGAAGTTTGAAGTAATGTGTTAAATTTTAACCAAGACCGTCAATAATGTCAAAAAAGTTAGGAAATGATGTTTTAATGCAGTCAATCGTATCTAATGTAATCGGGCATCCTGATGCCAAGCTGGCAATAATAGCTGACATTGCAATACGATGATCAAAGGCCGTTTCGATAATAGGAGTTGTTGGAGCAAGCCCCCCGGTTAAGATAAAACCATCATCATGTTCTTGAATATGCCCTTGAAAGGCTTGAACAAGATGAACAATTTGTTTGATACGATCGGATTCTTTATAACGTAACTCTTGAGCTCCAGAAATAGTCATAGTTCCACTAGCAAACATGCCAGCAACCGCTAAGATAGGAATTTCATCAATAATAATTGGAATCAGGCTTTCATCAACGGTAATATTAGTTAAAGAAGATGACCTAACGGTGATATCAGCATAAGGTTCGATTTCCATGGTTTGATTAGAGAGGGTAATATCAGCTCCCATCGCTATTAAAACATCTAATAGTTTTGAGCGTGTAGGGTTAATACCAATCTTGGATAGTGTAATAGTTATGGTAGGATGAATAAGTCCTAAGACAATAAAAAAAGATGCCGATGAAAAATCAGCAGGGATTGTAATAGGTTTGGAAAAGGGGTTATGTAAGGGAGTAGACCCTGTAATAACAATATGATTATGATTGGTTGTAAGATTGGCTTGATAAGCCGTTAGCATAATTTCTGTATGATCACGGCAGATAGCGGGTTGTGTAATCGTCGTTTCTCCCTTTAAAAAAAGACCGGCAAATAACAAGCAAGATTTTACTTGAGCACTAGCCATAGGGAGTAAATAAGAGATAGGATTTAAGTGTTGAGCAGGAGAAATCGTTAAAGGAGGGTAGGTATCATCCGCTTCATTACCTGCAATAATTGCTCCCATTTCTCGTAAAGGTTCAACAATGCGTTTCATAGGACGCTTTTGAATACTATGATCACCGGAAATGCTAGATTCAAATTGCTGCATAGCTAAAATACCTGTGATAAGGCGAATACCAGTTCCTGAATTACCAACATCTAAAGGTGAA
>CEVX01173159.1_pt1 | contig 9895 bp, 11 predicted proteins | sample 356561 | NCBI WGS metagenome assembly CEVX01 (sample SAMEA2623886, study PRJEB7988) | marine metagenome | biome: marine biome (ENVO:00000447); feature: surface water layer (ENVO:00002042); material: "saline water (ENVO:00002010), including plankton (ENVO:xxxxxxxx)" | depth 5 m | reverse complement strand
GTTCCTTTCATTATAAATTATAAATTTCAGCAAATGTAATCTATATTCTTATAGTAATTGATTTTTTCAAGTATTATTTTTTAGTTTTTATAGTTATCATATAAATACAAAGGCATTGATAATGAAAATCCAACTAAAAACAATGATAACATATATTTAATAAACGATTTGCTATCAATTTTTCTATTATAAAACCTGTAAATAATAAAAACCAAATACGAAGTTGCAGCAACTGTGATATCCATAGTTATCATTGAAATTGCATGATTAGAATAAATATCAGTCCAAAACTCACTCATTGACCAATTATTTTCAAGTAAAAAATAATACAACTGATAATAAGGTAAGATAACACCTAAAATACAGAGAACTAAGAACAATTTTTTCATAATATTTAATTAATAATTATTTATCAATTTAATGAATCATCTGAATCTTTATCATAATATTGTAAAATAAATTCAATATTGTGTTAGAGGAATATTTCGATTGCCCATATTGTTGGCAGAATCAATTAAAAATGGTGGACCCTTCAATTGAAAATCAAAATTTTATAGAGGATTGTGAAGTATGCTGTAACCCAATTGATTTTCATATAACAGTTGAAAATAATGAGGTTGTTTTCTTTAATTGCGAAAAAATAGATCAATAAATTTTAAATATGTCAAATACTAAAGAACTAGACTTAATAATCTGGGGGGCAACAGGTTTTACAGGCCAACTGGTCAGTGAATATATTAATAAAAAATATTCCAACAGTACTCTAAAATGGGGAATTGCTGGAAGAAATAAAGAAAAAGCTTCAGTTGTAGCTAATCGATTAAATATAGACAAGGAAAGAATTTTCATCGCTGATAGTGACGACATTGAAAGTCTTATCAAATTAACTTCTAAAACAAAAGTAATTTGCACAACCGTTGGTCCTTATGCAAAATACGGTTCAAATCTTATAGAAGCCTGTATTAAAACCAATACTAATTATTGTGATATTACCGGAGAAACTCAATGGATTAGAAAAATGATAGACAAATATCATCTGAAGGCTAAAGAAAATAAAATTAAAATCATCAATTCCTGCGGATTTGATTCGATTCCGTCTGACATGGGAGTTTTTTATTCCCAAAAAAAGGTTTTTGAAAAAACAGGAAAATATACAAACAAGATAAATATGAGGGTCGCAGGTGCTAAAGGAGGAATAAGTGGTGGCACATACAATAGCCTTTCAAATGTTTTGGAGGAAGCACGTGTAGATAAAGAAGTTAGAAAAAATTTGACAAATCCTTATGGTCTCAATCCGATAGACAAACAAACTGGGCCCGACAAAGCAGATCTTCAAAGCGTGATTTTTGATAAAGTTTCAAATTCATGGATTGCCCCTTTTGTAATGGCAGGAATTAATACAAAAATTGTAAGAAGAAGCCATGCACTAATTAATTTCAAATACGGATCAGACTTTTCTTATGATGAGGCAACATTGTCAGGAAAAGGAGTTTTTGGCCAAGTAAAAGGATACTTGAGTTTGATTCCTATTTTTTTAGCAACTAGAAAAAAAGGTAGTTTCATAAAAAATATTGTAGATTATGTTTTGCCTAAATCTGGTGAGGGGCCTTCAAAAAAAACAAGAATTAGCGGATACTATAACCTGCGATTTTATTTGACACAACAAGATAAAATATACTTAAGTAAAGTTATTGGCGATATGGACCCTGGTTATGGGTCAACTTCTAAAATGTTGGCTGAAAGTGCTGTTTGTCTTGCATTAGATAAAACACCTAAAACTTATGGGATCTTAACTCCATCAGTAGGATTGGGTGACCCACTCTTAAAAAGACTACAGGAAAATGCAGGGTTAACTTTTATTTTTGATTAACTACCAATTCCACTTTTCTCAGAAATATGTTTTTGTTAATCTTTTTGTTTTCTTCTTTGAAGAAGATCGTACCATCAACTAAAATCCATTTATTATTTTCTGAGCCGATATTTATTTTTTTATTTAATGAATCGTCAATTACTATTTCATCACCAACTATTGACCATTTGACTTCTTCTTTCTCATCATAATCAAAAAAATTTAGAGTCAGTGTAGCTGTATTATTTTTTTTGAAAAGAATATAAATATCTGCGGTATCCAAAATGTCTTCTGCAAAACCTGATGCCAACTGTACCGCCATTTTCTCAAACATATCAAGATTTTTTGTTTCTTCTTTTAAAAGTTGTTTTACTTTAACTTTAACCTCCCACTTTCCTATTACATCAGATTTAGTTAGTTTATTTTGAGAAAACATTAATGAGGAAATCAGAAAAAATAAATATAAAATTCTCATAGATTCAATTATATATTTCAAACTTACCTTATAAATATCTTAGAATTGTTAAAAAAAAACTAATCTTTAGTTAAAGATGATTAGTCAATTTTTTTGAATAAATTTCAGCAGTGAAAAAAATTATTTATACACTTATTTTACTTACAATACCCTTTTTGTCTAACATATATATTAAGGATTTTAACTATAGTCTGGTTGGTTTTATTATCATGGGTGTTTTAATTTTTTCATGTCTTTCTTTTATCAGTTTTATGAATTTTTTTAGCGGAATTAAAGAAAATATTAGCTATAATCATTGTTGTTACAGTCTTTATTTTATTGTGGGCAGAATTAGCAGTAGGAATATTTAGAAGCCCCTTTTACCAGAGTCTAAATTAAAATTTTAAGTGTCTAACAGTATTCGTACCATCATACTTAATTATTTCGTTAAGAGATGCAATTCCAAGTTCAAGATGATTTTTATCGTATAACTTTGAGTTTTTATCATCCTCAATCTTAGTTTTAATACCATCAGGTATCATCGGTTGATCAGTAACTAAAAGTAAAGCTCCTGTTGGAATTCTATTGTGAAACCCAACAGTAAATAAAGTTGCTGTTTCCATATCAATTGAATATGCTCTAACTTTTTTAAGATATTTTTTAAATTTTAAATCAAATTCCCAAACTCTTCTGTTTGTGGTGAAGATTGTTCCAGTCCAATAATCAGTTTTATTATACTTTAAAGCTGAAGAAATTGCTCTTTGTAAAGAGAAAGAGGGCATTGCTGGAACTTCAATTGGAAAATAATCATTAGAAGTTCCCTCCCCTCTTATCGCGCCAATTGGTAATATATAATCTCCGATTTTTATTCGGTTTTTTAAACCTCCGCACTTACCTAAAAATAATACTGCCTTTGGCATTAATGCGGTAAGCAAATCCATCACAGTTGCTGCATTTGGACTTCCCATTCCAAAGTTTATAATCGTAATATTATTATGAGTTGAAGATGGCATATTTTTGTCAAGCCCGTCAACAGTGGTGCCATTTAAAGAGGCGAATTCATCAACATATTTTTGAAAATTTGTTAATAATATATATTCTCCAAAATCAGAAATTTCTACTCTGGTATATCTTGTAATCCAATCCTTTACTATTTCTTTTTTAGTTTTCATGTAGTAAAGTTAATAAATAAAAAAAACCCCGTTTATCGGGGTTTTTTAATCTACAAAAATAAAAATCTAATTTTCTTGTGGAATTCCTTGTGAATTTGTTCTTGGTGACCAATGAGAGTGCATGACTTTCCACTCTCCATTTTCATTTACCCATGTTTGAGATGCTCTTGTGGCATAAGGCACATTTTGATCTCCTTCATTAAAATTAATCAAACCGTCTGCATCAAATGTAATTACCGCAGTATTCATATCAGGGGACATAAAAACCTGATGATTTGACATTTCAAAAGTACCAAAATCCCAACCTCTATCATTGTTAACCTGCTCCTCAGTTTGAACAGCTAAAGCAGATCCATTTGAATTAAATATTGTAGTTCCTAATTCTGGAGAAATCCATTGACTTGCCATTGCCCAATCTTGAGAGATATAAGCGGATTGAAAATCATTTGAAATTTTTACAATTTTAGATACTAGCGAATCAGCATCAATAGCGGGTTCATCTTCTGTGGGATTAGCACAAGAAAAGCTAATCATAATTGAAAGTAAAAAAATAAGTTTTTTCATAATTATAAAATTTGTTAGAATCTTTATAACTAAAAAAAAGGTGGTTTATTGTATTAATCAGATAATTTATTTGGAGAAGATCTGTTAATTAAATATTCCAACATAAATAAGATTATTATTATTGAACCATTGGCAATCCCTAATTCTATAATACTTGCGTTATTATTAGAAAGTGCATTAATTGCTGAAATTCCAATGACAACAAAGAAATAAGTCATTTCTTTTACCTTAATTGTTTCGGTTCTAAATCTAAGAATAGCAAAAATTGCAAAAAGCCCTAGTGCAAATCCCAAATCCAATTTTACATTACTGAGCAAAAAACATAATAAGAAGGTAATAAGTCCAGCTGAATTATAAGTGAAAAAAAATTCATTAAGAGACTTTTTACTTTTGTTGTTAAATTTCAAATAAATACACTTTGAAATAAATAAAACCACAAAAATATTTAGCAAAAGGATTGAAATTAAACTGGTTAAATCCTGATCATTTACAAAAATCAACTCCACATCTATAGTTTTTTTACTTGCAAATGCAATTACGAAAAAAAATGAAACAATTCCTAATCATATTAAGGTTTTAAAACAGTTTTGTAAATTGTTGAAAATTAATAAAATGAGAAGAATATTACTTTTTACATTATGTATAAACTTAATTTCAAGTATTTATGCACAAAAAGAGGATAAAAGAAAAACAATAGATTCTTTAACAAGTAAAATGACGATAAGTGAAGGGTTAATCAATACATATTTTAATGAGGAGAATAAATTATATTTTGAAATATCTGAAAACATATTAGGGAAAGAGCTTCTCGTTGTCACAAGGTTAGCTCAACTTCCTGGAGATTACGCAGGCTACCTTAATGCTGGGTCAAAGACAGCTGAACATGTAGTTCAATTTGAAAAACACACAAACAGAATTCTTCTAAGAGAAGTAGGTTTTACAAATATTTCTGACGAGGATGATCCTATTTCTAATAGTGTTTTAGTGAATAATTTTAAACCAATACTTGCAGCATTTGAAATTAAAAATTCAGAAGATCATAAATATTTAATTGACGTTACAAGCTATTTTATGTCTGATTCACCTGGATTTAATATTATCAGGTCTTATGAAAAGGATAATTATAAAATTGGAGGTGTGGATAAAAAAAGAAGTTTCATTGATTCTGCAAGAAGCTTTCCGCAAAATACAGAAATACTTCACACTCTGACATTTAGTGCAAGCAAAGCAACGAGAGCTAATCGAACAAAAACATTTAGCTTTCAAGTTAATCACTCTATAATTGCTTTACCTGAAGATAAAATGCCAATAAGATATGAGGACGAAAGAGTCGGATGGTTTACAATTAATAAAATTAATTACAGCTCAGAAAAATTAAAATCTGATAGTTATAATATAATAAGAAGATGGAGGCTTGAGCCTAGTAATCTAGAGGCATATAAAAGAGGTGAGTTAGTTGAACCTGTAAAACCAATTATCTACTACCTTGATCCTGGTACCCCCATGAAATGGAGAAAATATTTTAAAATGGGTGTTGAAGATTGGAATAGTACATTTGAAAAAGCAGGATTTAAAAATGCTATAATTGCAAAAGACCCTCCAAGTAAAGAAGAGGATCCAGATTTCAGCCCTGAAGATATTAGATACTCAACTGTAAGATATGTTGCTTCTACTACAAGGAATGCTATGGGCCCCAGTGTGTCTGATCCACGAACAGGTGAAATTATTGAAAGTGATATTGTTTGGTATCATAACCACTTGAGGTCATACAGAAACAGATACTTATTAGAAACAGGTGCTGCAAATTCCAGAGCAAGAACTCTTTTAACACCTGAGGAAGAAATTGGTGAAATGATGAGGCAAGTCATCGCACATGAAATTGGACATGCATTGGGTTTGCCTCATAATATGAAAGCAAGTAGTGCTTATCCAGTGGATTCACTGAGATCAGGTAATTTTACACAAAAGTTTGGAATAGCCACTACAATAATGGACTATGCTCGATATAATTATGTAGCTCAACCAGGCGATGAAAATATAAGATTTGTTAGGCAGCTTGGACCCTACGATGATTATTCAATCGAATGGGGATATAGATATTATGGCAAAACTCCTGATGAAGAAAAAGAAATTTTAAGAAAATTTGTTGACAAAAAATCTCTTAATCCAATCTATATGTTTGGTAGCTATGGAAATGATCCCAACTCTCAAACGGAGAATATTGGTGATGACCCTGTTAAAGCTAGTATGTATGGAATTAAAAATTTGAAAATTGTTGCAGAAAACCTAAAAGATTGGACGGTTGAACCAAACGAAAACTACAATGAACTAGAAGAGCTTTATGGTGAATTAATCGGAGTTTACAGAAGATATATATATCATGTACATTCAATTGTTGGAGGTATCTATGATACCCCGCACAACCAAAACCAAAAAGGGGTTTCAAGATATTTAAATGTTGATGTCAATAAACAAATTGAAGCTCTAAATTTTTTACAAAAACATCTTTGGAAAACTCAAAATTGGCTTATGGAAAAAAACCTGATTTCTCAGATTAAAGGAGAAGGTGTATTAAACACTCTTCAAGGTCTTCAACTAAGCGCATTCAATAGAATGTTAAATAGTGACAAGCTAAACAGAATATTGTCGTCCAAAGAATCCCTGAATGGAAATGGATTATCGGTAAGCGGTTTGATTGATAATTTATTTGAATCAATAATAAGAAAGCCTTCAAATGTAGATCTTTCTGAGCAAAGATTACAAATACATTTTGTATTAAGATTAGATCAACTTTTAGAAGATGAAAAATTAAACCCCACGATTAAAAGCAAATTATTAGAAACTAAAAACGAGATTCAGAAATTTGCGAAAAGAAAATCTGGAGCTCACTATAAATATTTAAAATCAATAAGCAAATAAATATGGAATGGTATAAGAAAAACAGAAAATATTTTTACGCAGCTGTAATATGTTGGTTTCTTTACAGAGTAATTACATCTATGATGTACTAAGCTAATCTAGCATATATCTTAGTGCAAGCGAACTTTTTGAGAATGAAATTTTTAATTCATTTTCTCTTTCTTTAGATCTTCTAATTTTCAATGATATGTGGTTAGTATTTGAAAATTTATTTATCAATTCATTTAGTGCTGTCCCGTGAAAGAAACTTCTCTTTTTAGGCTTAAGAAAAATATTATTAATTTCGATTTCAACCATTTTTTGAAGCTTATATTCTTCAAATGAAATTTCATTAAAACCTATGAATGCAGAGCTATTGTTCGAAAATGAAGTTAAACTAAATAATAATAGAAAGGCTACTAAACGATACATGTTGAAAGATAAAAAATAATTTACAATTCAGGGTTTTCTTTTTTTGAATAGTCTACTTTCCAAAGACCTATTCTATACATAAAAGGACTTCTGAAAACTAATTTATCTGGATACTCAACTTCTCTTTGTTTAATAATAGATATTATTTTTTTTATATTCTTTGAGCTAAGCACATTATTTTTTTGAATCCTTAAGCATAATTTATCATTAAAATTAACAAACCAAATTGTTTCCTGTCTTTCCTCTTTGCCATATCTATCTTTAGTAATTTCTGTTACATTTATGAAATGTTTAATATCACTCCAGGATTTTACATTGTATTTGACATTTGGAAAAAATAAAGACTTTGAAATACCATTAGAATTTACTGTAACCCTAAATAAAATTAGATTTATTAATATAAATAATATTGGCAATGAGAATTCAATATAATCTAATATTTGGATCTCTCCATCATATTGCAGTCTTAATATAAAAAAAATAAAACCTAACGAAAACATTGTTCCCACATAATTCAGCTTTAATGTTGATGTATCTTGCATATTAATATCACTAATTATAAATAATGCATACAGTGTAATTTTTGTATATTGTGCAAAATAAAAAATTTTATGAAAAAATATATTTATTTATTCCTATTCGGCCTATTTATATTTTCATGCTCTAACTCAGAAACAGATAATACTATCGTGAATCTGACAACAAAAGAGCATATTCAATTAATCAAAAACTACGAAGGTAAAATTGAAATTAGTTTTGACGAATTACCTGAAGTTTCTCAAAATCACATAAATAATCTAGAAAATAATATTACGGCTGAATTGATATTATACGCTGAAAATTTAGGCTATGAAGTTAAACTTAGAAGACAGTCTAGAAGTTTAGTTTCTATTTTAAATATACTTTATATATACTTTGATGAAAATGGTGAACCACTTTTTGATGAAGATTATGATGGTGATTATGATGGTGATTATGATATTTTTGATGAATGGGAAAACTTCATGTGTTTTGATATACAATTCCCCATTTCTATTACAATGCCCGATAGTTCTCAAATCACTGTTGGCAATGAAGATGAATTGTATGAAGCTATTGAGTTATATTATGAGATGAGTGATGAATATGACGACTTACCAGAAATAAATTTTCCATTTAATATTGTTTTTTATTACGAGGATGAAAACGGAAATGAAAATGAAGAGGTAGTTGGTGTTGGTAGTTATGAAGAACTAGAAATGTATTTTGAAATGTGTGATGATGGATGGGATGACAATGACGGATGGGATGACGAAGGTTGGTTTGAAATTGACTGTGTTGATTTAGTATATCCAATTTCAATTGTAAATCCCGAAGGTGATATTATTTCGGCAGAAAGCGAAGATTCACTTCACGAATATATTGATCAATATTATGAAAATTGTAATAGTGACAATTGTGGAGATTTCTCACTTGCCTATCCACTGACTGTTGAGTACTATTCTGAAACTAATGATCAAGTACAAACATTGACGATTAATTCTGAAGAGGAATTAGAAGCATTATTAGATGAGTATTGTTATGACGACGGATGGGACGATGAAACTTGTGGAGAAATAGTTTACCCAGTCACTGTTGAGGCGCCAAATGGAGAGCAGTTTACAGCAAATAGTGAAGAAGAAGTTTACAGTTTTATGGAAGAATGGTACTCAAATAACTGTAATACTGTTGAATGTGATGATGACTTTGAAGTTGTGTATCCAATTACTATGGAGTTTGAAGACGAACAAGGTGAAATCATTGTTATGACTATACAGTCAGAAACTATGCTTGATCAAATCACGGAACAATTCTGTGCCGATTAAAACGGCCCTTACTTAATTTTTATTAATATAAAAAAATTTGTTTTACAATTATTTATTACACTTGTTTAGCTTGTAGTAATGAAGATGATGATGAAAATTGTATAATAGGAGAGTTACCTATTACGACCTAAGTTGTTATGAACTTTATGAACCAGTTTGTAGATGTGATGGAATTACTTACTCAAATGATTGTTATGCCTTAGCAGCAGGAATTTCAAGCTGGTTAGAGGGCGAATCTGAAAACTAACGACTATAATTAAAATCTTTTACCGATTGAAATACCCCCTTTAAAAGTTGCTTCGGGTCTGTAATTGTCAACTTCATAATCAGAATCTGGATTATCATTTCCACTCTTAGCAAACAAATACCTTCCAAATCCTAACATATATTCAAAAGTCCAACCTTTTTTGTTGACCCATTTTCTACCAACTCCAACTCCAGGAGCAATATCCCAAGCTTTTATTTCTTCGGTAGTTGAATATGGCTCATTGGGCATTGGGTTATAAAAGTAGGTGTCTCTTTCATATTCTATATTAGAAAACTTTATAAACACTTCGGCAAAATATCCCTCACCACCGAAATCCGTTTTATTTAAAAAATAAAATCTGTAAAAAGGATTCAATGAAAATTTTTCGGACCAAGATCTTGAAGCATTATTATCATTAAAATTTAGAAATATATC
>CEVX01031092.1_pt1 | contig 9897 bp, 7 predicted proteins | sample 356561 | NCBI WGS metagenome assembly CEVX01 (sample SAMEA2623886, study PRJEB7988) | marine metagenome | biome: marine biome (ENVO:00000447); feature: surface water layer (ENVO:00002042); material: "saline water (ENVO:00002010), including plankton (ENVO:xxxxxxxx)" | depth 5 m | reverse complement strand
CTAAGAAATTTCCTTGATCCAGTGACATTGGTTCTCTCACCCACATTTACAAAATTGATGTTTGATTTTAACTCAAATGGCTCTAATCCAGAAAGGGTCAGATTTTTACATTTAGTCATTTGATATAGTCCTAGGTTTATACTTTTTTACTTCTTCAGATATAAGTTTTATATGGTCGTATGAAGTTCCACAGCATCCACCAATTATATTTACTAAATTTTCATCAAGATACTCTCTTAACTGTGTCAACATACCATTCGGTGTCTGATCATATTCACCAAATGCATTTGGAAGACCTGCGTTAGGGTAAACTGAAGTAAAAAAATTAGTACTATTACTCAATCTCTTTAAATAGGGTTTTAATTTGTCTGCTCCCAGAGCACAATTAAAACCAATACTTAATAGTGGGAAATGATATAGAGAGATAAGAAATGCATTTACAGTCTGTCCCGAAAGTGTCCTTCCACTATTATCAGTAATAGTTCCACTTAACATTACAGGTAAGCTTATATTATTTTCTTCAAAGTAATTATTTATTGCCATAAGAGCAGCTTTAGCATTTAAAGTATCAAAAACAGTCTCTACTAACAAAATATCTGAACCTCCATCGACTAAACCTTTTATCTGCTCTTTATACGATTCAACTAACTCATCAAAAGTAATTGCTCTGAAACCAGGGTCATTTACATCTGGAGACATTGATGCAGTCTTATTTGTTGGTCCGATAGATCCTGCAACATATTTTTTTTTATGGAACTTATCTGTTACCTCTCTTGCTATTTTTGCAGACTCAAAATTAAGTTCATATACCAGATCTTGTAATGCATAATCTTCCATCGCTATAGATGTAGAAGAAAAAGTATTCGTCTGTACAATATCAGCTCCAGAATCCAAATAACCCTTATGAATTTCTTTAATAATATCTGGTCTAGTTATGGAAAGAAGATCATTATTGCCTTTCAATAGTATCTCATGATCTTTAAACCTATCACCTCTAAAATCTTCTTCTTCTAGCTTATAAGTTTGTATCATTGTGCCCATAGCACCGTCTAAAACAAGAATCCTAGAATTTAATTCTGAAAATATAGATTTCATCTAATAGAAAATGATTTATTAGTTCTTCTTGAAATAAACTCAAAAGAGCCAAATAAAAAAAATGAGTAAAAAATTGTTCCACCTAGTGTCCCGTAATAAAAAGGAATAGCAGCAACATAACATGTAATTAATCCTGAAAAGGTATTAGGATAGAATGAGCTAGAAACCCAAACTCCAAAATTTGAAATAACAAAAAATATAAGAGAAGAGGAAATACTAACACCTAATATCTTAGAAACTGAGATATTCTTTAACGTAAGCTTTCCAAATAAAGTAATCAATATGATAGATCCATACTGCCAATAAAAACCAGAATAGAATAGTGTAAACTCATTAAAGTACTGTCCTAATACAAAATTATTAATTATAATATCACTTAACCATACAGCAAATATTGGTAAAATATATGCTAAGTATCTATTATTAAAGTATTTTGCACCAAATAATGCAATAGAACACAAAGGAGTAAAATTTGGATAATGGGGAATTAATCTCGAAAAAGCAATAATTAAAATTAACCCCAGTACTAAATAAAAATTGTTATTTTTTGATTCACTCATTCTACCAAACGTCTTCAGTATAATTTTTATATTCTTCTTTACCTCCTAATGATTTCCAGTCAGAATCTTGAGTAAGTCTAGAAGAAATACCTCCTCTAGGATTACAATCTAAAACTATTCTTAATCTCTTTGGCTTATAAACTTTTAATAAATCATCATAAAGAACATTAATTAATCTTTCGTAAGAGATAATAAGATCTCTATACTGCTGAAGATAGATTTTAAGAGATTTTAGTTCAACAATAGTTTTACCTGGATAAAATAAAATATATAATGAAGCAAAATCAGGTTGTTCATAAACACCTAAAAAAGTTAGCTCAGGTTGTTTCATTTTAATTTCATAGGTCTTTTTATCAGGATTAGGAATCGTAACTAAAAGACTAGAATCAACGTCTAAATATGTTTTTTTCATAATTTATTATTTTATTAATTTTTTGATTTTATCTACCATATCTAATTTCTCCCACGTAAAAGTTTCTACTTCTAAAGTTTTTTTATTTCCATCTAATGATAAAAATTCTTTTTTAACAATCGAAGGTATTCTCCCCATGTGACCATAAGATGCTGTATCAAGATATATAGGACTTCTTAATTTTAGTCGGTTTTCAATATCATATGGAGTCATCCCAATATTTTGAGATATTACATTTGAGATCTCAATATCACTCATTGAGCATTTAGAAGTACCAAAAGTATTCACATAAATACCCATAGGTTTTGCAACACCAATAGCATAACTTACTTGAACTAAAATTTCATCACAAAGTCCTGCTGCACAAATATTTTTAGCAATATGCCTTGTTGCATAAGCTGCACTTCTATCAACTTTACTTGGATCTTTTCCAGAAAATGCTCCACCTCCATGAGCTCCTTTACCACCATATGTGTCTACAATGATTTTCCTGCCAGTTAAACCTGTATCTCCATGAGGACCACCAATCACAAACTTTCCTGTTGGGTTTATATGATAATTAATTTTATCATTAAATAGTTTTTGGTACTGAGGGTTATTATTTAAGAATCTAGGAATAAACTGTGATACTATATCATATTTTATTTTTTTTAGCATTTCATTGTCATTATCAAACTCATCATGTTGCGTAGAAATAACAATACTATCTATTCTAGAAGGTTTACTGTCTTTATATTCTAATGTAACTTGAGACTTAGAGTCAGGTCTCAAATACCTGATTTCATCATTTTCTCTTCTTACATCTGCAAGTTCAATTAATAATTTATGAGATAAATCAATAGATATTGGCATAAAGTCTTCAGTTTCATTAGAAGCATATCCAAACATCATACCTTGGTCTCCTGCTCCCTGCATTTTTTCGTCCTTCCTGTCAACACCTTGATTAATGTCTGATGATTGAGAGTGCAATGCTGAAAAAATACCACAAGATTTAGCATCAAACTGGTATTGACTTTTGTTATATCCTATATCGTTGATAACATTTCTAATAATCTTATCATGATCTATTATGGAGTTTGTCTTAATTTCTCCTGCTACTACAACCTGTCCAGTTGTTACAAGAGTTTCACAAGCAACTTTCGAATTTTTATCAAATGCTAAATAACTATCAAGTAATGCATCACTAATTTGATCTGCCATTTTATCTGGATGTCCTTCACTTACTGATTCTGATGTAAATAGATGTCTCATAATTTAAAATTTTATTTTTATCAAGATTAGAGTATGAGAATCGATTTTGACTGAGATGCCCACATCACTAAACCACCGTTATCGTTCGGTTGGTATACAATTAAGTATTCTTGATGTGGCGCAAATATAATTAAATAAAATGATTATTTATTAAAAATCTTTTTTTCTATAATTAACGTTTAATTTATCAAAGAAAAATTTAAAAGACTTTAATCTTTTTTTGAATTCATTAAGATTTCTTAATTTTCTTGGTGACCATACTACTTCAGATAATGCAGTCATTCTTGGAATTATCATATATTCAACATCTTTAGGTTTTTTTATATATTCTGTCCATAAATTTCCTTGAGCACCTAATATTTTTTTACTTTCTTCTTTTGATAAACCTTGCGGTATTGGTTCATATAAATACACTTTTTTTAATGGTAATAAACCTCCAATAGCAAGAGGTTCATTATTTGGTTTATCTTGATAATAATCAAAGTAGCAATGGGAAGTCGGAGTCATTATTGCATCATGACCAGATTTAGCAGCATGAATTGCACCTTCTTCTCCTCTCCATGACATGACAGTTGCATTAGGAGCAAGTCCTCCATCAATTATTTCATCCCATCCTATAATTTTTTTACCTTTTGAATTAAGAAATTTTTCAACTCTTTTAATAAAATAACTTTGAAGTTCATTTTCGTCTTTCAGATCTAATTCTTTCATTTGATTCTGAATAATTTTTGAATTTTTCCATTGAACTTTTCTTGCTTCATCGCCTCCTATATGTATGTATTTTGAAGGAAATAAATCAACAATTTCACTAAACATATTTTCCAGAAATTCAAAAGTAGCTTCATTTATATTTAAAATATCATTTTGAACTCCCCATAAAGTTTTTACTCCAACATTTTCTTTTGAACTTCCAAGTTCGGGATAAGCAGCAATCATAGATGATGTATGACCGGGTATATCAATTTCAGGTATGATAGTAACATATCTTTTATTAGCATATTCAATAACATCTTTTATTTCCTCTTGCGTATAATGTCCTTCATGAGGAATTCCATCAAATTTTGGATTTTTTTTCATTATCCCAAGAGAAATTGGTGTTTCATAGGAATGTCCAACTAGGGTTTCTTTTCTTTTTGATCCAACTTCAGTTAGTTTAGGATATTTTTTAATCTCAATTCTCCATCCTTGATCATCGGTAAGATGCCAATGAAAGGTATTCATTTTGTGCATTGCTATAATATCTATGAATTTTTTTATAAATGAAATAGGCATAAAATGTCTAGATACATCGAGCATCATTCCTCTATATTGAAATCGAGGAGAATCTTCAATTACCATTGAAGGTATTTCGTATGCATCTATTGTAAGTCTTTCGGCACTTGGAAGATCAGTAAAATCTCCTCTTGCATTATCATTTTTATTATTTCTAACAAAATCACCTGGATCTTGTATGGATTTATATCCTTTGGTTGTCAAGTTAGCAGCATTAAAATTACCTTCCACATTATCGTAATTTTCATCTATTATTTTCTCATTTTTTTCAAAAGATATAAAATTAGGATTATCCCTTTTTTCTTTTGTATACAATAAGATTTGTTTTAGAGATTGAACACCATAGTATAAACCTCTTTTAGAATTTGCTTCAATAGTTAGGTTCTGTTTAGGTAAAATAGAAAGTAGATAACCTTCTTCTCCAATATTTTCTATATCTGAAGAAACTTTTATTAAAATATTAGATTTTTTATTTACTTTTTCTGATAAAGAAAAACCTGTTAATTCGTTTATAAAAGTTGTAAGATCTTCTACCGCTTGATCATTTTTTGAAATACCAATTAATTCTAATGATGATTTTTTGAATAATCTAAAACCTATTTTATTATTATCTATAAATTCAATTTTTTTAGGCTCAGGAATAATATAATTTTTTTGAGCATTTAATATTAGACCACAAAAAAGGAAATATGTTAAAAGTAAAAACTTAGATTTCATAAATAAATAAATTAAGGCAATAAAAATAATTCTTATAAACTAGATTATATAATTTTTTTCAATCAATTGAAAAACAAACCTTACATAAAAGTATCAATTCTAGATATATCTAATATATAATTTTTAACTTACGGTTATTAGTCAAATAAAGTAAAGATATAAATATGAAAAATTTAATAATAATTTTTAGTGTATGGTTTATGGCAGTAAGTTGTACACCACCGGCACCCGAGACAAGTGCTTTTGATGAAGGCGTTGCTAAGTTTGAAAAAAACAAAGCAATTGCTGAAGAAACTTTTGATCTTTTTGAAAATGGAGATCTTGAAACATTTATGAACAATTATGCTGATGATCTTGTATGGTCACCTCCAAATACAAATGATTCACTTTCGATGGAAGCTTTTGCTGAAGGGATGAAAGGTTGGCATGCGGAGTTTGAAAATTTTAAATTTAAAGATAGACAATATTATCCTGGTGTAAGTGATGGGGATTATATTCCAGATGGAGGGGTTAGAGTTTATGGAACTTGGCATTATAATCATAAAGCATCTGGAAAAGTTTTGGAGACAAAATATTATGGTGTTTTTCAATTTAATGAAGAAGGAAAGATTGCTTATGATTTAGAATGGTTTGATTTAGGTGGGATATTTGCTCAGCTTCAAGAATAATTGTTTTATATCTAAATATATAAAGGGATAGAATTTCTATCCCTTTTTTTTTATTTATTATCTAATTTCATTTTCAATTTTAATTTCATGTTTTCTTAATGTTAAACTAATGTTAAAGTTTTCTTATATATTGTTTTGTTTTATATAAAAATGTGGCATTTTTGCATCAGTTAACTTAATTAAAATTGTCGACAATCTAAATATTATGCGCATTTGGGATTTTTGTATCCCTATCAGTATATAATTGATTGTTAATAAATATATGTATAACAAATTAAAGCAAACTATGAAAAAGCTTTTACTATTTGTCCTGGTTTATATGTCAGGACTGAGCGTACTTTTAGCTCAATCTGTTTCTGGTACAGTAACAGATGAAAATGGTGAAGGAATACCTGGTGTTAACATTATTGTTAAAGGAAGCACTACCGGTACCATAACAGATTTCGATGGAAATTATTCTGTCGATGCTGCAGAAGGTGACGTGTTAGTTGTTTCATATGTTGGGTACTCTTCACAGGAAATTACAGTTGGCTCTCAATCTAATATAAGTATACAACTTCAATTAGATGTTGCTTCTCTTGATGAAATCGTAGTTACCGGTTATGGTAATCAACGAAGAAAGGAAGTAACAAGTGCTGTTACAACTGTTAAAGAATCAGATTTTAACAAAGGGTTGAATAACAATCCAATGGGTCTGCTTCAGGGTAAAGTTGCTGGGCTTACAGTTTCGAAGCCGGGTGGTGACCCTAATGATGGATATGTCCTTAGATTAAGGGGTATATCTACTGTTGGAGCTAATGCTTCTCCTTTAATCGTTATTGATGGAGTTGCAGGTGGATCAATGGATTCGGTAGATCCTAATGATATTGCATCAATTGATGTAATTAAAGATGGTGCTGCCGCTGCAATTTATGGTACACGTGGTTCTAGTGGTGTGATTCTTATTACTACAAAAACAGGTAGTCGAGGAGTTACTAAAGTTGAGTATAATGTTTCTGGATCGGTAGATCAGATAGCTAAAAAAATCCCTGTGATGACAGCTGCTGAATACCTGAAGGTTCCTGGAGCAGTAAATTTAGGTGCAACAACAGATTGGATGGACCTTGTTACTGATGCGGGATATACACATGTACACAACTTAGCAATTTCTGGAGGAAACGAAAATACAATGTATAGAGTTTCTTTGAACTACAGAAATCAAGATGGTATTGGAATCAAAACTGGTCAAGATAGAATCAATGCTAATTTGAGTCTTACTCAAAAAGCATTAAACGACAAAGCTGAATTTAGCGTAAATGTTGCAAATACTAATATGCACAGAAACTTTGGTTTCAAGCAAGTATTTAGATATGCGACTACTGCTAATCCTACTATGCCTGTATATGATGCTACAGCTGCAGGATTGCCTTACGGCGGATACTTTGAAAGAACTATTTTTGACTTTTTTAATCCTTTGTCAATAGCAGAACAAACTGTTAACGAAGGTGATGATAATATATTTACAGGAACTATAAAAGGTGATTTTGACCTTGGAGGTATAGTTACTGGATTAAAAGGATATTTGACTTATACAAAACAAGTCACGGACGTTGAAAGAGGTGCTTATTACAAGAAGACTGCTAGATTCAGAGGTTCTGATAGAAATGGTCTTGCTGTAACTGATAACCAACAATTTACTATGGATATCTTTGAGGGAACACTTGATTATGCAACTAATTTTGGTACTACCAACCTTGGTATACTTGCTGGTTACCGTCATCAAGCATGGTTCAATGAAGGATATCATGCTGAAGGTGGAAACTTCTTAACGGATAAATTTTCATATTACAATCTAGCTGCTGCACAAGATTTTGCAAATGGGCTGGGTAATGTTTATAGCTTTGCTAATTCAAATAAACTTGTAGCATTTTTTGGAAGAGTTAATTTAAATTTTGACGATAACATTTTTATAAATGCTGATTTAAACTATGAAGGTTCTTCTAAATTTGGAACTAACAACAAATGGGGATTCTTTTATGGAGTTGGAGCTGGAGCTAGTTTAGATGATTTATTTGATATAGATGGTTTTGATAACCTAAAGTTAAGAGTTAGTCTTGGTCAAACAGGAAATGAGCCATTAGGTTCTTATCTTTCACTACAAAGATTTGCGCCTGCTGGTAGCTTCTATTACAATGGAGCTTATGTTTCAAGTTATGGTCCAACGAGTAATGCTAACGCTGATTTAGCTTGGGAAAAAACAACTCATACTAATATTGGTATTGATTTTGCTACTGCAAACTCAAAACTTTTTGGTGCTGTTGAATGGTTTACTAGAACTACAAAAGATCAGTTATTGAATGTAACTGTTCCAGTTCCACCAAACCTAGTATCAACAACATTATTGAATATTGGTGAATTAACCAACTCTGGAGTTGAAGTAACTGCAAATTATCAATTAGTTGATAATAGTTCATTTGGCTGGACTACAGGTGTTAATTTTGGAACAGCTTCAAGTAAGCTTAACAAATTAACGCTAGGAACAGGAGATGATAAGTTAGGTACTGATATTTTATACAGAGCTTCAATGGGTTCTCCTGGACAAAGTGCTGTAACACTTGTAAGAGTGAAAGAAGGTGAGACACTTGGTCAACTTTGGGGAGTTGTTAGAGAAAGTATAAATGCTGACGGGTCTGTTAAGTTTAAAGACATTGGTGGTCCTGATGGCGCTGGTCCTGATGGAACTTTCTGTGATTGTGATGATGATAGACAAGTTATTGGTAACGGTCTTCCTGATTTTTCTTTAGGCTGGACTAATACTATGAACATTGGAAATTTAGATATTTCAATGTTTTGGAATGGCGAATTTGGTCACGATCTTTTGAGTACGTATAGAGGTTTTTACGAAAACACAGAGCCTACAACTGTAGGAAACTGGAATGTAGTAAAGACTTCGTATTATGATGCTAAAGTAGCTAAAGCTGCTGTTGATAATACGCACGTAGAGAAAGGATCATACTTTGAATTAAATAACATTACATTAGGATATACTATTCCTACTGATGGTGCTATTAGTAATTTCAGATTGTATTTTTCTGCTCAAAGACCAATCGTGATTACTGGCTACGAAGGAGTTGATCCAGTAGCTAGATACCAAGACCAATTTGATGGTTCACAAGGAGGTGGAGTTGGAAGTGTTGATCCATTAGCTATTGGAATTGAAAGACGTAACACGTACTATAGAGCTAGAACATTTACATTCGGTGTAAACTTAGCTTTTTAAATTTTAAACCTTAATAATTATGAAAAACTTAATGAAAAAAGTTAAAGAACTAATCTTGGTTATTGCTGGTTTGGTATTTATCGTTCCAGCTTGTACTAACTTAGATGAAGAATTGTATAGTGATTTAGATGCTGCTAGCTTCTTTAAGTCAGAAGATGAATATATCTCTGCTCTTGGAGCTGCTTATGCTAACTTCACTACTATGGGAAGTCACTCTAATATTTGGTCAACTAATGAATTATCTTCGGATGAATTAGTTGTTCCAACTAGAGGTGGTGACTGGTATGATGGAGGTGTGCTTTTACAAGTGCATCAACATACGTATACTCCTGATAATGGATTTGTAACAAATGCTTGGAATGCATTATATGCTGGTGTTAATACATGTAACCGTTTAATTTATCAGTTTAAAGATGTTGACGGTTCTGAAGCATATACTGCTGAGCTTAGAGCTATAAGAGCATATTGGTATTACCAACTTTTAGATATGTTTGGTAATGTTCCTTTATCTATAGATTTTGAGGTAACAGACGCTTTGGCTAATTCTACTAGAGCAGAGGTTTATGCCTTTGTTAAAAAAGAATTGGATGAAGTGATTCCTGTACTTCCTACTGTTAAAGATGCATCTACCTATGGTAGAATGACTAAGTGGGCAGCACTTGC
>CEVX01168569.1_pt1 | contig 9919 bp, 9 predicted proteins | sample 356561 | NCBI WGS metagenome assembly CEVX01 (sample SAMEA2623886, study PRJEB7988) | marine metagenome | biome: marine biome (ENVO:00000447); feature: surface water layer (ENVO:00002042); material: "saline water (ENVO:00002010), including plankton (ENVO:xxxxxxxx)" | depth 5 m | reverse complement strand
TTGCAATCATGAGAAATAGGCTTGAATGCCTGGTACGTTTGAGACCGCCGCTCCGTAAGTACCTAGATGGTCATCCGCCGTAGCGGCGACCATTCCATCGGTGTTCAGCAAATCGCTCAGAATCTCTCTGCCTTCCGCATCGTCATTCAGTGCGACCAACGCGTCTTGAATTATGGCGACAGTCTCTGCATCCATGTTGTCGGGGTTGTAAAGAGCTGGGTGGCTTGGTGCCTGTCCGAAGGAAGGGAGCATGACCAAATCGTCTAGATCCATGCACCAATCATCACCATCAGCAATTCCGTCGTCATTCTCATCGCAATACAAGCGGTATGCGGTATCCTTGGTCAATGCGACATCTCCATGGCCAGTCATCATGCACTTCATTGCGCCCTTGTAACCAGAGTACTGGGTCCCTCCGTCAGGTATGCTGGAATCCTTGTGGAAGAAGTTGGTCACCGTCGCCCTCAGCGACTCTATTTCATTGGGATCGCCAACTACCTCGGCATAGTCGTTACCAATTAGATATCCCATCGGTATCAGCATACCGGCACTCTTCAACCAACCAGTATGGCACGACTTCTTGCCTTCCATCAGGGCAAACGGATCCGTGTCCGGGTCATCATCGAGGTAAGCGGCTGCTATTTCGGAATCAGCCTTTACCCAAGCAGCAGCGTTGTAGTAAGTTCGTCCATCTGACTTCCATTCCGCTGCAAGGACATCTAGGTCGTAAACCTCCCATGCTAACCATGCCGCAGCACCATCTACGAACCCTATATCGGCATTCCCCTTGTCGATGGCCTCAATGGTTCCTCCTGAATCGGTAACCGGGTAAATCTCAACATCCATGCCAGTCAGCGAACTCATCTTGTCGGCCAGATGTTGAGGATTCTTGTCCCAGATCAGGTATGTGTCTTGCACCTGGTAGGCTATTGTGATACAGTTCTCATCATCATCGCATTGATCGTAGTTAACGTCGAAAATTAGGTAGAGGACCCCAGCTGAAAACACTATTCCAGCCATCAGAAGTGCCTTGTTTGCTATTGCCCAATCGGTAACATCTGCACGCTTCATGACTGCTTCGGGCGGCAGCCTAGAGATAAAATTTAGGGTGACCTAAACTCTGATCTATATGCCAAAAAACCATTTCGGCCGAGCGAAAAACCACCCAATCGAACTTTCTGACGCCATGAATAGATTCACTCGATGCCTCCCCACTCTGACCAACTCAACCCCTGCGTCCCTGAATGCCTCACTCCACTCCTTCCTAGTCCCAGGGGGGAAAATCTTCTCGAATCGTTCCGGGGTAGCCATAACTTTCCAACTTTCTCTGGATGACAATGCGTCAATAACTTCCCTTCTTGCCCCATCGGTGGAGATGTGCTTGATTTCCACCATTACCGACTCATCTCTGTCACCCAATTCCAGCACAACTTCCTCGAATGTCGGTATGCGAATTCCAAGGTCCATCCCTGCCTCGAATATCTTGGCGAACTCCATGCTGGAAGTTTCTATCTTAACTCCCCCGGAGTCTATGGCATCATCATGGAAAACGAAAAGAACCCCATCATAAGACTCTCTTATGTCAAACTCCCAGTACCTGAATCTGGGCTCGGATGAGATTCCTATTGATCTCCTCAGACCCTCTATGGTGTTCTCGAGGTCAGTCCCAGAGGCGCCCAGTCTATGACCTGGATTCTTCATGAAAAGGCCCCTGACTATCTTCGTCCGCGGCCTCTATGCGGCCCCTTCCTCGGCCCACTGCCCCTTCCTCGGCCCTTGCTCTGGCCTCTGGGGCCACCGCCGCGTCCCTTTGGCCTCCGATCCCACTTTTTTTGGCTAGTACCTCGGGCAGCACCCCTTCCTCGGCCCTTGTTCTGGCCTCTGTTCCCAGAATGCCTCTTACGGTTGTTTGAACGTCCTCTGGGAGCGACTTCCACGGGAGAGCCTATCGCTCTCCTGGAATCAACCCCATCGAACAGTGGGTGTATGTGAACTAGTCCTGAGTCAACTGGTCCAATAACCGTGTCCACCCTTCCCAAGACCTTGCCTCCACTCACCCTGATTGTATCTCCAAGGTTGGGCGATCTCCCTTCGAATGAGGCTAACAGCCCACCCATGTGCGATGTCTCTGTGACTCTGCCGGAGAATGCCATGTTTCAGTCCCCCCGTCTCCCGTACATGATTGCAGCGATTGACGCTAGTAAAACAGAAACTACTCCTGATGCAGGAAGAATTGAGCCTATCCCGCCGGTATCCTCATCCTCTCCAGGTGGCGAACATCCAGAATTCAAATCACCGCAATCTGGCTCAATGACTTCGAACAGAATTGAGTTATTCACCACTTGGGAGATTGTCGTACATTTGTTTGAGGTATCGCAACCCTCTATCTCCACAGTGTGTTCTCCAGACTCCCAAAGTGAGAAGTCTATGCCAGGCGTCGACCATGAATTGCCGGAAACACTGACTGAACCGGCAGCAGAACCATCAATCCTCATTGTGAAAGAAACAGATTCGCCATCAGGGTCGCTGTATTGTCCCTGCATTGACCACTGAGAGCCATCCCACCCAGTATCCGAGACAGTGACAAGAGGGAGAGAACTCTCTTTTGTTATGCCCAGATCATAGACTCCTGTCATGGGGTATGTGCTATCGCCCTGAACTGATACTTCGACCCAAACTTCCCCTGGGACCATATCCGAGCTGGGCACTAAGATAGTGGTCTCGTCAGAAAGAGATGTAATTCCTGAGGCCTGAGAGGACGAGCTTTGGGTCAATGAAACCTCGACTTGAAGTTCGGGCCATCCCCCAGTTGGGGTCAGGGTAATCGAATGCGGATCAGAGAGTTTCTGAGAATCAGTAGAAACTACGAATGGAACTCCCAGGTGCCATGTTCTGTTACCAGTTGTCTGCATTGCCGAGTCTATTGCCTCACAGGTCACCTGTTGTGCATCTCCCGATGGAATGTTCGCATTCAGCGATCTGTCACTGCCTTCCGAGAGTTCCATTGATGGATCAGCAGTGCATTGTATCTCTAACGAAGAAACACCAGCCTCATCGATGAACCAAGTTGAAATCGAATTCCATGGTGCCCATGTCGTCTCCCCTGAATGAGGCGCAGGGAACCAAGCTCCATCAGCCGGAGCAGAAGATGTCCAAACAGGCGGGTCATCTACGGGAATCGGTTGTGTAGTGAAGTCGAAGAAAAGATCTTCTCCCTCGGGCCAATCTTCACTCCATCCATTAGGCATGAGCTCAAGAGTGAGGCTGCCATCATCGTTATCTCGCAGCTCGTAACTGGAAGAGCCATCTCCGATGCAACCGCCTCGCACAGGGGCATGCCCACCAGCCGTTGACTCATTGAGCCCCACATCCCGCCCCTCGCACTCATCCCACATGTCTAGTCGAAGCCCCTCATTCACGGGGAATGTGAAGTCCAGACGTGCTCCCGACATATTCGAGGCATTGAATGCCAGGGTGAAACTATCAGGATTAGTAACGCCCGGTATCGCCATTGTAGCATTCAGCCAAAGCTGTACTCTGCACTCATCCACGCCATCCGATTGTGGGATTGATGTGTCGCAGTCCCTGCCAGGGTCTGGAATCACTGGGACTTCCTCGCATTCCCCTCCGATTGATGATGAACACCCCCTAATTTGGGAGTGCCTAGGGGGCACGATATTGAATTCCTCAATCATCACGCCGTCCTCCTCCCAGCTTGTATTCTTCCAATCGATCCCCATTCCTCCTCTGTGCGCGGGACCGTCTCTGATGCCAATTCTGGTAAGTGTGTGCTCAATGCACTGGCTCGCAAGCGCCCTGAAGAACTCTCTCTCATCGGTTGAGAACCACTCATCCCCGCCCTTGTTTGGATCGATAATCTCCATGAATTCATCCATCACCACTCGAAGGTCATCAGCTAGGGTGTTATTCACCCAAGCAACAGCCCTCACTTCTGCTGAGTCCCAATCCTCGTCAACTACTACATCGAAAGTCGCTGCTGAATATTCAAACATGTTTTCGAAGGTTATTGATCCACATTGCTCCTCAAGACTCCCTCCTCCTCCGAACTGCTCCATCCTCAGTGACTCATCTTCCAAATGACTTCCGATGTCTTGAATGGGAATGTATGAAAGTGCCATTGATAGGGCTACTGCAATGGAAGCGAACACGGCTCGCATACGCCCTTCCATGTGGCATCTTGGGAGTCCTCATACCATGATTCTATCGCATGTAAAATTAAAGTTTAGGGAGCCCTAAAACTCATAAGCAAGCCTCGACCCGCCCACTAAATGAGGATAATATGAACCTAAAAATGACAAGCGCAATGATGACAATGATGTTTCTGCTAAGTGCACTCGCAGGGTGCACAGGCAGCGACGAAGCAGTTGACCTAGATGACTCGGACGGAGGCTATGACTACGCCTCCAACGTCGATAACCACCGTATGCTGATGGGAGATGTCTGTGACATCAAGGACCTATCAGGAGCATACGACTGGGACGGCGTTGTGGACATCTACGAAAACGGAGAACACGCAGAGAAGTCCGACGGATCCTACAGGACCCTAATGGGCTTCGCCGATGCGTCAGGCAAGAATCACGCCTACGACGCTTACTACGGTGCAGATGGCTCATGGAATGACTTCGTATCCGCCGCTATTGGTGGAACCGGGGCTTTCGCAGGCGAGTCTGACACAGTTAGGGACCAGGCCACAGAGAAGGGAATCCAGAACGGCGTTATGACCGCATACGCGATTCACGAGCTCAATGCCGCCATAATTAAGGCAGAGGCAGGAAACTGGGGTCCAGACGACGCCCAGCACGCATGGGACGAGGGATGGGCATTCTACCACGGACCAGATGACGCAGACGCAGACTACGACGGATGCGGGCCATACGCGACCGCTGACAAGAGGGCAGGCAACTTTGGAACTGCTAACGCTGACGGTACAGCGGCCACAAATATCGCTACACTAGCGGCAATGAACGATGGACTCACCGCAATGCAGAACGAGGACATGCAGGGACTAGTCGATGCACGAGACGAGATTCTCAAGAACATCGTAATCGTCTACTCACAGGCTTCCGTAAGGTACGCCTCGAAGATGACAGACGATCTGGCCGCTGGAGACACCGCAGACTATGACAAGCACCAGGCAGAGGGCCACGCCTTCTACAGGGTCATCGAGGCTTACGTCGCCGAGTACACGTCGATCTGCTACAACATGGTATCGCACACGGTCTCATCGGATAGCTCACAGGCATCATGTGAGGCTTACATGTACTTGGAGAACTACACATCTGCAAACGATCCAGATGGCGAGGAGTTCACCGGCTGCTACAACTCTGTTACACACGCTCAGCACGAGGGAATGTCACAGGAGGAGTGCGAGGCTTTCGGATGGTACGCAAACTACTACTCCGACAAGATCGTAGAAATGTTCGACCTATCCAACGATGGAGACGCTTCCGCAGATTACGAGGCTGATATTAGGACATGGCTACAGCCTGCATGGGATCACTATGGGATCACCGCAGACGACATTGGAACACTCCAGTGAATAGAATCTAGAAATAGATACGCAACTTAACGTTGGCAGGGGGCGCAACAGCGTCATACACCCCAATCATCACATTCGAACCGCAGTTCGATCACGCCCCCTGCTAACAAAAAATTGACGCCCGGACATACGCAATTCAAAATAGTTAATCAGAGTCGTTTGACCATGGTATCCCCCCCTTACATCAGGCTCAGAGGGGCATCTGCTCACGTCCTTGTGCTCATCTTACTCGCCAGCTCACTTTCTGGTTGCACCTCTACGGGAGACGGCCCAGAGGAAGGAATCCGAGAATCCCTAGTAATAGCGTATGAGATTTCACCAGGCATCGAGTCCCTGGAGGGCAATCCGCAGCTACTTGCCGACCATCTCTCAGAATCAACAAACTTCGACGTCTCTGTCTTCATAGTGAACTCTGAAGTTGCAATGATCGAGGCACTAAGATTTGGTAATGCCGACGTTGCCATGATGGATAGCGGGTCGGCTTGGATCGGCTGGAATCAGTACGGCTTGGAGTCACTTGGCGCCGACCAAAAGTCGGATGGACGAACATACTACAACGCCCATGCATGGGTTTTGGATGATTCGGAAATGGCGGCCGCACACTTAGACGATGATACCCTGACCAATCCATTCTCTCTAATGTCGGGCAAGACTTCCTGTCACACTGGGTGGCTCAAATCAACTGGGATGATGGTCCCCATGGGCTTCCTACTGGGATTGGGATATGCAAATGTGCTGGGCGATCCCAATGACATAGAGTCACTGAGGGGGACAATTCATGGATTCTTCAACGAGAATTCTTCGATACCTGAGCCTGGTACTCCATACTACGGTTTTGATGGTGCCATCAAGTGTCTGTCTGATCAAACCGGACAGATCGCTTTCGCCAAGGACAACACGATTGAGAATCTCTGTCCAGAGGGGGAATCAATTCAGAGAGAGGAGTGGTGCCTAGACAGTAGTAGATACGTTCGCCTACCTTCTTTCGCTAAGGTACCTAGTGACACCATGATGTTCAATCCAGATTTCATGAGTCCAGAAAAGTTGGCCAATGTGACTGATCTTTTTGTCGGAATGGGCGCTTCACAGGAATCCAGTAAGATACTGTCTGACACCTTGGGGACGAAAGGTATACTTCCGACTAATTCGAGTGAACACCTAGGAACTTACACCCCCTTAGTCTCCAATATACCAGGTATTTCCGCATATTACACGGACGACGCATCTGAAGGCCAGCACGAGACGGTCACAATAGACGAATTGAGGATAGCGTTCGACTCAGATGGCACACTGAATGGCACCGACTACGACCCACAACTTCTCGCTGATTTCCTCTCCTCTAAGTTGGGAATCACTGTCAAGGTCCATCCCGTAACCTCGGAAGGAGGAAAAATCGACTCACTCGAGTCAGGGGATGCTCATATCGCATTAATGGCTCCCCAGTCCGCCTGGGTGGGTTGGAAGCAACACGGCCTGGCAGTCATGGCTGCTGTCCAGAATCAAGAGGAGCGGACTTCGCATTACCCCCAGGCATGGGTTAGGTCGGATGGCAACATAGCAGCCGCATTTCTAGACGATGATCCAGCAACTGACCCACTTTCGGAGATGGAGGGGGGCACCTCATGCCATACCGCATGGCTAGACCCAACTGGGATGCTAATGCCAATGGGACATCTGATTGGTTCGGGCTATGTTCAATCAGAAGTTTTGTCCGATGAAATAGAAACCTTGAACGGAATCATACTCGATCACTTCTCAAACGAGTCATCTATTCCGGAGCCAGACTCTCTGTACTTCGGGCCTTCGGGCGCAATAAGGTGCCTGTCCGAAGGTGCGGGACAAGTAGCATTCTCAACAGAGGGGGCAGTCGACGAAAGTTGTAACAACGCTGACCCCGAGGACGATGAAGAGTGGTGCCTCGATCTAGATCAGTACGTCTCAATCTCAGTTTTCGGACATATTCCCAGTGAATCAGTGATGTACAATCCCTCAACACTCGACATGAGGAGTAGAACTGCGATTCTCAATGCCTTGATTGATCTGAACTACGAGATGTACCTGGAAAACTACTCCCGCCCAGGGTTTGGGACTTACACCGGGTGCTACGATATCTCAATTCACAAGGTATTTTCTGAAATTCCAAAGAAGAGTTGCGGGGACGAGGTCCTGAAGAATGTCCTCGGTGGCCCCGGTATCGTCAGGGCCTCAGCCCAAGACCACATCGGGTCATTCTCTGAGTCGGTGCGACATATCCCAGGAATCGTGGAATACTTCGAAGAGGCAGCAAGACTTCAGGATTAGCGATTTTTCCCACGCCCCTCCCCGCCATCAATTCCATATATTGGTTTAGGGGCGCCTAAACTAGCCATTGGTTACTGGGGGGCCTAGTTTGAGTGATTATGAACAGAATGGGAAATCCATAATCAGCCTAAAGGATGTCACCATAGGTTACGATCCTGACAATCCCCTAGTCAGCATCCCTGAGATGGAAGTTCGACCCGGAGAGATAGTAGCCATCGCCGGACCATCGGGAATTGGAAAGACGACTCTCCTGCGCACGATCGCAGGATTGGTTCCACCCATATCTGGCAACATCGAGGTCTGCGGCGGAAATTGCCCGAAGAGAGGAGAGTTGGGGTACGTGCCTCAGCAGCTCGGACTTGTTCGCCATGCCAGTGTAATGCACAATGTCATGATCGGCGCCAAAGCCGGGCACAGTTCGCCTTGGGCTCTCATCCCCTCGAGTTCCTCCAAGGAGAAGGCGTTAGAAGCAATTTCCTCAATGGGGCTGATGGATAAGGCCGGGGAGCCTGTGAGAAGACTCTCGGGAGGCCAGCAGAGGAGGGTTGCTACAGCAAGGACACTGGCCCAGTCTCCGAAGTTGATTATGGCCGACGAATTCCTCAGTGAGCTTGATGAGGAAACAATGCACATGGTGCTCGACTCCGTGACAGAATACATCCGAGAGAGCGGGGCGGCCTTGCTAGTCGTTGAGCATGACATATCCAGGGCCAAGTCAATGGCAGATAGACTGCTCGTTATCGACGACGGCAGAATCAACCCATTCATCACCGAGATTACTGCAATGGAGGTGAAGATCTGAGGACAGCCATCAATGGCACTAGGATGGCAGGAGCAGCCTCCATGACCATCCTCCTGTCTTTGATCATTCTCGATGGGATGGTTAGCGACTGGGGCCGCCTTTCTGGTGGCATGGACAACCTAGTCGTTTTTTTCCACCAGTCTCTATGGCCACCAGACTGGAGCGTATTGGAACCTCAAGTATACCCCGTATGCACGGCACGCGCACCATTCGAATTCACCTGCTCCACAGCATGGATAGGCGTTATTGAAACCCTAAAGATTGCTTTCGTGTCGACAGTGTTTGGGATGATAATGTCCCTTCCACTATCCCTGTCCGCGGCTAGGAACCTGAGTCCAAAGTGGCTATCATACATCTCGAGGTTCATCATTTCTGGATTCAGGAGCCTGCCAAGCCTCATTTGGGCGATCTTCTTCGTGATCCTAATCGGTCTCGGTCCTCTGGCAGGGGTCTTGGCAATGTCGGTGTATACCGTCGGATACCTGGGCAAGCTTCAGTATGAGTCAATCGAGGGACTGAACAGGACGCCGCTGGAGGCCGCGGAAGCCATGGGTCTATCCAAGATGGAGACTGCGCTGAGCGTGGTAATACCGGAGTCAGCAAACGATATGATTTCCCATGCCATCTTCATGTTTGAGTACAATTTCAGATCAGGCACAATCATCGGCATCGTCGGCGCTGGAGGCATAGGATACTACATCGACCTGTATCTTAGGTTCCTTCAGTACGACAAGGTGGTCGCGTATCTCATAATCATCTTCATCGTCGTACTATTGATTGATTTCGTTTCGATATACGCCAGGTCATTCTTCAATGACAACGACGACCTAAGGAGTCCCACCTGGCTGGACGTTTTCGTCCCAGAATTCCTGTTGACGGGAAGATGAATCAGGGAGTATCAGCAGCAATCCTGATCGCTCCATCATCATAAGAGATATGAATCAAATCAGGAACCTTGTTGGTCAAAGAAGAGAGTGCCTCATACACTTCCTTCTCCGTGACCTTGAACGCCTCGGCCGCGCGTTTTGTTGACCATGGGACCTCTATGAAGTCAGAAGCAGCGATCCATTTGAGCAATTTGGCCTCGAAGTCAGACAGCAGGCCCTCCGCAACCATCTTTCTCGACCTCCGCACCCCATTACAGGCAAATCAACCTATGTGGTCAGGACCCATTTCCCTCGACCATTCTCCTCACTGCTTGGTCAGCGTCGATTTCTCCATCCAGCAGGTCCCCGAGCGCTGCAATGAAGGGAGTC
>CEVX01172853.1_pt1 | contig 9925 bp, 9 predicted proteins | sample 356561 | NCBI WGS metagenome assembly CEVX01 (sample SAMEA2623886, study PRJEB7988) | marine metagenome | biome: marine biome (ENVO:00000447); feature: surface water layer (ENVO:00002042); material: "saline water (ENVO:00002010), including plankton (ENVO:xxxxxxxx)" | depth 5 m | reverse complement strand
TAAGTGGCCAAGACGAGAAACTTCTCCAAATGGTATCTTGATTCTGAATGGAGTTGATATCGTAATGGAATCTCCTGGCAACAAAAGTTCTGGCAGGTCGAACCAAGCTACTTCTTTTCCCAAAGCGTGATTTTTTAAGGTAACAGAAGTTTCATTTACTGAAAAATTAGTTGAATCTAATCGCCCTAAATACTTTTCATCTCCAAAGTAAAGTTTGGTGTTTTTATCTTCTTGTAATTGTATGTCCAGAGGAGTACCTTTTTGATAGGCGTTTGGCCATAAGTGAAAGAACATTTCCTTAAGAGTGTCTGATGAGTTGTTGATATAAATGATTTTTTCATAGGCTTTTATAGTGTGATTAGAATCCACTAGCTCAGCCTTTATAGTGTATTTGACCTCTTGCTGCCAATAGGCTTTTGATGAAAGGCTAAATGTGAGAATGAATGCAGCTAATAGATGCTTAATCATAAGAAACAAGGTTTCTTATGATTTGATAAGCTTGTTCTCCTCTTACATGGTTTCCAGCATCAATAATATTACCCAATGGATCTAAAACCATCATAGTTGGATAATGTGTTATTTTGTATTTCTTTGCCGTTGCTAAACCTCCAGCGTCATAAACCTGAGTCCAGTTAGTTTGGTATTTTTCATTAATTCTTCTCCATACATCTTGAGTTCCTGGATTATTTCGATCAATACAAATACTTATTATTTCAAATTTATCTCCTCCAAATTCCTTTTGTATTCGTTTTAAGTTTGGGATTTCTTGAATACATGGGCGACATCCAGTGTTCCAAAAATCTAGTAAAACATATTTACCTTCGTAATCCGATAAAGAGGTTGTTTTGCCTTCAGAGTTTAAGAGAGTGAAATTGGGAGCTTTTTTTCCAATGGCAGAGGAGTACCAACTATCAATAATACTGTGGAATTTTATTACATCTTCATTGTTTTGGAAGTTGTTTAGTAAGGCACTATCAATAAGTTGAAATATTTTTTTGTGACGATTCTTGTCAAGAGAGTTAACGGCCATTAGATTTGAAAATTGACCAGGATTTCTGAGTACAAAATTTGTAACGTAGACCTCTTCTTTCAATTTTGCATTACCGTATAATGTTTGAAATTGGTCAATTAATGCATAATGCATTTGTTTAGATTCAGCTTTTTTAAATACTTTTTGTAAAGAGTCAGTGTAGTATTTAGTCGCTTTAATATAAGTGATTAAGGAGTCTAGTCTCTTGTTTTCAGGAGTTCCACTAATTTTTGAAGAAGCAAAAAGATTATTCGCATTTCCTGTAACAGTTATTATATCATTGGGATTAGCCATAAATCTAATTTCACCTTCTTTTCCGGGAATATATACTGAATAAAAAGATGTTCTATCAGTATTAAGAATAAATGTTCCTTTACCCTTTTCACCTTCAATAGTGTCTAGTTGAATTCTTTTTGGATTAAAGGTGATAAGCTCCAAAACAACTTTTTGTTGTTCTAATTGGTCAATGTCAAATTTTACGGTTAGATTTCCCTCTAAAAAACTTTTCTTTTCGTTTTCACAACCTAAAAGAAAAGCACTTACTAGAATTATTTGCCAAATTGATTTCATATTATAGTTGATTAATTAGTTCTTTAAATAGTAACGTTAAGTTAGGTTCTGCAATTTTTGCAGTTTTAATAATGTTTTCAAAATTAACTGGTTGTATTTCTCCATAGCAAATGTCCGTGATTACAGAACAAGCAAAACACGATAATTTTGCATGTTTTGCAGCTATAATTTCTGGAATAGTACTCATACCAACTGCATCACCTCCGATAATTCTCAAATATTTATATTCAGCAGATGTTTCGAGCATGGGTCCTGGCAATCCAATATATACTCCTTTTTGTGTTTTTATTCCGAGATTTTCAGCTACTAATTCAGTTTTTGCAATAAGTTTCTTACAATAGGTCTCATACATGTCTGGAAATCTATTTCCTATTTGGTCTATGTTTTTTCCGATTAGAGGGTTTCCAGGAAAATTATTAATGTGATCTGAAATAATCATAATATCTCCTCTTGAAAACGCTGAATTCAATCCTCCTGCAGCATTGGAGACCATAAGAGTTTGTATGCCTAAAAGTTTAAATACCCTAACAGGAAAAGCTATTTCATCAAATGAGTAGCCCTCATAGTAATGAAAACGACCTTGCATAACGACAACCTTTTTTTTGTTAATTTCTCCAAAGAGTAATTTCCCCTTATGTGATTCGACCGTAGAAACAGGAAAATTAGGAATATTTTCATAGTTTATTTCAATATCAATTTTAAGTTCATTTACAAAATCTCCTAAACCGGTACCTAAAATAACTCCTATTTTGGGATGATTAAAATCTTTTAATTTTTCAATTAAGAAATCTGCGGTTTCTTTGATTTTATTGAACATAGTCTCGAATAATTTTATCAAAGTTTCCTTCCTCATCCAGCCCTTTGTGAAATTTAATTTTTATTGGAAGAAAAAAAACAGGAACATCTTCTAGCAACGGGAATAATCTTGGGTCATGAAGTCGCATTGCGTCTTTTTCAGTTGTAATTACTATTTTTTTTGTGCCAATTATTTCATTGAATTTTTTAACAATTCTAACCATGTCTATGGGTTCGAAATTTTGATGATCCTTAAACTTAGTTACAAAAACCTCTTTTGATTCTTGCCTTAGATAATCGACTAAAGGGGTGATTTTAGCAATTCCAGCAAAAACAAGTGTCTTGAAATTCTCAAGTTGAACACCTTTTTTAAATAAATCTTCAGCTCTGTAATTAAATGGTCGAATTCCATCATAATCTATGTAGCTAAAAAATATATTTTGGGATCTAAGAGGTTGGATCAAACTACTTATTCTTCTATGTTCGATTGGAGAGTGTAGTTTAGGAGATTTTGTAATTACAATTAAGTTTGCTCTTTTTTTTCCTGATTGCCATTCTCTCAATTCTCCCGAGGGAAGCATAAATTGTTTTTTCCCAATTGTGGAGTAATCCAATAGCAAAATATTTACATCAGGTTTAACCCATCTATGCTGATAACAATCATCAAGAAGAATAACATCTGGATTTATATATTTTTCTATATTTTCAATTCCTCTTTGTCTGTCTTCATCTACGGCAACAGTGACAGAATTAAATTTGGAATGAAATTGCATTGGTTCATCACCTATGTCTTTATAAGTGGAGTCTTTATTCGCTACTAAATAGCCCTTTGTCTTTCTTTGATAGCCTCTACTCAGAACAGCAATTTTATGTTCCTTATTTAATAATCGTATAAGATACTCTATATGTGGAGATTTACCCGTCCCACCAACAGTTATGTTTCCTACTGAAATAGATTTCGTTTTGTACTTTTTCGATTTCAGAATACCTATATCAAATAAAATATTTCTTGTTTTTGTAGCTATTCCATAAAGAAAAGCAATTGGTAATAAAATAACCCTTAAAAAAAACATGACTTAAAATTAATAAAATATGATGTTTTAAAAGGATTTTAAACTTGATAATTATTAATATTCTAATGTTTTAAATACAAGTTGAAAATATGTAAATAGATATACTATTTTTAACGTTGGTTGTTTTAAGTTCAAATTCTCTTTGAAGCTAAAGTATTGGAGGCGTAAATATAAATTTATTAAACAAGCATTAAAACGATTTTATACCGAACAATAATATAATAATACAAACGCTTCTGTAATGTTGCATGATACTTATAAATTTAACTTCAAGGGTTCTTTATTAAATTTTTCAAATTGAAAAATAGTCCAATTGATTGTTTACCATCACCACTAATTTAATGCTGAATATGAATCCGTTTTTTACTTATTTTTTGATATCGAGGTGTTTTTTGTAATTCCAATTCTACAAGATTATCAGGAATAATAATTTTTGATTTATCAATTTTAGTAATTTTTTGATTTTGTATATTTCGTAATTTAGAATTCTGAGTAGAGTCTTTTGTTGTGAAATACAATCTTTCTAATTTTTGATTTAGTCCGCCGATTAAATTATATTTTGTTTCTAACGAGTTATAAATAATTGGATTCACTGAAATTATTTGATTAGCAAATACTTTTTTTTCCGCTTTGAAAATGCTTGCGAGAGAACTGTGAAACAAATCATCATTAAAAAAATATTCATTTAATACTGGGTGAGCTAAGCATTTTTTTTGATCCTTTAAAGTTGGGTTTGAAGCTTCTTTTAAAAAATTATTATTGTGATTATTAAATAGCAGCATGGTCAAAATAGTAAAGGAAGCAAGTCCAATAGTTGTCCAAAACCAACTTTTTTGATTAAAATAGTTGCCTTTCTCCTCAACTTTTTTGAGAAATGATTCAAAGTCTTTTTTTGCATTAATATCTTTGCTGTATAATTTTTTGCCGTCAATATCGAATTTTAAATCAGCCATTTATCTTTTTTTGAAGTAAAACTTTCAACTTTGCTAGAATGCGGTATACTTTCATTTTTACTGCAGATTCTTGTTTGTTTAAGATTTCTGCTATTTGTTTAAAAGGACGATTTTCAAAAAAGCGCATTTCTATTAAATGAAAATCTTCAATTTTTAATTCTTTTAGAGTTGCTAAAAGAAAGGGTCTAAAATCGGTGGTATTTTTGTCGCTTTCTTCAGATGTTAAATGAGATAAATGCTTTGCTTCTAATTTTACTACTCTTGATTTTTTGATTTTTTTATAATGCTTAATTATTTCATTGTGAGCAATTCTTAAAAGCCAACTTGAAAAAGGAAGGCCTCTAAATTCATAGCTACTTAAGTTCTGAAGAGCTTTATAAAAAACATCTGATGTAATGTCTGTAGTTATTATTTCATCTCCTGTTCTTTGATAGATAAAGCGAAAAATAATTTCATAATACTTATTGTAAATAAGCTTGAATTCTCCTGTGTCTTTTTTTGCTGCTTCAACTAACTTGTATTCAATGTTAATCTGAGTGCGTGTTTTGTGATACCTAGGATTAATATTCACTGTTATAGTTTTTACTTTTTATTATCCGATCTATATGGATAAGACTAAAAAGGAAAAACGTCACACTTTTTTATTTATTTTTTCAAATAAAATAATTTTTTTGTTCTTTTATAGAGTACCTTGATGCTTTATTCTCAAGTTATTCAGGAAACGATTTTATAAAGTTTAAAAGGAAAGACCAAACTTATTTCTTAATTTGTCGACGGTTGGATTTTTCTCTAAAAGCTTTTTATACTTGTCTTTTTCTGTGAAAAACCCTTTTGGAACATTGGATTTATCAATAATTAAGTCTAAATCCAATAGAGTATTGTTAAGCTGCTTTCGCAGATATCCTAACAGCTCTGGTTTTCTTTTGTCAATATCTGCCTTTTGAGCTGTATTATAAATTGATAATTCAACACGAAAATTATTCTTCAAAATTGGATTATTTGCACTCAATGTGGAATATAAATCAAGATCTTTATTTTTTACAGAATAAGCAAATTTCCTCCATTTATCTGTTAGTTCTTCCTGAGAAAAAGGTTCTGTTTTAATTTCAGTTATAAGCTCTTTTTTTTTATTTGAAGTACTATTTAGAAGAGTTTTTATGGAAAGATTTGATGTAGAATGTTCTCTTTGAACTACATTAATTTTTCGAGTAGTTGGGATAGATATTTCTTTGTTTAATCTGTTTTTAATCGGAATTTTGATTTTTTCAACAGGAGCTGATTCAACGTTTAATCTCTTTTTAACCCAAATTTCAGGTATTGGTAGTGTTATTTTACGAGGCTTTTTTTTTTATTCTCAAAAAGTTCTTCAGAGCATAATTGCATTAGTGTAATTTCTGTAAGCAAACGTTTGTTTTTAGATGTTTTGAATTGTACATCATAATTACTTAAAATTTCTAAGGCATTTATAAGGAAAGAGATGCTATTTTCTCTAGATTGAACAGCGTATCTATCTTTAATCTTATCTCCTACATCTAATAATACAAGAGTACTTTCATCTTTGCTAACAAGCAAGTCCCTAAAGTGAGAGGCTAGGCCATTCATAAAGAGTAAATCTTCAAATCCTTTTTCAAGTATTTGATTTAGCAATAAAAGAAGACCGCTTAAATTTTGCTGTTTAATCAGATCAGTAGTTTTGAAATAATAATCATAATCTAAAATGTTTAAATTATGAATTACATTTTCATAAGTTAGCTCTCCTCCTGAAAAGGAAATTAACTGATCAAATATAGAGAGTGCATCTCTTAAGCCACCATCTGCCTTTTGACCGATGATATGTAAAGCATCGGGATCTGCATTAACGTTTTCTTTAATGGCAATTTCTGATAAGTGTTTTGCGATATCTTCTGAGGTAATTCTGTTGAAGTTGAAAATTTGACAGCGAGAAAGAATTGTCGGTAAAATTTTATGTTTTTCAGTTGTAGCCAAAATAAATACAGCATGTTTTGGCGGTTCCTCAAGAGTTTTTAAAAACGCGTTAAAAGCAGAAGAGGAAAGCATATGAACTTCATCTATTATATAGGCTTTTTTGGTTCCAATAGTTGGTGCAATCCTAACTTGATTGATTAGATTTCGTATGTCATCAACTGAGTTATTTGATGCGGCATCAAGTTCAAATATATTTAAAGAATTTCCTTGGTCAAAAGATTTACAGCTTTCACAATTACTACAACTTTCTCCAGAAGAAGTGATTTTTGAACAATTAATTGTTTTGGCAAGAATTCTAGCACAGGTTGTTTTTCCAACTCCTCTTGGTCCACAAAATAAGAAAGCTTGAGCCACTTGTTTAGATAAAATGGAGTTTTTAAGTGTTGAGATAATAGAGGTCTGACCTACGACAGTATTGAAACTATCTGGCCTGTATTTCCTTGCCGAAACCACAAAATTATCCATTCAGTCAAAGGTAATAAAAAAGTGCTTTTTTAAACGTAGAAAGATCTAGATTTGAAGAGAAACTTATTAACGATTTATGAATCCTTTTTTTTGAACTTCTCATTTTCTTTCCAGAAGACCTTAGTAACGAATTCTTTTCGTTATTTTAGTAGTTCAAATTTTTTTAAAATGAGCAATTACGACGCAGTAGTTATTGGTTCTGGACCTGGAGGATATGTCGCAGCTATTCGATGCGCCCAGTTGGGTATGAAAACAGCCATAGTTGAAAAGTATGATACTCTCGGTGGAACTTGCTTAAATGTTGGATGTATTCCTTCTAAAGCATTATTGGATTCTTCTGAGCATTATCATAATGCCAATCATGCATTTAAAGAGCATGGTATTGAAATAAAGGATTTGAAGGTCAATTTTAAGCAAATGATCGAAAGAAAACGAGGGGTTGTTTCGCAAACCTGTGCTGGAATTGATTTTTTAATGAAGAAAAATAAAATAGATGTTCTTAAGGGATTGGGTTCGTTCAAAGATAAAAATACAATTCTTGTTTCTCCTGTTACAGGGGATGCGATTGAAATAAAATCAAAAAACACAATTATTGCAACAGGTTCTAAACCTGCTTCTTTTCCGTTTATTCAATTGGATAAAAAGAGGGTGATTACCTCTACTGAAGCACTCGAGCTGTCTGAAGTGCCCAAGCATATCATTATAGTTGGTGGTGGTGTAATTGGTTTAGAAATGGGTTCTGTATATGCTCGTTTAGGAACAAAGGTCTCTGTAGTTGAGTATTTAGATGGAATTATTCCTACGATGGATAAATCCTTAGGTAAGGAACTTCAAAAGAATTTAAAAAAGGAATTGGGATTTGAATTTTACTTCTCCCATAAAGTTACTGAGGTAAAAGGAGATTCTAAGAAAGCTTATTTAAAAGCAGAAAACAAAAAAGGTGAGGTTGTTGAGCTTGAAGCCGATTATGCATTAGTTTCAGTTGGTCGACGTCCTTACACAGATAATTTAGGTCTTGATAATGCCGGAGTTAAAGTTGATGAGAGAGGTAGAGTTGATGTTGATGATCAATTGCAAACTAATGTTTCTGGAATATATGGTATTGGAGATGTTGTAAAAGGGGCTATGTTGGCGCATAAAGCTGAAGAGGAGGGTGTTTTCGTCGCTGAGTCGATAGCGGGAGAAAAACCACATATTGATCATAATTTAATTCCTGGAGTTGTTTACACATGGCCAGAAGTTGCCGCTGTTGGTAAAACGGAGGAAGAACTAAAAAAATCAGGTGCTTCATATAAATCGGGTATGTTTCCATTTAAAGCTTCTGGTAGAGCACGAGCGAGTATGGATGAAAAGTATGGATTTGTAAAGGTTTTAGCAGATAAGGAAACAGATGAAGTTTTAGGTGTTCACATGATTGGGCCTCGCTGTGCAGATTTAATTGCCGAGGCAGTAACTGCTATGGAGTATAGAGCTACCGCAGAGGATTTGGCTAGAATGTGCCACGCTCATCCAACATTTACCGAAGCCATAAAGGAGGCCGCACTGGATGCCACTGGGAAAAGAGCATTGCATATATGATTTTAAGACGTCCCTTCAAGGGACGTTTTTGTTTATTGTCTTTCACTATTATTTGATAGGGGAAATTGTTTTAAAACAATTGAGATATTCAACTTTATATGCTAGACAAGCAACTATTAATCTATGGATATGAAAACAGCCGTTTTAGCAATGAACTTAGGTATTACTGATGATACCCGAACAATTTCATTTCGAAGATATTTAAGAGATTTTTTGGGAGATGGAAGAGTTGTGGATGTTAAAGCTATTTTGAGATATATACTTGCAAATTTGATAATCGTATCAATAAGAGGTTTCAAGTCAGCTGCATTTTATAATGATGTTTGGACAGAAAATGGTTCCCCTTTGAAGTATCATTTAAATGAGTTGGTTAAAAAACTTCAGGATAGATTTGGTGAAGATGTTAATTTTTATGGGGAGATGCGTTATCAGAATCCTAGCTTGCCTCATGTATTGGCTAAAATAGATCCCAGTTTGAATAGTAATGATTATTGGGTCGGTGCAGTAAAAGAAATTATTGATAAAAATAGATTGTATAAATAATTGGAAGCTATTGAATTTAGTCTTGATGAGATTCCTCAATTTAAGGAGCGTTTACTTCTTTTGTCAAAAGGGTACCAGCATGTTTCTATTCTAGATTCAAATAATTATAAGGGTTCAATTCATGATGAGTATGACTTAATTGCAGGATTTGGAGCTAAATCTATTGTGTCATCCAATAATTTCTGTGAATTAGAAGATATTTGTAAAAAAAGGGTTTGGCTTTTTGGTTTTTTGAGTTACGATTTGAAAAATGAATTGGAAACTTTAAATAGCCAAAACGAAGATGGTCTGGGTTTTCCGGAATTGAGTTTTTTTGAACCAAAAATTAGAGTTGAGGTTAAAAATCAGAAAGTTAAAATTGAAGGTTTAGACTGTTATGACTTTAAAAAAATGTTGCAACAGCTTCAGGTTTCTTTTAAGTGCGGCGAACTTTCTGAAATAAGAAGTAGAATTTCAAAAAAACAATACATTCAAACAGTTCAAGATTTAAAAAAGCATATCCAACTGGGAGATATTTTTGAGGTGAATTTTTGCCAAGAATTTTATGCTCAAAACATTGATGCTGATCCTATTACGATTTACAGTAGCTTAATTAAAAAATCACCAGTTCCTTATGCTTCTTTTCTCAAAATAGGAGAGCATTATTGTTTAGGAACTAGCCCAGAGAGATTTCTTAAAAAAAGTGGAAATAAAATTATAAGTCAGCCCATAAAAGGGACCATAAAAAGAGGTTTTTCTAAAGAAGAAGATCAACATCAAATTCATGTATTAAGGGGAAGTCTAAAAGAAAGGTCTGAGAACGTTATGATTGTTGATTTGGTAAGAAATGATTTAAGTAAAGTCGCAAATAAAGGCTCCGTAAAAGTAGAAGAATTATTTGGGATATATAGTTTTCCACAAGTTCATCAAATGATTAGTACAATTAGTTGTGA
>CEVX01033626.1_pt1 | contig 9929 bp, 10 predicted proteins | sample 356561 | NCBI WGS metagenome assembly CEVX01 (sample SAMEA2623886, study PRJEB7988) | marine metagenome | biome: marine biome (ENVO:00000447); feature: surface water layer (ENVO:00002042); material: "saline water (ENVO:00002010), including plankton (ENVO:xxxxxxxx)" | depth 5 m | reverse complement strand
GGGCATATGAATCTTGGCGCTGGCAGAATTGTTTACCAAGATTTGACCAAAATTAATTTAGCTGTTAAAAATAATACATTAGCCAACGAAGCGGTATTAGTAAATGCAATCGCCTATGCTAAATCCAACAATAAACCAGTACACTTACTTGGTCTTGTAAGCGATGGTGGGGTGCACTCCCACATCGATCATTTGTTTGGTCTAATTGATGTGTTAGAAAAAAATAATATCCCGAAAGGGTTTGTTCATGCCTTCACAGATGGCAGAGATGTCGATCCAAAATCAGGCTTTGGTTTTATTTCAAGCCTTGAAAGCAGATTAAAAGATTCCACGTTAAAACTTGCCACAGTTACAGGACGTTACTATGCCATGGATCGTGACAATCGATGGGAACGCACCAAATTGGCTTATGACGCAGTGGTTCTTGGAATTGGAGAGCAAGTTGCCAATGCAACTACATCGATTCAAAATTCTTATACGAATGGCATCACGGATGAGTTTATAAAGCCCATCATTGTTACAGACCATAATGAAGAACCAATAGCCAAAATCAAAGAAGGGGATGTGGTCTTATTTTTTAATTTTAGAACGGATAGAGGTCGTCAATTAACAACCGCCCTAAGTCAGAAAAATTTCCCAAAACACGAGATGATTCCTCTAAAGTTACATTATGTGACCATGACCAATTACGACGAAAATTTTAATAATATTGAGGTTGTTTTTAACAAAGAAAACATCGCTAATACCCTTGGTGAGGTATTGGAAGCACATGGTAAAACCCAACTCCGAATTGCTGAAACAGAAAAATACCCACATGTCACTTTCTTTTTCTCAGGAGGTAGAGAAAAACCATTTAAAGGTGAGCAACGCATTTTGAAAAATTCTCCAAAAGTCGCCACTTACGATTTACAGCCAGAAATGAGTGCCTTTGAATTAAAAGATGCTCTGATTCCTGTTTTAAAATCTAAAAAGATTGATTTTATTTGTTTAAATTTTGCCAACGGAGATATGGTTGGACATACAGGAATAATGCCAGCTGCTATAAAAGCTTGCGAAGCAGTGGATGCTTGCGTTTCTGAGGTTGTTGATTGTGCACTTGAGCACAATTATACGACCCTGCTAATCGCAGACCATGGGAACTGTGAAACCATGTTAAATCCTGACGGGAGCCCACATACAGCACACACCTCCAACCCTGTTCCTGTTATATTGATTGATGATAATTTAGATGAAATAAATGATGGTGTTTTAGGCGCTTTAGCACCCACTATACTGAGTCTAATGGGGATTGAACCACCCTTGGCAATGACCCAAAAATCTATGGTTTAAATGGAAGAAAATTTTAAGCTTAAATAAAGTCTTTTGAGTATCTTTGTATTTCGATATGAAAATACTCAATTTAAAGTCTGCTGAAGAGATCGAACGTATTCGTGAGAGTGCTTTAATTGTATCCAAAACTCTGGGCATGCTAGCGGCAGAAGTAAAGCCAGGAATTAGTACATTAAAACTGGATAAATTGGCAGAAACCTTTATTAAAGACCATGGCGCCACCCCTGGCTTTTTAGGACTTTATGATTTTCCAAATACGCTCTGTGTTAGTCCAAATACTCAGGTTGTGCATGGCATACCAAATGACAAACCATTGGAGAACGGAGATATTATTTCAATCGACTGTGGAGCCCTTAAAAATGAATTTTATGGGGACCATGCCTACACCTTTGCAGTAGGCGAAATTACAACTGAAACTCAAAAACTTTTGGACGTTACCAAAGCGTCTCTTTACGAAGGGATTAAAGCCTTTAAAAAAAATAACCGGGTTGGAGATGTAGGTTATGCCATTCAAAATTATTGCGAATCTTTTGGTTATGGCGTTGTTAGAGAACTTGTGGGGCACGGCTTGGGCCGTGTCATGCACGAAGAACCAGAAATGCCAAATTACGGTAAAAGAGGACGAGGTAAAAAATTCGTTGATGGTATGGTCGTTGCTATTGAACCAATGATAAACATGGGTACTCACCGAATCAAACACCATAATGATGGATGGACCATAACAACGAAGGATGACCTCCCAAGTGCCCATTTCGAACACAATGTAGCCTTAGTTAATGGAAAGCCTGAACTGCTATCAACTTTTGCCTACATATATGAAGCACTCGGGATTGAAACCAATGAAGAAGATGAATTTAGAAATAAATTAAAATCAACAAACTAAAAATTCTATGAACTCCATTCGACATATAGAAACTGAATTAAAACCATTAAGAGATCAAATCAATAGACACACTATGTATGGCCAATTAAACGCCATCGAAGATGTCAAACTATTTATGCAAAATCATGTCTTTGCAGTTTGGGATTTCATGTCTTTATTGAAAGCACTACAGGGTACTCTGACAAATACTACCGTCCCTTGGACGCCAAAAGGAAATGGGTCTGCAGCCCGTTTTATCAATGAAATCGTCACTGATGAAGAAAGTGATGTCAATGAACACGGTGAGGTGAAAAGCCACTTTGAAATGTATATGGATTCAATGGATCAAATTGGCGCCAATACGGAACAAATCAAAAGTTTTACAAATGCGATTAAAAAGGGAGTCTCTATTGACACTGCAGCAGAAATGGTTCAAATTCACCCCACCATCAAGACATTCCTAGATTTTACTTTTAACGTTATCAGGGAAGGAAAACCACATTGTATCGCAGCTGCATTTACCTTTGGCCGCGAAGACGTTATTCCTGATATGTTTTTAGAAATTATTCAGCAATCACAAACAAGCCCTGATGATGGGCGTTATAGCAAGTTACTTTATTATTTGAATCGACACATTGAACTCGATGGTGACGAGCACGGCCCAATCTCATTAAAAATGGTTGAGAATTTATGTGGCGATGACGATAAAAAATGGACCGAAACGCTTTTGACTGCAAAATCTGCTCTGCAACAGCGTATTGGTCTATGGGGCTTAATAAGTGCAGCTATTTCAAATAGTAAAAGTACCTCTACCGTCATTTAGATATTTTGAAAACAACTTTCAAATTTGTATTGAATTCGATTCCAAGGCCTTGGCTCATATTAATTAGTGCTATAATTCAACCTTGTGTTGTTTTTTGGTATAAAGGAACGCGATATACAGATCCTATTGACAACCAAAGTTTCCGAAAGCTACTGCCTTATGGTTATGAAAATTCAAGAGAAAATGTTCTCTCACCTTCCACATACTCCCTAGAAAGGCACCGGCTTTTATGGTTATTTTTAAAGACCAATACCGACTTCTTCACCAATGCAAAAAAAGTACTTCATTTCGCTCCCGAACAGGCCTTTTTCAAGCGATTCAAAAAGATGAAAAACTTAGACTACACAACTACAGACTTAAATTCTCCAATCGCAGCTATAAAAGCCGATATTTGTGAACTTCCATTTGCTTCCAATAGCTTTGATTTTATTTTGTGTAATCATGTTCTAGAACACATCCCTGATGATTTAAAAGCAATGCAAGAATTGTTTAGAGTAATGAAACCCGGCGGTATGGGCATATTTCAAATTCCATTGGATATGAACCGCAAGACCACTTTTGAAGACGACAGTATAACAGACCCAAAACAACGTGCCAAAATATTTCAACAATACGACCACGTTCGCATATACGGATTAGATTATTTTAAACGCTTAGAATCTTGTGGGTTTAAGGTTGAAAAAGTAGATTTTACCAAAACACTTTCAGAAGATGAAGTTTATAAATATTGCCTTAGTAAAGGCGAATTGATTCCCGTCGTTTACAAGACTAATTAACAGGGAATTTATTCAAAGATAGCATTTCAAATTCCTTGCTATTATTTTCAAAAATAATACAAGCCTTTAGTTCTGGATGCACAGATAAAAAAGCCTTAACCTTTTCTACTCCCATGGCCTGAAAAGCGGTAGCGTAGCCATCTGCCATCATACAATTCTCAGCTATAACTGATACACTTAAAATATTTGTTTTAGTTGGATAACCTGTTTTGGTATTTATAATGTGCGCATATCGTTTGCCATTTTCATCCGATTTAAACTTACGGTAAGTACCAGTGGTGGCCATCGCACTATTTTTAAGCACAAACACCTTGTCATAGCTTTGTGTGCCATCAAAATTAGGGTTTTCAATCCCAACAGTCCAACCATTTTGTTTATCAATGTTGATGCCTTTGGTTCGTAGTTCACCTCCAATATTAATCATGTAATTTTCACTGGCTTTTGAGTCTAAAAATGCTGCTACTAAATCTACCGCATACCCTTTTGCAATGGCATTGAAATCGATATAGGGCTTGGGAACTGACTTAGTTAATATATTATTATTTAATCTAACTTTTTCAAATCCGACATATTGCATTAGGCTGTCAATTTTTAAACTGTCAAGTTTTGTTTTATATTCTTCCGATCCGAAATTCCATGCATTGACCAGCTTCCCTATGGTCGGGTCAAACACACCATCGGTTTGATTGTATATTTTTTTAGCTGCTTTAAACACCTCCACAAAATAACTATCAACAACATCCAACTCGTGCTTATTTACTTTAGAGATATCAGAATTCGCTCGATAATTAGACATTGATTGGTTGATATCCTCGAATATACTGTCCAATGCCTTTTGATAGTTTTCATTTGCTTTAGCCGCATAGCTAACCTCGTAAAATGTCCCAAAGATTGGCCCCTTTAATTTGGTATTTGTTAATTCGTTGTTGCAAGACACAAGCACAAGCAATGAAATTGTGAAATAATAGTTTTTCATTAATTATAATTTATGTCAATTACTTGAATACCATTGTATTCAATGAGGTATTCTTCATTGATATAAATGGGCAGTTTATCACCTTCAGGATTTCCAATTCCTACGCCTGCATATAAAACTTTTGCATCTTTTTCGAATGCATGCTTTTTAAAAGTCTCCATCCAAACCACATCGTAATTGTTAGGGTTTTCTGGAAGTTTGACCACACGTACAATCACAAAAAAATACTGACTGCTTTTATCAATACATACGAATTGGGGGTATTTTTTGAGTTTGCTGTTAATGGCTACAAATTCAAAACCACGAGACTCTAAATCTTTTCCCACATGGTTCATTGCCAAATTGTGCATTTCTTGCTTGGAAAGTGGTTTACTCATGTTACAAAAATACAAAAAGCCCAACACAAGGTTGGGCTTGATACGTTAATAGAATGGTAATTTTAGCCTCCAAAGTCATCAAAACGGATGTGCTCATCGGGAATCCCGAAGTCTTCACCCATTTTTTGGACCGCTTGATTCATTAAAGGAGGGCCACAAAAATACAATTCGATATCCTCAGGAGTTTCGTGGTTGTTCAAGTAGTGTTCAATGACACAGTTGTGGATAAAGCCAGTAAAACCATCACCCGGTGCCTCAATATTTTCTTTCACTTTCCAATTGTCCTCTTCCATAGGCTCAGAGAGAGCGAGATAGAATTTAAAATTTGGAAATTCATTTTCCAATTGCTCAAAGTGATCTAGGTAAAATAATTCACGTTTAGAACGACCTCCATACCAATAGGTTACTTTTCGGCCTGTTTTAAGCGTTTTGAATAAATGGTATAAATGTGAACGCATGGGTGCCATACCTGCACCACCGCCAACATAAAGCATTTCAGAATCACTTTCATTAATGAAAAATTCTCCGTAAGGGCCTGAAATTGTTACTTTATCACCTGGTTTCTGGGCAAAAATATAAGACGATGCAACCCCTGGATTGACATCCATCCAAACATTTTTAGAACGGTCCCAAGGTGGCGTCGCAATACGAACATTTAGCATGATTTCCCGGCCTTCTGCTGGATAAGAGGCCATCGAATAGGCACGTTCTACCGTTTCGTTGTTTTTCATCTTTAGAGGCCAAAGACCAAATTTATCCCATTCGGTTTTAAATTTATTAGGATCGTCATGCTCTTCAGGATGGGCTGTAATGTCAATGGCATCAAAATTAATTTCACAGGGAGGGATTTCAATCTGAATATAACCCCCTGCTTTGTAACCCATATCCTCTGGAATTTCGACAACAAACTCTTTAATAAAAGAGGCTACATTGTAGTTCCTAACGACTGTTGCTTCCCATTTTTTTATACCAAAAACTTCTTCTGGAATGGTGATTTCCATGTCTTGTTTTACCTTGACTTGACAAGATAAACGCGCACCGTATTTTAATTCTTTTCTTGAAAAATGAGGCGTTTCTGTTGGTAGTGCCTCACCCCCACCCGACAACACATGACATTCACACTGAATGCAAGTGCCTCCACCACCGCATGCAGAGGGTAAAAATATTTTTTGATTCCCTAAGGTTGTTAATAAGGTACCTCCAGAAGCAACTTCTATTTCTCGCTCACCGTTGATCATAATTTTAACAGGACCCGAAGGAGATAACTTTTGCTTTACAAATAGAAGTATACTAATTAAAAGTAAGGAAATCGCTAAGAAAGCTACTACAGTAGCAATGACAGTTCCGGTTGTTCCAGCAGCTAAAATAATCATGTTAGTTTTCTGTTTTGGTAATATTTACAATTTCTTTTTCGTCTTTCAAGTCAGATTCAATTTCAATCGTTTGGACTGTTTTAGTCGGATCAGCTGGAGCTTCATCACCTCCAGTTAACATGCCTCCAAAACTGAGAAATCCAATACCCATTAAACCCGTTACAATAAATGTAATCCCAAGCCCTCTCAATGGACCAGGGATATTGGAATATCTAATTTTTTCACGAATGGAAGCAATCGCTAAGATGGCTAAGAACCATCCTATCCCGGATGAAATACCATAATTTATTGCCAATCCTAAGGTTTCAATTTCACGGGATTGCATAAACAAGGAGCCACCTAAGATGGCACAGTTAACGGCAATTAATGGTAAAAATATCCCTAAAGAATTGTACAGCGAAGGTGAAAATTTTTCGACTATAATTTCCACCAATTGTACCATCGTTGCAATGGTCGCAATGAACATGATAAAGGAAAGAAAACCTAAATCGTAATCTACAAATTCTTCGCCCAACCAAGATAGCGCTCCAGCTTGCAACAAATATTGATCCAACAACCAATTTAAAGGAACCGTTATGGCGAGTACAAAAATAACTGCTGCACCCAATCCCACAGCCGTTGCAACTTTTTTAGAAACTGCTAAATAAGAGCACATGCCTAAGAAAACAGCAAATACCATATTATCAATAAATATTGATTTAAAAAATAATTCGATGTGTTCTATCATTGTGTTTTAATTTATTTACAAATTAATCTTCAATTAAAGCTTTATTTCTACTGCGTTGTACCCAAATGATGAGCCCAACAATAATAAGTGCCATTGGAGGCATCAGCATAAATCCATTATTTTCATATCCGGTGGAGTAAAGCCCCGTTTTTTCTATGGGATCTCCCAATACTGGAATACCAAATAAAGTACCAGAACCTAAAAGCTCTCTAAAAAACCCAACAGCTAAAAGAATAACAGCATAACCAAATGCGTTACCAATGCCATCTAAAAATGCTCTCCAAGGGCCGTTTCCGAGCGCAAAGGCTTCAAACCGTCCCATGATGATACAGTTGGTAATGATAAGTCCAACAAACACCGACAATGTTTTACTAAGCTCGTATGCAAAGGCCTTTAAAACTTGATCTACAATAATAACCAAAGAAGCGACCACAATAAGTTGAACAATAATTCTAATTTTTGAAGGAATGATATTTCTGATTAGAGAAATTACAATATTACCAACGCCCATAACAAACAGCACAGCAATCCCCATAACTAGGGAGGCTTTTAATTCTGCAGTAATTGCTAAGGCAGAACAAATTCCCAACACTTGAATCGTGATTGGGTTATTGTCCGCTAAGGGGTCAGTGATTAACTTGACATCTTTTTTTGAAAGTAGTCCCATATTAGTTCAATTGATTTTTTAAATTATTGAAGTAAGGTAAATACAACTTTAAATCGCTCTTAATCATTGCCGACACACCATCACCAGTGATAGTAGCCCCGGCTAGAGCATCTACTTCATAATCATCCTTAACAAGGTTCTTGGGGTCATTATTGCCCTTTGCCACTGTAATGCCTTTAAAATCGCCATCAGAAGATATTAATTTTTCACCAATAAAATCATCCATAAAATAACGCTGTTTGATATTGGCACCCAAGCCTGGTGTTTCAGCAGCGTGATCAAAAAAGACTCCTTGAACCACCATGTCTTCATCAAGAGCAACATAGCCCCAAATAGCATCCCATAGCCCTTTGCCACGAATGGGGATGATATAATAGGATTGGCCTTCTTTTTCTCCAATAAAAAGTGGCAATGCCCTGGCGCCACCACTTTTAGCTTTGGCCTGTTCTTTTTTGACATTTATTTTGAAGGCTTTTGTACTTTCTTCTGCTGTACCATCAGAACTAATTATTAATTGTTTTGAGATGTATTTAGAAAATTCTGTGGCAACTTTATCGGTACTCACAAAAACAATATCGGTCGCACCGTTTTCGTTTATACCCATAGCATATAATATATTTTGTTGCTTTTCCATACGCTCATTTTCTGCAATATTAGGTCTCAAAGAAGACGCTGTAAAGGCCAGTAAAGACCCTACAATGACGACCATTCCAATGGCAAAAAGAATTGTATATTGATTACTGTCTGTATTTTTGCTCATAATTATGCTGTTTTAACTTTCACGCGTTTCAAACGTTTTTTTACATTCCCCTGAACCACATAGTGGTCAATAGTTGGCGCAAATACATTCATTAATAAAATGGCTAAAAATACACCTTCTGGGTAAGCGGGATTAAAGACACGAATCATTATGGATATAAAACCAATCAAAAATCCGTAAATCCATTTGCCCTTATTTGTTTGTGCGGCCGTAACGGGGTCCGTAGCCATATAAACAGCCCCAAAAAGTATACTCCCGATAATGAGATGTTGCCAAAATGGGACATCCATTAATCCATAAAATTTACTAGCGGTTGTAATGAGACCCGCATTCACAACACCATTAAAAATAAGCCCCATAGCCAAGGCACCTAAAACGGTACTTAGAATAATTCTCCAGCTACCAACTTTAGTGAAAATAAGAAATAAGGCTCCAAAAATAATTAATAATTTAGAAGTTTCTCCAATAGAACCAGGAATCAAACCAAAAAACATATCGGCATAATTGTAAACGACTTCCTGATTTTGGGCATAACTGCCCAAAATAGTTTCACCCGAAATAGCATCTGCGGTTCCAGTGCGCTCAACTGCGCCGTGCACCCATACTTTATCTCCACTCATCCAAGTCGGATAGGCAAAAAACAGAAAGGCTCTGATAGTTAGTGCTGGGTTTAAAATGTTCATTCCTGTACCTCCAAAAACTTCTTTTCCAATTACTACTCCAAAAGCAACCGCAACAGCCAACATCCAAAGTGGAAGATCAATAGGTACAATTAAAGGAACAAGCATCCCTGTAACCAAATAGCCTTCTTCAACTTCATGACCTTTAATGACCGCAAAAATAAATTCAATCAAAAGACCAACGCCATAAGACACTACCACAAGTGGTGAAACTTTCCAAAGTCCAATGACAAGGTTGTCCCAAGTCCAGAACGTTCCGCCTAAAAATCCGTTTGAGGCTTCGATTGTTCCTAGTGCTAGGTGGTGCTGATAGCCTGCGTTGAACATACCAAATATCAAACAAGGCACCATAGCCATGATAACTGTATTCATGGTTCGCTTTAAATCATCTGCAGCTTTGATGTGTGTACCCCCGCTATGCGTGGTTTCATTTGGTAAATACAAAAAGGTATGAATCGCATTAAAAGCAGGTGCCATTTTTGTCCCTCTATATTTTTCTTTAAGCTGATGTAAATTTGATTTTAATCCCATATTTATCCTATTTCTTTAAGCATTAAATCCAATCCTTCTCTAATTATT
>CEVX01028391.1_pt1 | contig 9954 bp, 10 predicted proteins | sample 356561 | NCBI WGS metagenome assembly CEVX01 (sample SAMEA2623886, study PRJEB7988) | marine metagenome | biome: marine biome (ENVO:00000447); feature: surface water layer (ENVO:00002042); material: "saline water (ENVO:00002010), including plankton (ENVO:xxxxxxxx)" | depth 5 m | reverse complement strand
TTTTTTAAAACCTAATAACTGAGAATTAAACCTGTGCGAAAAATTAAAAATAGTGATTTAAATCGATTAAGCTTAGATAGTTTTAAAGCAGCTGAAAAATCTCCACTAATTATTATATTGGACAATGTTCGTAGTCTTAATAATGTGGGTAGTGTCTTTAGAATTGCCGATGCATTTAGAGTAAAACATATTTACTTATGTGGGATTACGGCTACCCCTCCTCATAAAGATATCCAAAAAACAGCCTTAGGAAGTACCGATTCTGTAAACTGGACATATGTTGAGAAAACTCAGTCGATTGTCAAAAAATTGCAAGCTGAAAAAGTCAAAGTAATAGCAATTGAGCAAGCTGAAAATTCGACTAAACTTCAGAGCTTTGTGCCTCAAAAAAAAACAACTTATGCACTAGTTTTTGGACACGAAGTTAAAGGTGTGTCCCAGGATGTTGTCAGCAGATGTGATGGGATAATAGAAATTCCACAATACGGAACAAAACATTCGCTAAACGTGGCTGTAAGCAGTGGAGTAGTCTTGTGGGACTTATTTTCTAAAATTAACCATTAATTTGAGATAAAATCCACAAGTAGTCGTGACGGTTACAGATAAAATCGCGATTACTAATGTCAATAATTTTGACTTTTTGTTGCGGATTATTTTTTATGAAGTCTAAATACCCTAAATGTATTTTTTTTAAATATTCTTGACTTAAATTACGTTCATAACCACGTCCTCTTTTCTTAATATTTATTTGCAACTTATCAATATCTTGATGTAAATAAATATACAAGTCCGGACGTTTAATATCTTTATAAACTAAAAAAAATAGTTTTCTATACAATAGGAATTCCTCTTTTGATAGTGTGATTTTTGAAAAAATTAAAGATTTAAAAACCTCATAGTCTGAAATGATAAAATCTTTAAATAAATCAAGTTGTGCAAAATCATCTGAAATTTGCTGAAAACGATCAGCAAGAAATGACATTTCAAGTGGGAAAGCATAGCGTTGGGAATCATCATAGAATTTAGGTAAAAAAGGGTTATCTGCAAAACGCTCAAAAATTGATTTAGCATTAAAGTCTTGTGCCATCATTTTAGCTAAACTTGTTTTTCCAGAACCAATATTTCCTTCGATGGCAATAAAATTATAGCTTGAAAAATCAATATTATATAAAGGGTTTTTTAACTTATTTTTTTGCTTTGATATCTGACTAATATCATTACACACGTCCAGCAGCTTAAGCATAGTTATTTTTGAATTAGGGTGTATGAAATCGGGGGCTATATCAGCTAAAGGGCGTAAAACAAAAAGACGACTTTCTAGTCGGGGATGGGGTACACTAAGTAATTCGTTTTCAATGATTTCCTGCTCAAAAAATAAGATATCAAGATCTAAAGTTCGAGAATGATACTGGCCATCTAAATAGCGCTTACGTCCTGAGCGTTCTTCTATCAACAAGAGTTTTGAAAGCAGTAATTCTGCAGACAAACTACTTCGTACTTCAATACAGGCATTCAGAAAATTATCTCCCTTAAATCCCATTGAAGGAGTTTCGTAACAATTAGAAATAGCTATAATACTCCCAATTTCATAATGAATTGATTCAATTGCCAATTGAAGATATGAAAATCTATTACCTACATTACTTCCTAAACCAATATAAATTTGTTTTTGTATTGTCATAACAAATAGCAATTTAAGTAAAAGAAAAATTAATATTATATCTTTACATAAGTATTTATCTACAGCGAATGAAACCCAAGGACACCATATTAGCAAGACGGCTTTATTTAATTCTTGGTCTTTTATTTATTACCTCATTAGTTGTTTCAAACCTAATTTTTAAAAAGTTCTTTTATTATTATCCATTTGAGTTATCAATTTGGGACATCAAATTATTTGAAATTTCAGTTGGTATTTTACCCTACCCCATTACCTTCCTAATTACTGATCTCATAAGTGAAATATATGGCAAAAGGAAGGCTAACGAAGTGGTAGTAGGGGGTATTTTTGCATCCTTTTTTGCTATGGCCATAATTTATATAGCTAATGCAGTTCCAGCAACTGACTGGTCTCCTGTTTCAGATGAATTGTTTTCCACCGTTTTTGGTAGTACGGCAATTGCCGTTATGGCTAGTATGCTGGCTTATTTGTTTGCACAGTTTGTAGACATTCAAATCTACCATTATTGGAAGCGAATAACAAAAGGCAAACATCTTTGGTTTCGCAATAATTGTTCTACATTTCTATCACAATTTGTAGATACAGCAACTGTATTACTTTTGCTCTGCTTTTTCGGTGAAATTGATTGGAGCTTATTTAGTGGTTTGCTTTTAGCTGGTTTTTTATTCAAAGTTATTATAGCCGCATTAGACACACCGTTTTTATACTTGGGTGTGTTCATTTTTAGAAGACGCTTTGGTTTAAAAATTAATCAAGAAATTGAATTAGATTAACCCACGACATCTAACTCAATAACGATTCCTTCATTACTTCTTATATTAAAAACAGTCTCATCTTCAAAAATAAGATACTGTCCTTTAATACCTACAAGAATTCCTTCAAATTCAAGACTTTTAATAATATTAAGACTTTTTGGCTTTTCTGGGTATTTATTTACAGGAAAATTCAAATTTAATATTTCATTATTATTTAAAATATAAGGGGAAACTTCTTTGGGTAAATATGGAATTAGCTTATCGCGCCAATTTAATAGATCTTCAGATGATTTTTTTCCTTTTAACATTTCGCGCCAATTAGTTTTATCACTAACATATTTTTTTAAAGTTACTTCTGCTATTCCCGCTAAATACCGATTAGGAACTTCCAAAATTTCTAGTGCTGATTGAGCGCCCTGGTCAATCCATCTTGTGGGTAATTGTGTTTTCCGAGTTACACCCACCTTTACGTCACTAGAATTCGCTAAATAAACTATATGGGGTTGCAATTGCACATTTTTTTCATATTGTAAGTCTCTTTCTTCTATACCCAAATGAGCTTTGCTTTTTTCTGGATGCATAATCCAATCAGCGGTTTGGGGCAATTCAAAAAAACAAGATTTACAAAAACCTTGACGAAAAATAATTTCACTACTGTTACAGCTTAAGCATTGGTGTCCAGCGAAATTTAATCTAAGTTTCTTTTGTAATAATTGATGAACCTGGATAAAGTCATATCCAATTGTTAAATAATAATTTATAGGCATAGAAAGCTCCGTTCGCATTTTTGTGAGTACACCTTTGTAAAGCATTGATAAATTTTATTACTTTTAACCTTGTAAATATAAATAATTTTATGGCATTTCCTTTAGTAAATTCTGTGGCCTCATGGTTCTTAAAGAAACGATTTCATCAAATTGAATTGTTTATAAAATACCCCTATGAAGTTCAAAGTGAATTACTTAGTAATCTTATTGAAGAATCTAAAAATACAGAAATAGGTATAAAATATAATTTTAAAGAAATCAAGTCTTACCAAGAATTTGCTGAGCGTATTCCAATTTCCACCTACGAGAGTTATCAGGATTTAATAGAGCGTTCAAGAAAAGGTGAGCAGAACATTTTTTGGCATAAACCAATAAAATGGTTTGCTAAATCAAGTGGTACTACTAGTGCTAAAAGCAAATTTATTCCTGTCAGCGATGCTTCTCTAGAAAAGTGCCATTATGCTGCTGGAAAGGATTTACTTTGCATGTATTTAAATAATAATCCTGAATCTGAATTGTTTAATGGTAAAAATTTACGCTTAGGCGGAAGTAAAGAATTATATGAAGAAAATGGAACTATTTTTGGAGATTTATCTGCTATATTAATTGATAATATGCCTTTTTGGGCTGAATTTAGTAGCACCCCTAGCAATAAAGTTTCATTGATGAGTAATTGGGAAATGAAAATGGAGGCCATTGTAAATGAAACTAAAAATGAAAATGTTACAAGTCTAGCTGGGGTGCCTTCTTGGATGTTGGTTTTATTAAATAATGTTTTAGAGTCTTCTGAAAAATCTCATATTCTAGAAGTCTGGCCTAATCTGGAAGTTTACTTTCATGGAGGGGTAAGTTTCTTACCCTACGCATCAGAGTACAAAAAAATTATTCCTTCTAGCAATTTTAAATATTATGAAACTTATAATGCATCTGAAGGATTTTTTGGAATTCAAGATCGTAATAATTCTGATGAATTAATGTTGATGTTAGATTATGGAATTTTTTACGAGTTTATTCCAATGGATACCTATGGGACAAAAAATCAAAAATTAATTCCTATATGGAGAGTTGAAAAAGGAAAAAATTATGCGATTGTGATAACAACTAATGCGGGTCTTTGGAGATATCAAATTGGAGATACAGTTCGCTTTACAAACATTAATCCTTACCGAATTAAAGTTTCTGGCCGGACAAAACATTTTATCAATGTCTTTGGTGAAGAGCTCATAATTGAAAACACTAATAAAGCACTAGAAGTTGTTAGCAAAAAAAATAATTGTGAAATTCGGGATTATACTGTTGCACCTATTTTCATGAAAGATAATCTAAAAGGAGCACACGAGTGGTTGATTGAATTTAAAACTCCTCCAAAGGATTTACTTTATTTTACAGCTCTTCTTGATAATGCACTTAAATCACTAAATTCTGACTACGAAGCAAAGCGCTACAATAGTACTACTCTTAATCTCCCAAAAGTAAGAGTTGCAAGAAATGGTCTTTTTCACGATTGGCTAAAAATGAAAAATAAGTTAGGTGGACAGCACAAAATACCTCGGCTTTCCAACTCAAGATTATTTTTAGAAAGTTTGGATGATTTTAATAAAAATAATTAATTAATACTTTTATGAAACCGCTTTTAGTTGTTTAAGCTTATTTCGGCTAAGATGTTTTTTTACATAGGATTTATCAACTGAAAGAGATTTTTCTTCAGTCCCTGGAAGTGTAAACATTGCGTCAGTCAAAATTTCTTCACATAATGAACGTAATCCTCTAGCGCCTAACTTGTACTCAATGGCTCTCTTGACAATAAAATCTAAGGCGTCGTCTTCAAAAGATAGTGTGATATTATCCATCTTGAATAATTTTTTATATTGTTTAACAATTGCATTTTTTGGTTCTGTTAGAATCGCTCTGAGAGTTGATTCGTCCAAAGGGTTCATGTGAGTTAAAACAGGTAATCTTCCTATTATTTCAGGAATTAGACCGAAATCTTTTAAATCTCTTGGAGTAATATATTGTAATAGATTTTTTGGGTTGATTTCATCAGTCTTCTGAGAAGATTTATAACCAATAGCTGCCATATTTAATCGCTTAGAGATATAACGTTCAATACCATCAAATGCTCCTCCAGCAATAAACAGAATGTTTTCTGTATTTACCTCAATGAATTTTTGATCAGGATGTTTTCTACCTCCTTTTGGTGGGACATTAACTATTGTACCTTCAAGTAATTTAAGTAAAGCTTGTTGTACGCCTTCACCTGAAACGTCTCTAGTTATTGATGGGTTATCGCTTTTTCGAGCAATTTTATCAATTTCATCAATAAATACAATACCCCTTTCTGCTTTTTCTTTATCATAATCTGCAGCTTGCAACAGTCGTGTTAACATGCTTTCAACATCCTCCCCAACGTAACCCGCTTCAGTCATTACAGTGGCGTCAACAATAGCTAACGGCACGTTAAGCATCTTTGAAATAGTTTTAGCCATCAAAGTCTTCCCAGTGCCAGTCTGGCCTACCATAACAATATTACTTTTCTGAATTTCAATATCATCTTCAATATTAGAAGATTGTAACAATCTTTTGTAATGATTATATACCGCTACAGACATCACCTTTTTAGTCTGACTTTGGCCAATTACATAATTATCTAAAAATTCTTTGATTTCTTTTGGCTTCTTGAGCATCAAATCAGAATTAATCTCCTTATTTTGATGTTTAGATTCCTCAACTACGATACCATGTGCCTGTTCTATACAATTATCACAAATATGTGCATCAAGGCCAGCTATCAACAAATTTGTATCTGCTTTCTGTTTTCCACAAAATGAACATTCCAAAACTTCTTTAGTCATGAAAAGAGTATATTAATTTATTCGATTTAAGATTTGCTAGATAGAATTTCGTCTATCATTCCGTAACCTAAGGCTTTGTCTGCTTTCATCCAATAATCACGGTCACTATCAGCATAAACTTTTTCGTAATCTTGACCCGAGTGTTTTGAAATAATCTTATAGAGCTCTTCTTTAAGAGTCAAAATTTCGCGTGCAGTAATTTCAATGTCGCTAGCTTGGCCTTGAGCACCCCCTAAAGGTTGATGAATCATAACCCTTGAGTGTGTCAAGCCACTTCGCTTCCCTTTCTCTCCAGCGCACAATAAAACTGCACCCATTGATGCTGCCATACCTGTGCATATAGTAGCTACATTTGGTTTTATTAGTTGCATAGTATCATAAATTCCTAATCCTGCATAAACACTCCCTCCAGGTGAATTTATATAAATTTGGATATCTTTTGTTGAATCAGTACTTTCCAAAAATAACAATTGGGCTTGGATTATATTAGCAACTTGGTCATTAATTGCTGTTCCTAAGAAAATAATACGATCCATCATCAGCCTTGAGAAAACATCAAAAATTGCAATATTCATTTGTCGTTCTTCAATAATATTTGGAGTCAGACCCGTGGGGTTTATGCTGCTTACTATTTTATCATAATAAGTACTACTAATTCCTTGATCTTTGATTGCAAACTTTTTAAATTCGTTTCCGTAGTCCATGTTGATACTATTTTTTAAATTGTAAATATAATATTATTTTAAATTTGATTAATTTATAAAAAATTACTTGCCATATACTTCCTTAACAAAAGCATCATAATTTATGTTTTTTTTCTTAAGCTTAGCATTTTCTTTGAAATATTCTAACAATTTCTGGCTTGTTAGTTGTTCTGACATGCGTTTCACCTCATCCTTGTTAGAAAGAACTCTGGCCACAACATCTTCAATTTCTTTATTTGATGGATTTAACTGTCCAAACTGAGCCATTTGTTTTTTTATCATTTCACCAGCATAAGATTTAAGTTGATCAAAATCTACTTGTAAATTGTTTTCTGATATTAATTTACTTTCTATAAGTTGATAACGCATACTCTTCTCAGACTTATCGTATTCTTCTTCAGCCTGAATTTCAGTTAAAGTTTCATCTCCCGCTGTTTGTAACCATTTTTTCAAAAATTCTGCAGGAAGTTTAAATTTTGTATTATCGACTAAATATGCTGTAACATCATTTAATAATTTTTGATCCGATTGCTGAGTAAACTGTTTTTCAGCATCTGCTCTCAACTTGTTTTTTAACTCAGTAACTGTTTTTACCACACCTTTGCCAAATAGTTTATCAAACAAATCTTGATCTAAATCAGCTGGGGCCCTATTATTAATTTCATTAATCTTAAAACTTATATCAACATTTAAGCTCTTGACCGAATCATTATTTAATTTTAAGTGATTCTTAGTGTCATTTTCGTCACTAAAAAGTCCTTTAGTTTTCAGCGCAATAATATCTCCTGTCTTAGCACCAATGAACTTTTTTTGGTTGGCCTTGCCTTTAATTTTATCCAAGCTTATGGTTGTTGTAGACTCAATTCCAACTTCAGTATTTGAAAACACTCCGGAAATCTCATCAGCGCTGTCTACTACTTTTTTTGATGTAATCTTACCATATTGTTTTTGAATGTTTTTTATTTGATTTTCAATAAATTTATCATCAGCTACAATATTATAGTGTGTAATTGATTTCCACCCTTTTAATTTTATTTGAAAGTCAGGACTCAATCCAATTTCAAAAGAAAAACTTTGTGAACCTGAATCCCAATCAATATCGTCTTTTGGTACTGGAATTGGGTTACCTAGTACATCTAACTTTTCATCAGTAAGGTATTTCTCCAAAGATTTTTGAAGCAATTTATTAACCTCTTCCGCAATTACCGCTTTACTATATTTTTTTTTGACTAGACCAATCGGAACTTGACCTTTTCTAAAACCTGGAATATTGGCAGATTTCCTGTAGTTGGTTAAAGTTTTTTGTACTTTTTCAGCATAATCTTTATTATCTATTTCGACTGTAATAACTGCATTTAAAGCGTCTTTATTTTGTCTAGTGATATTCATTGTAATGAATTAAAAATTGGGTGGCAAAAATACAATAATTTTGATGGAGTACAAATATTTTAAAGTTTTGAAAATTAACTTAAAAAATTCGCTACTTCTTCAAAAAAAACATTTGGTTTTTCGGCATGTAACCAGTGTCCTGTATTGGAAATTGTACATAATGAAGAATTCACAAATTGATTGGAAATTTGTTCTTGATCATTTGATGAAATATAGTCAGAGCGGCTACCTCTCAAAAATAGGGATGGTACCATGATTTTACAATCAGCTGATAATGACTTGCCAACTTCTCCAATATTTATTTTTAAGTCTTTTAAATTAAAACGAAATGCTAAGCGCTCTTTAGATTGCCAATAAAGGTTTTTTAATAAAAATTGCCTTACCGCTAAATCTGTAACAAATTCAGAAAGTTTAACATCAGCTTGCTTCCTAGTTTTGATGACTAAGAAGTCTAAAGATGAAAGCCCATTTAATATATGTTGATGATGCATAGGATAAAATCGTGGAGCTATATCAACTACAATAAGTTTTTGGACCCTGTAAGGATATAAAACGGAAAATCTCATAGAGGTCTTACCACCCATTGAATGCCCCAAAAGTATGCAGTTATACAACTTATAAAACTTACAATAAGCTTCCAAATCTAAGGCCATTACGTCATAGTTAAAAATAGGATTATGAAAGCTTCTCCCGTGATTTCTTTGATCGATTAGATGCAATTGATAACCTAACTTCACAAAACGTAAGGCCAATGTCTTCCAATTATCACCCATCCCTAAAAATCCATGTAAAATTAAAAATGGAGTGCCTTCACCAACTATTTTTGAGTGCAAAATCATTAAAGTAATCGGTGTTTGTACATATTAATCACATTTTCAATTCCAAAATAAATGCTTTCTGATATCAAGGCATGGCCAATAGACACTTCTTTTAAGTTTGGAACATTTTCTTTAAAGAATTTGATATTATACAAAGATAAATCATGTCCTGCATTAACACCTAAATCATTTTTTATTGCTATCTCCGCACACTTTGTGTAAGGCTCGACAGCTTTGAAATTATTTTTAGAAAATTCACGAGCAAAAAGTTCGGTATACAATTCAATTCTGTCAGCTCCTGTTGACTTCGCTGCTTCAATTTGAATTGGGTTTGGATCTAAAAAAATTGATGTTCTTATTCCGTTGTCCTTTAATTCACCAATAATTTCTGATAAATAGGATTTGTGCTTTATGCAATCCCATCCTGCATTGCTTGTAATAGCATCTGAGGAGTCTGGAACTAAGGTTACTTGTGTAGGCTGAATTGACAGGACAAGCTGCAAGAATTTGGGAATTGGATTACCTTCAATATTATATTCAGTGTATACTTCTGACTTTAAGTCTTGGGCATCTTGATAACGAATGTGCCGTTCATCAGGTCTAGGATGTACCGTGACCCCTTGAGCACCATATTCTTGTATATCTTTAGCAAATTGAATCAAATTAGGAACATCTCCACCACGGGCATTGCGTAACGTCGCAATTTTGTTAATATTTACACTAAGTTTAGTCATTGCTTCTTATTTTATCCACAAAAATACAAAGTACTTATTTCATAGTGTCTTATTTTTGATTATTTTGCATTTGCTTACAAATTATATTATGCCGCTAAATAAATATATCATAAACGACTTGATTCCATTTGAAACTGAAGCACTTATTTCGGATATTCAAAAAGGTTTTAATCAGCTAACATATTCACATGTACCTATTCAAAAAAATGGGGTCTATTTAGGTTGCCTTTCTGAAACAGATACTTACTGCCTCA
>CEVX01168678.1_pt1 | contig 9965 bp, 8 predicted proteins | sample 356561 | NCBI WGS metagenome assembly CEVX01 (sample SAMEA2623886, study PRJEB7988) | marine metagenome | biome: marine biome (ENVO:00000447); feature: surface water layer (ENVO:00002042); material: "saline water (ENVO:00002010), including plankton (ENVO:xxxxxxxx)" | depth 5 m | reverse complement strand
CTATCAACTTTTTAAATTTACAAAATGTTTCTTGAAAACACCTTAAACTTTGACAAACAAACCGGATGGATTGAGGTTGTGTGTGGCTCAATGTTTTCGGGTAAAACTGAAGAATTAATAAGAAGAATTCGCAGAGCAAAATATGCAAATTTAGATGTAATTATTTTTAAGCCTACAGTTGACAAAAGAGATAAAAAGAATTCCGTAGTTTCTCACGATGATACAACTATTGATTGTAGAACAATAAAGCGTGCATCAGAAATCTACAAAATTGTGAAAGACTCTAAAGTTGTTGGAATTGATGAAGCGCAGTTCTTCGACGATGAAATTGTAGAAGTATGTAATAGTCTAGCAAATCATGGGATAAGGGTTATTGTTGCCGGACTTGATATGGATTACAAGGGTATTCCATTTAAAAACATGGCCAACCTAATGGCAACAGCAGAATACGTAACCAAGGTACATGCAATATGTCCTAAGACGGGTGGGCTTGCTCAATATAGTTATAGAAAAACAAAAAGTAAAAAAAGAATCCTGCTTGGAAAGGGCGATGAGTATATGCCTTTAAGTAGAGCTGCTTATTTTAAAAAAAAGAATAATAAAAAGTAAGGGTTGAAAAAAACTATTTTAGAGATTGATCTTAATGCGCTTGAGCACAACTTCAATGTAATTTCTTCCAAATTAAAACCATCAACAAAGTTTATGGCTGTTGTAAAGGCTGGAGGTTACGGATCGGATAGCATTGAAATAGCAAAAAAATTAGAATCAATTGGGGTTGACTATTTTGCTGTTGCTTTTACAAACGAAGGAGTAGATCTTAGAAAAGCGGGAATTAAAATCCCAATATTAGTACTTCTACCACAGGTTGGGTCCGTTAAAAATATTATTGATTATAATCTCGAAGCAAGTCTATACTCTTTTTACTTTCTTGAAAATTTCATTGATTACGTTAATAAAAAAGAGATAAAGAAATGCTTCTGTCATTTTAAAATAAACACAGGTCTAAACAGAGTTGGCTTTAGTGAGAGTGAAATAAACCGTGCAGTTGAAAAGATAAAAGAATGCAAACGAATCAAACTAGCGGGTATTTATTCTCATCTTGCCGCTACAGATGATTTGACTGAAACAAAATTTACCAATTCTCAAATTAATTTATTTGAAAAAATTTCATCTGAAATCAAGCACCAAATTTCTTACGAGCCTATTTTACATATGTCAAATACATCAGGTATTTTTAATTATCCTAAATGTGAATTTGATATGGTTCGAAGTGGTATAGGATTATACGGATATAATAATTATTTAAACAAAGAGCTTATCGCTGTGCATTCTTTAAAATCAGTTATTGCTCAAATTATAAATTGTAAAAAAGGAGAGTCTGTTGGATATAATCGATCTTTTTTCTGTAAAGAAAAGACGAAGATTGGTGTTATTCCAATTGGCCATGCCGATGGGATCAGTAGGTTCTTTTCTGAAAATGCACATATTATAATAAGCGGCAAGAAAGCTAAAGTTGTAGGAAATATTTGCATGGATGTTTTAATGGTGAATCTTAACGGTGTAGGGTGCGAGGAAGGAGATGAAGTCATAGTATTTAATTCTAAAAATAACGCAGAAGTTTTTGCAAAATCTGTTGGAACTATTTCATATGAGGTTTTGACTAACTTATCTAGCAGAATAGAAAGAAAGATAATCAGATAAGCTACTCTAAAGTTAATGTTAATTGATTTTCGTAGATTTGAATCGATTTGATATTATGCGTGCATAATATTTGAGGTGGTTATATATGAAAGGTAGAATAAAGATTTTTTTAAGGAATTTGCTTCTTTGCTTTGTTGTTGTTTCTTACAGTTGTAGCGATGAAACTTATGTAGCTGTTGAATATTCTCCTGTCAACTATAATATTAATGAAATGCCTTATGAAAACCTTTCTCAATATAATTTCTTTCAAGGTGAACTTAAAAACCTTGACCCTGTATACGGAGTAATACCCTACGAACTAATTAGCTCGTTATTTACGGACTATTCAATTAAAAACCGTTTTTTATGGATGCCTGATGGAGTATCTGCTAAATATATTTCTAGCTCTAGTGTATTTGATTTTCCAGTTGGCACCATACTTATAAAGAACTTTTCTTATGATGATGTTGTTCCTGAAATGATTAGTAAAAATATTGAAACTCGCCTAATGATAAAAAAAGAAAGTGGCTGGATTTTTGCTGATTATATATGGAATGAAGATCAGTCGGAAGCATCATTTAGTCTAGACGGAAGTGTGGTTGATATTTCTTGGCTTCAAAACGGAGAAGAAAGAAATATAAGTTACAGGATACCAAGTACAAGCGAGTGCTTGGCATGTCATAAAATTTCTGATGTAGCAATTCCTAATGGAGTAAAGCCAAGAAATATTAATAAAACATTAGAATACAGAACAAGTTCAATGAATCAATTAGACAAGTGGATGGAAATGGGATACTTAAATAGTTATCCTGCTGGCCTTGAAGCTGTAGCTAATTGGGAAGATCTTTCTGAGCCGCTAGAAAGGAGGGTAAGATCTTATATTGATATAAATTGTGCTCACTGTCACTCAGACAATACACATTGTGAATATAGGCCAATTAGACTAAGCTATGAGGCAACAGAAGACTTAGCAAATATGGGAGTCTGCTTAACTCCTGACACTAATCTTGGTAATGGAACAGATTTTATCATTAATCCAGGAAATATTAATCGATCTGTATTGCACTTTAGAATGAGTAGTAATGAAGAACAATATAGAATGCCACTAATCGGAAGAAGTATCGTACACAACGAAGCTATTGAAATGATTGAAGAGTGGATTAATTCTCTAAATAATAATTGTGACTAAAATAATCTTTTATGAAAAAAATATTACTATCATCAACTTTTTTTGTTTTAACCCTTTTTAATTTCTATGCACAATCAACACAATCAGGCAACTCATGTTATGAAGCAATTGAAATAAGCGAGGGAACTCAGGTTGTTGAAGAAATTAACGGTACCAACATTGATTTAAACTGCACTGAATACAACGCTCCAAATGGAGATTTTAAATGGTACTCGTATACATCAATTGTAGAAGCTCTAGTAACCATATCATCCGATTATGAAATAAATAATCCACAAAACAATGATACCAGATTTCATGTATATACTGGTGGCTGTGAAAATCTTCAATGTGTTGGTGGCGCTGATGATGGGGGTACGCTGGGACCAGGCTATATGTCTATCGGATCATTTATTGCTTATCCAGGTGTTGAATACTATATAGCATGGGATGATAGATGGGATCCACAGCCTTTTCAATTTACCCTTGAATTAAGTGACCCACCTCCGCCTGCAGAATTTAGTTTTACGCAAATATCTGTGGGTTCTGTAGGATCTGAAAGAGGTTTAGTTGATATGAACGGAGATGGTCTTGATGATTTGGTTTCTATTCAGCAAAGTAATGTGAATTTGTTTATTCAAACCGAGACTGGATTTAACGAAGTAAATATTCCAACAACCCTTGCAAACAATACGCCTAGTTGGAGTATGGCTGCAGCAGACTTTGATAGAAACGGGTACACGGATCTTCTATACGGAGGGGGTAGTGGTGTTACCTTCATGCGAGCCGACGATGATGGAGCAGGTTTTACAGAAATTTCAGGTAACGAGTATGTTTTCTCTCAACGATCAAATTTTGTTGATATAAATAATGATGGACATTTAGACGCATTTGTTTGTCACGATATTGAGCCCACCGTTTATTATATAAATGACGGTGATGGAAATTTACAGTTTTTTCAGGGTCCGAACGAAGATGGTGTTCCTTCTGGAATCGGGGGAGTTGAATTTGCTTTAGCTCCTATAGGTTCTGCTCAAGAAGGGGGAAATTATGGGTCTGTGTGGGTTGATTATGATAATGACAGAGATATAGATTTATTTATCGCAAAATGTAGAGGAGGAAATATACAGTGGAAATATAATGAGTTGTGGAGAAATAACGGCGATGGGACATTTTCTAATGTTGCAGATATTACAGGATGGTATAATTCATACTACCCTAACGGAGGTCATGATAATAGCTCAAATCTTGGGGATCCGGTACAGACCTGGTCGTCTGCATGGGGAGATTTTAACAATGATGGTTTTATTGATGTTTATGTCGGTGCTAGTGCTTCTTCAGATGGCGGGCATAAGTTAATGCAAAATAACGGAGATGGAACATTCACAGACAGAACATCTGGTTCAGGTTTAGAAAATGCGCCATATGGATTTGAAAATGACTCTGGAGATTTTAACAATGATGGATTTATTGATATTTTATCAAATGGTAGTATGCTGCTAAATAATGGGGACTTTAATTTTACTATTTATGATGGTGGAGTACCAGGACCAGGTGCAATAGGAGATGCTAATAATGATGGTGCTTTAGATGTTTTTAACGAAACTAATCTTTATAGAAATACTCCTAACGGAAACAACTGGCTTAAAATTATTACGAAAGGTACAGCATCTAATATTAACGGGATTGGAGCTCGAGTTGAAATCACCTCAGCCTCAATTGGGACTCAAATTAGAGATGTCCAAAGCGGTACAGGTTTTAGATATATGGGCAGCTTAAACACATATTTTGGTCTAGGACAGGATACAACTATTTCAACTTTGACTGTATACTGGCCATCAGGAACAGTTGATGTCTTGAATAATATTAATGTAAATCAGTCTTTAGAAGTTATCGAAGGTCAAACTCTGAGTACAGAAACAACTGATTTAAATGAGATTATTGTATTTCCCAATCCAGCAAATGATTATATTGAAATTAGGTCCGATTATAACTTAGGGGGTGTAATTATTAGTGTGTTTGATTTAAATGGTAGAAGAGTAATAAATTATAAAAATACTAGTGAATCTAATTTAGTCGATTTGTCTAGCCTTAGTACAGGAGAATATATTTTAAGAGTGATTTCGTCTGAAGGAAATATTTATTCGACAAAGGTTTTAAAGAAATAATCATACAATTACTTAGAAAATTCTAATCTTATGAGAAGTCATACTTCTGTTACTCTATTATTTTTTATTCTGTCTTTTAATCTTTCCTGTAATGATGATGAAAATTCCATTGACAATTTAGGCGATAGTGCAACTCAAATATCAGAGTCAATTTATGAAAGAATTTATGGAGCTACATCTGAAATATCTTTTGATGACAATTGGGTCTATATCAATGTAAACAGTTTGCCTGATCATGGAAGTCCATACTATGAAGGTACGCAGTGGGAAGAAGACCTGTATATTCCTTATGACGGCTCAAACCCATTTGTTTCTAGTTTTGTTTTGAATCCCAACAGAATTTCTGAGCAAAATATTCTTTTTAAAATTCCCCAAAATCCATCACAATCTTCTATGTCTAATCCAACAAGTGGTGGTCCTATTGGCTTTGCGTTAAACGGAGTGCCTTTTTATAATCAATATGGGGCTGGCGGGGCTCCACTAGATCAAGAAATTAATTCTTTTGATCAATATAATGGACATCCTGCGCCTGGGGCTACAGGCGGGAGATATCACTATCATATGGAGCCGTTTTGGCTAACATCAAATTATGGAAGAGAAGCTTTTCTTGGTTTTCTGTTAGATGGTTTTCCTGTTTATGGGCCAGAAGAGAATGGGCTAATGTTAACATCTTCAGATTTGGATGAATTCCATGGACATTTTCATGAAAATCAAGATTTTCCTAATGGAATATACCATTATCATTTCACAGCAGACGCGCCATATCTTAATGGCTCAGGCTATTATGGTAATCCAGGTACTATTAATTAAAAATACTAGAGACTCCTTTTATGAACTTTATAAAAAATATCTCTTTCAGCTAAATAGTCGTTAACAAAATTAAAATGATCTCCCAAAAATTCAGGGGGTGAGATTCCTTCTTTGACAAACTTATTATCTAAAACCAAGTTTGCGACAGCCGTACAGGTATATCCAGTTGTTCTAGCCATTGATATTGTATCGTCCTTAAACCTGTCAAAGAGTGTATAAGTATATTCTACGTCCTCCCCTTTCTCTTTTCCTGAAATTTTAATTCTCATTATTGTGAAATCTTCATCACCTTCTTTCATTTGCCACTTTGGAAAAAGCAATTTGGATGTTAAATCTATTGGTCTAATCTTATTTCCGTTAATTTCAACATGATCATAAGAAAAATAGCCACATTCCCTCAATACTTTGAGGTATTCTACACATCCAGGATATCTTAAGGTTTTTTCAATCATGTTTGGAACATGACTCATTGTTTGGATTAATGTTCTTAACCCGTCTGAGTTCCAACTTTCAAGCGTGCCTATTTCATCGAATTCTACTAATTCAGTATCTGAAAGAGCCTCTTTGATTATTAATGATTTGTTTTGAACATATCTTGCCGGTCGTATGTACTCTTCAATTACATCAATTGGAGAAAAAACTGCCTGATATTCAAAAGGCCATTCTCTCTTTTTTGGGAGTCCACCAACAAGACATTCATAGTCTGATATTTGCATCATCTTATTGTGATGTGCAAAAATTATATTCCCCATTCCAGGGGCTACACCACAATCCATAACAGCAATAACATTATTGTCTTTCGCTAATTTGTCTAGTCCAAAAGGATCTTCTGGGTAAAAAGAAATATCAACTATATTTTTCTTAGCCATTATAACTCTTTTCATGGTTTCATATCCCATAAAACCTGGAAGAGCGCCAACAACTAAGTCACAATCTTTTATGATCTCATTTAAGACTGCCTGATCCAAAACGTCCTTACAAATTTTGGATATCGATCCTGATTTTAAGTTGTCTAAATTTTTTTGAGATATATCAACTGAAGTAACTGTATGTGTTTGGGAAAGATCTTCCGCCATAACTCGCCCAACAAGCCCACAACCCAAAACAATTATTTTCTTCATATTAATCTTCCATTGAAAAATCTTCCATAAACTTAGTGGTATAATTACCTTCGATATAAGACTGACTGTCCATTAGTTTTCTATGAAATGGAATTGTTGTTTTAATGCCTTCAATTACAAATTCATCAAGTGCTCTTTTCATTTTATCAATTGCTTCTTCTCTTGTCTGAGCGGTTGTTATTAATTTTGCAATCATTGAATCATAATTTGGCGGTATAGTATACCCTGAATACACATGAGTATCAATTCTGATTCCGTGACCTCCAGGAAGATGTAAATTGGTAATTTTTCCGGGTGAGGGTCTAAAATCATTGAATGGATCTTCTGCATTAATCCTGCACTCAATAGAGTGAAGTTGAGGCATATAATTTTTGCCAGATATTTTTACACCTGTCGCTACCATAATCTGTTCTCTGATTAAATCATAATCAATTACTTGTTCAGTAATTGGATGCTCAACTTGAATTCTAGTATTCATTTCCATAAAATAAAATTTTCTATTTTTATCAACTAAAAATTCAACCGTTCCAACCCCTTCATATTTTATATATTCAGCAGCCTTTACAGCGGCTTTACCCATCTCATCTCTCAGCTTATCGGTCATGAAAGGTGAAGGTACTTCCTCAGTTAGTTTTTGATGGCGTCTTTGAATAGAACAATCTCTTTCAGACAAGTGGCATGCACGACCCTTTGAGTCTCCGACAATTTGAATCTCGATATGTCTTGGCTCCTCAATTAGTTTTTCCATGTACATGTCGTCATTTGCAAAGGCGGCTTTTGATTCAACTCTAGCAGAATTCCAGGCATCTTCTAAGTCTGCTTCTTTCCAAACAGCACGCATTCCTTTTCCGCCACCACCGGCACTAGCTTTTAACATGACTGGATAACCGACCTCTTTTGCTAACTTTTTACAGTGACTAAATGATTCGATTATACCTTCGCTTCCCGGAACACATGGAACCCCTGCTTCAATCATTGTGGCTTTAGCTGTTGCTTTATCTCCCATTTTATTGATCATTTCGGGCGATGCTCCGATAAACTTTATGCCGTGTTCATCACAAATCTTTGAAAACTTTGCATTTTCTGAGAGAAAACCATAACCTGGGTGAATGGCGTCAGCATTTGTGATTTCTGCAGCAGCAATGATGTTTGAAATTCTTAAGTAAGAATCAAAGCTTGGTGCAGGACCAATACAAACAGCTTCATCAGCAAATTTAACATGGATACTTTCGGCATCTGCAGTAGAATAAACAGCAACAGTTTGAATACCCATTTCTTTACATGTTCTGATCACACGCAGGGCTATTTCACCACGATTGGCTATTAAAATCTTTTTGAACATAATTATGTGAGTTTTTAAGATGGGTCAACTAAAAATAGAGGCTGGTCAAATTCAACCGGACTTGAATCATCAACTAAAATTTTGACAATTTTTCCGGAAACTTCAGATTCAATATCATTAAATAGCTTCATGGCCTCAATTACGCAAAGCACAGAGCCTTCTGAAATAGAATCGCCAAGCTCAACAAAATTTGGTTTGTCAGGTGAAGGTTTACGATAAAATGTGCCAATAATAGGTGATTTAACAGTAATGTAATTAGAATCTTCGTCGACAGCTTGCGGAGAAGATGGTGGGACAGAGGGTTGTGGCGAAACTGGTAAAGCTTGAATAGTAGTTTGTGGAATAACTGAAGTATCTTGTATAACAACGGACTTTGTACCATCATTAGTTTTAACAGTGATTTTTACATCTTTCATTTCAAGCTTGACTTCGCTTGCGCCAGATTTAGCGACAAACTTAATAAGGTTTTGAATTTCTTTTAATTTCATAATTATCGATTAATTGTGTAAAATTGAGCACTTTTTGTACAAAAAACAACAAAAAAGATATAAAATTAAGCATAAATAGGTTAAAAGTCATAGAAATATATCTATTTATATAGCAAATTAAATTCATAATATTATAATAATCAAATTTTATCCATATTTACAAAATATGGGCTTTATTAGAGTTAATTTGATCAAAAAGATCAATAAATCGTTATATTTTCTAATTTTTATACGATAAATAGGTGTAAATAAATTATACATAAATTACGAATAATATAAATTTATAAATTGGGTTATAAATAAGATTTTTATACTTAAAATATAAATTTTAGGCATAAATTACCTAAAAAATGTACTATAGTTGACATATAATTAAATTTTTATAACATTTTAAATATTATAATTTATTGCGATATATATAAAATTTTAACACTTTTAGAACTAATATGCCTATGATGTGCTAATAAAAGTGGCTGCAAATTATTTATTTACCAATGTTTTAAAATTTGAAATATTGATTTTAAGTTTTAAATTAGGCTAAAAATAATTCAAGATGAAAAAACTATTTACACTTTTAGCATTAACTATCTCATTTAGTATGAATGCACAAATAAGTACAAGCGGCACAAGTAATTCAGGACAAAATTCCAATGCAATTGGAAATAATTCAGTTTCAAGCGGAAATTACTCTACTGCAATCGGAAATAACTGCACAGCAACTCAACACGGGTCTTTTGCTTTTGGCGGTAATGCATCTGCAACAAGCGAAAACGCTATGGCTATTGGATTTGGTTCAAATTCAAGTGCTGAATATGCTATTGCTTTGGGGCACGACACATCAGCCTATGGATATAATACCACAGCAATGGGATATCTGACAACAGCAATAGGGTCTTTTTCAACATCATCGGGATGGCAAACAACAGCAAGTGATTTTGGTTCTTTCGTGATAGGATATAACAATCTTGCAGGCTCGACAACAAATAACGCAAATACACCTGTTTCATCAAACACAGCTTTTGTTGTAGGAAATGGGGCAGATGAAAATAACAGGTCCGATGCATTTGTGGTAATGTTTAATGGTGATACTACCATTAGCAATGACCTTACAGTAAGTGGAGATGTAGTAATTTTATCCGACGCAAGATTAAAGTCAAACATTGTATCTCTTGGTTCTACACTTCCTAA
>CEVX01145124.1_pt1 | contig 10004 bp, 9 predicted proteins | sample 356561 | NCBI WGS metagenome assembly CEVX01 (sample SAMEA2623886, study PRJEB7988) | marine metagenome | biome: marine biome (ENVO:00000447); feature: surface water layer (ENVO:00002042); material: "saline water (ENVO:00002010), including plankton (ENVO:xxxxxxxx)" | depth 5 m | reverse complement strand
ATCTTAGGTAAATCTCATAGCTACTAAAAAAAATATAACTCCTATTAATAATAAGATTAAAGCTCCTGAAGTAATGCTTATCGATGAAAATGGTGATAAGCAAGGAATGGTCTCAATAGATGATGCATTGAAAAAAGCCAGTAATGCTTCTCTTGATTTAGTTCAAGTCTCTCCTTCAGACTCTAATCCGGTTGTTTGTAAGCTATTAGATTATGGAAAGCATTTATTTTATAAAAAGAAAAGTACTTCCTCTTCAAAAGTAAAAACTAAAAGAAATACAACTAAGGAAATAAAATTTAGGCCTTCTACTGATGTTGGTGACTATAATATTAAATTAAAAAAGATTAAAAGCTTTATTCTTGACGGAGATAAGACTAAAATAAGCGTCCGATTTAGAGGTAGAGAGATTCTTAATAGTGATATGGGGCTTAATCTTTTAAATAGATTGAGAGAAGAGCTAGAAGATATTGCTCAGGTAGATCAAGAGCCATCTTTAGAAGGACGCCAGTTATTAATGGTTCTTTCGCCTTTAAAGAAGAAGTAAAATTATATAAAAATAAAGATTATTATGGGATATAAATTAAAAACACATTCTGGGGCAGCTAAAAGATTCAAGAAGACTGGATCCTCTATTAAAAGTAGAAGTGCTAACAGAAATCATATTTTAACCAAACAATCCACTAAGAGAAAGCGTCATAATAGAGGCCTAAATAAGTTGACAGGAACAGTTCTTAAAATGGCATCTAATCTAATCAATAGGTAATATATCATGCCAAGAGTAACAAAATCAGTAACAGCAAAAGCAAGGCACAAAAAAGTACTTAGTTCTACAAAAGGTCATTATGGGGCAAGAAGTAGGCTGTACAAAACAGCAAAACAGTCCAACATAAAATCTCTTCAATATGCTTTTAGGGATAGAAAAAACAGAAAAAGAGCGTTTAGGTCCCTATGGATTGCTAGAATCAATGCTGCCTCAAGAGCCCTAGGTATTTCATATTCTAATTTAATAAACGGACTCGCTTCTAAAAATATTGAATTAGATAGAAAAATTTTGTCTGATCTTGCTATTAATGATAAAGCAGCTTTTCAGAAGCTGGTTGAGCACGCCACTAAATAAAACTAATTAATGTCAATTAATAAAGGCATTAAACCAACTCTTATCAAAGATTATGGTACTGAGCATCCTATAAACCAAACTAAAATCTATTTAATAGATTTGCTTTCAAAGTATGGATTCGATCCTATTGAAGGACCTGAAGTTGAAACCGAAGAATATAATTTTGATATGTTAAATATTAAAAAAACGCATCCTGCAAGACAGATGCATGACACTTTTTACGCTCAGCAAAAGTCTTATGTTCTAAGAACACACACTTCTCCAGTACAAATAAGAGCAATGACCTCAAGCAATCCCCCTTTCTCTTTTATTTCTGGTGGAAAGGTTTACAGGAAAGATGATGATGCAACACATTTACCTATGTTTCATCAGCTGGAAGGAATTCATATTGAAAAAAATGTCAGTTTTGCTCAATTAAAAGACTTAATTTATAAAATAATTTATGACTTATTTGGAACAAATGTTGAGGTCCGTTTTAGGCCTTCTTATTTCCCTTTCACTGAACCTTCTGCAGAGGTAGACATAAAATCTGATAAAGGAGCATGGCTTGAAATACTTGGCTGTGGAATAGTAAATCCAATTGTTTTGAACAATTGCAACATCAATTCTGTAGATTTTTCTGGCCTTGCTTTCGGTCTTGGTATTGAAAGAATAGCAATGCTTAAATATGGAGTTAATGATATTCGAGATTTTTATAAATCAAACTTGGATTTTTTAAAACAGTTTTCATGAAAATTTCTTATAAGCATTTATTGCGATTTTTAATCGAAAAACCATCAATAGAAGATATTTCTGATAAATTATTTCAGCTTGGCCATGAAAATGAAATACATGGTGAAATTATTGATATAGAATTTACACCAAATCGGGGTGACTGCTTGTCTTTGAAAGGATTAGCTAGAGATTTAGGTGTGTTCTATGAAACAAATACTTTGTTAGAAATATCAGACCAAGCTATCGATTCTTTAGATATTGCATTTAATAATCATTCTCCAAAAGATTGTCCAAAGATTTCATTTCTTAATATTGAAATTGATAGTCAAGTCAAAAAATATAAACCATATTTGGAATCATACTTTGCTGATCTTGACATAAAGAAGAATAATTTTTTTACTGATATTTCAAATTACTTAGCTTATGAAATTGGCCAACCAACTCATTGTTATGACTTTTCAAAATTAGGACAATCCCTAGATTTTAACAATTTAGAAATTAACGAAAAATTTATAACAATAACTGATCAATCAATAGAGTTATCTGGAAATAATTGCGTATTTTTTTCAGATAATAAATTAATAAATCTAGCAGGTGTTATGGGCGGAAAAAATACTTGCTGTGAAGATTCTACAACAAATGTTTTAATTGAATGCGCATATTTTAATCCAGAATCAATTATAGGCAAGTCAGTAAAATATGATCTTCAATCAGATGCTGCATATAAATTTGAAAGAGGAGTTGATCCTCAAGAACATGATCAAGCCCTAAGAAGATTTATAAAAATTGTTCTTGATCATACAAAAGTTAAGAATCTTGCTATTCTTAGTCAAGATAGCAAAAATGTATCACCTCGACATTTAGACCGGGATGCTGCATTAATTTCAAGAATTCTCGGCACAGAGTTAAGTGAAGACTTCTATATAAAAACTTTAGAAAAATTAGGTTTCAAATGCATTAATAACCTTATTGAAATACCATCACATCGACATGATGTTTCTCATCAGAATGATTTGGCTGAAGAAGTTGCTAGGGTAATTGGTTATAACAACATTAAGTCAAAAGAATTTAAAGGATCCAATTCTAAAGAATTATCTAATTTATCGAAAGAAGATTCTCTAAAGCATTTTTTGATTGACCACGGGTTTAATGAAGTTATTAATATGCCATTTAGTGACCATAATCATAAAGAAGCCATAAACATCGACAACCCAATCGACTCTAATAAAAGATTTTTAAGAATAAATATAGAAGATTCGCTTATTGAAAACCTTATTTTCAATGAAAACAGGCAAAAGGATTCTATTAAGTTGTTTGAAATAGCTGACATTTACACCTCTAATCCAGAAATTAAGAATATAAAAAAATTGGGTCTAATAATATCAGGCAGAGTTGGATATAACTATCAAGACTTTTCTAAAAATCTTGATATAAAATATATTATAAATTTATTCAAATCTATATCTATAAACTTAGATCAAGAAGGCATCAAACATATTGACAGGAAAGACATTAAAAGCAAATTAAAGAACAATATATTTGTACTTGAAATGGACTTAAATGATATTCCTAATTCAATTTTAGATTATTCTAAAGAGAAACCAAATATTGAAACCTTTAAAACAAAATATGTTCCTTCATCAGAGCTGCCATCATCGACTAGAGATATATCATTTATTGTCTCAGATTCAATCTTGATTCCTGAATTAGAGAACCTTTTGTTAAATCATAAAACTCAAAATCTTAAAGATATTTTTGTCTTTGATTATTATGAAAATGAAAAAATCAATAAAATAAAGATTGGATTTAGGTTTATTTTTCAATCAAATAAATCAACTTTAACAGTTGAGGAGGTTGACTTAGAAATGCAAGAAATCATAAGCCTCACCGAAAAGTTTTCAGGAGTTGAGATTCCTGGATTAACATAACCAATAAGATAATATATATCTACTTGTTCGAAAGAAATTATATTGATATATAATGCTGATATATTACTTAAATTTTTGAAGAGTTCTGAATCATGAAAAAAATATTTTTATCAATTATTTTATTGTCGATTGTATTGCCAGCAGCATCCCAAGAACTAGATGAAGCATATCTTGAGAGTCTTCCTGAAGATATCCGTAAAGACCTTATCAGAAAAGCAAAAGAAGGCGAAGAAGATTTTGAGAAACCAGTGTATAGAAGGGAATCATCAAAACTAGAAAAAAAATATCTTGATGACATTGATGATGAAGAGGAAGAAGAGGATAAGAAAAAAGATAACTTAAAGAAAATATATGGTGAAGATTTCTTTGATACTATCCAGACAACATTTATGCCTGTAAATGAGCCAAATTTCGATCCTTCATATGTTTTAGATTATGGAGATGTAATAGAGCTAGAGCTCATAGGTCAAAAATCTACAAAAGACAAATATCAAATTAAAAGAGATGGCTCAATTATTATATCTGATATCGGAAAAGTTAATTTATCCGGAATGTCCCTAAGCGAGGCTAGCGAATATATCAAAGCAAAGATTTCAAATATTTATATTGGAACACAAGCCTATGTTTCCCTTACAAATATAAGAGATATTAATGTTGTGATTACAGGCAATGTATTTAATCCTGGAATATATACCATTAGCGGTAACTCGAACCCATTACATGCTTTAAGTATGGCTGGGGGTGTTGATGAATTTGGTAGTTACAGAAACATAAGGGTAAAAAGAAATAATGAAGTCATTAATACAATTGATATTTACGAATTATTAATTTATGGAAATTCTGTAGCTAACTTTAGACTTCAATCTGGTGATGTAATATTTGTAGAGGCAGCAGCAAATAGGATAGCTGTAAATGGCGCAGTAAAAAGACCATATATATATGAGCTTAAGAAAGATGAAAATTTAGATAAAGCTCTATTCTTTGCAAATGGTTTGAGCTTTGATGCAGATACAAATGATATAATATTAGAGAGAATTGATAGAGATATTATGAGCGCTATCAATATATCAAGTGCAGAAAGTTTGAAAAATATACCATCTAAAGATCAAGACTATCTAAACATAAAAAAACATAGTTTCAGAGAGGTTTCTATTGCAGGTGCAGTTAATAGACCAGGAACATACCTTATGAAGGAAGGTGATGGGATATTAGAATTAGTAGAAAGGTCTGGAGGCTACACTAAAAATGCGTATCCATTTGGCGGCGTCTTAAATAATCAAAAAACAAAAGAAATTAATAAATTAGCTAACGAGAGTTTGTATGAAAATTTATTGGGAATACTATTAGATCAGAGTTCATCGAACCCCCAATCTTCAGAAAACAAATCACTGTTCTCTATAATGCAAGAATTAAAGAAAACCAAGACATCCGGAAGAATTAGAGCAGAATTTGATTTAAATGCCCTAAGAACGACTCCTTCATCAAATATTATTTTACAAAATGATGATGAGATTATAATACCTGAATTTAGCAATCACATATATGTATATGGTCAAGTTGCAACACAAGGAACTGCTAAATTTAATTTAGGCCAAGACATCAATTATTATTTAGATAAACAAGGAGGAGCTTTAAAATCAGCTGATATGAAGTCTATATATGTTCTTTTACCCAATGGCGATTCTTATAGAGTACAAGCTAAAAAAAACGTATTCATGAATAATAAAAAAAAGGAGACTGCTTTGCAGTTAAAGCCAGGATCTATCATATTTGTACCGAGAGCTATTGATAATAGGCTTATAAGAATGCAATCAATTCAAGCATATGCTTCAATAGTTAGCAACTTCGGAGTTTCTGTTGCCTCATTAGCTGTATTAAACGATAGAAATAATAATTAATAATAAAGTTTTTTGTACATTTCTAAATACAAAATATTCAAATATTTCAATGTCTAAATGAAGTGCATTATTAATATATATAACAGGTGCTCATTATCTTTAATTTTTTTGTCATCTCTATATTTGATTGCTGATGACTATAATTACAACTCATATAATAATCATGGAGTTACTGGATTAATTAATATCCCAACAGGCAGAATATTTAATGAATCTGTTCATGGTATTACTATATATAATGGTACTCCAGATCAAAAAATCACATTAACTTCGAGCCCTTATGACTGGCTTGAAGCATCGTTTTTTTACACGAATATTGATGGTGTTAAGTATTGTGAGTTTTCATATGACCCAGTATGCAACCAAGACTACAAAGACAAAGGATTTAATTTTAAAGCAAGAATTAAAGAAGAAGGAATATTCCCCTCAATTGTTGTTGGTATAAATGATATCGCAGGAACCGCTTACTATAGTTCTGAATATATTGTGTCCAGTTATGGAATTGATAATATTGATTTTCATTTTGGTCTAGGCTGGGGGACACTTAATGGATCCAAAAACAGCATAAGAAATCCTCTAAGCTATATCAGTGACACTTTTGATGAAAGACCAAACTATACTGAGGGAGAGGGAGGCCAATTCCAACCCTCTAGATATTTTTCTGGAAAGAAAGTTTCACCATTCTATGGTATTTCATATGCATTAAACGAAAAGCTAGTTTTTAAATTTGAAAAAGACACCACGCTTACACCAGGTCTCGTTGGTTATGAAGTCCCTGAAAGTGAATATTCATATGGTTTTGAATATTCATTCAATAATAATTTCTCAATTGGGATTTCTCATGAAAGAGAAAATTATGTTTCGATGAAATTTACCTATAAAAATAACCCTCTTGATACAAGCAAAAAGCATAAATACAAAAAAGCAGAAGAAAGTTTAAATGATAGCAAATATGATAAATTAATTAAAAATATTGAAAACAATGGAGTTGGTGTCAATAAAATTATTGAAACAGCAGACTCAATTGGCTTAGAGTTGACCCAATTTGCACATCCAAACCTTGAAATTATAGAAAGGATAGTTAAATCAGCCTCTTTCGACGCTGGAATATCTAAAGATATTAAAACTGATTTAAGGATTGCAAATCTTCAGGCGTCTTCTAATTTTGGTGATGAGTTTGGTTCCAATGCTAATCTTATTTATGAGAGAAAAAAATCTAGTAGATTCTCAACAGATAATAAATTGAGATTTCAACCATTTCTTGCATCAAGAGAGGAATTTTTTAAAGGAGCAATTTTATTAGAGAACGATTCTGAATTTATTTTTACTGACAGTTTCATTTTTAGTTCTAATCTAAAGTATTCTCTTGCAGATAACTTTGATGATTTATATATACCACCGAAAGACACCTATCCAGCTCAAGTTCGATCTGATGTAAAAGATTATTTAAAAAATATTGATGAGGGAATAATTATAGGAAGAGCTCAATTCGATTACTATATTACGCCAAGACCAAATAATCATTTGATGTTCACAGCAGGAATACTTGAAGACATGTTCTCAGGAATAGGTTTTGAATATTTATATTTTAAAAATAATACAAATTATGCAGTAGGATTTGAAGTTTTTGATGTAATAAAAAGGGATTACAGGATGAGGTTTGGGACTATAGATTATCGAAATATAACTTCCTCAGTTAATATTTATTACAGAAATTACGAGTATATTCCATTTGATATGAAAGTTTCATTCGGTGAATATTTAGCTGGAGATGAAGGGATGACATTTGAACTGTCTCGAACATATCAAAATGGAACAAAATTTGGTGTATTTGCCACATTTACAGATGTTTCCTCTGATCAATTTGGAGAAGGCTCTTTTGATAAAGGTATATTCTTTAATATTCCAGTATATGGTAATTTTGTAAACTATACATGGAGGCCTTTGACCAAAGATCCAGGCGCAAAACTTAATAGGAAAAACTCTTTACATGATCTATTAATAAAGTTCAAACCATATGAAAAGTGATCAATCCTATTGTTATGTATATAAAATAAACATAAAAAAGAGAAAGAATAGTTTCTAATTTGAGAATATTGCTATAAAATAGCAAGTCCTTTTATCATTTAGGTGTATACAATAGTGATAAATTTATTAGAATGGGGTATATTTAATAAAGAATTTAATAATGGAATTAATATGAATACAAAAAATTACATCAAATTTTTAACAGTTTCGCTTTCTGTTGTTGCAATTTTTGCTGCAACTGACATCAAAGCTGAAGATTATATGGTTAGTCAACAAAAAATGACTCAGATAGAGGAAAGAGTTAATAACATGTCCACTAACCAACTTAGTGATCAAATGACTACACTAATATCTGAAGCACAAAATCTTCAAGAAGAACAAGAATCTTCGCAAAGTCCCACAAGACAAAAAGCTATTGCTACTCGTTTGAGTGAAATAAATGCTGAGTTATCTGCTATCCAAAAGCTTTTAGTTGTTGTTGTTGGAGCTTCTGCTATTAATGCATTAACTGATGATGACAAGAAAGACATGCTTCCTCCAACAGTTACTCTTAACGGTGCTAGTTCAATAACAGTAGAGTTAGGTGGCACCTTTACAGATCCAGGAGCTGCTGCAACAGATCTTAAAGATGGCGCATTATCTGTTACTGTTAGCGGAACAGTTGATACTTCTACCGTTGGTTCATATACTCTTACTTATTCTGCTACAGATGCAGCTGGAAATTCAGCTTCAGCATCTAGAACAGTTAATGTCACTGACACCACAGCACCGGTTGTGACCGTTACTGGAGCCAATCCAGCAAATGCTGAATTTGGTGGAACATATTCTGACGCAGGAGCTTCAGCTACTGATGCTTCAGGTTCAGTTACCGTAACATCATCTGGAACAGTTGATACATCTGTATTAGGTGGTACATATACTATTACTTATACTTCAACTGATGCATCAGGAAATTCCGGTACTGCAACAAGAACTGTAAATGTTGTTGATACAACAGCACCTGTATTTACTTCATCAGCTACTTATTATGCTGAATTAGGAGGAAAAGGTGTCGGTACGGCTGCAGGAGCAGCTGGAGTTGGAAAACCGGCAGCTACTGAATTACAGGCTGTAACATATACTGTTTCTGGAACAGACATTGTTATAGAGACTGGCAACATTTTAATGCTTGCTGTTGCTCCAACATCACTTGATGACATAACTGCAACATTAACTGCAACTGACTCATCCGGTAATAGCACAACTCAAGCGATTACAGTTAAGGTTACTGATACAACAGCACCTGTATTTACTTCATCAGCTACTTATTATGCTGAGTTAGGTGGAAAAGGTATTGGTACTGGCCCGGCAGCTGCTGGTGTTGGAAAACCTGCTGCGACAGAACTTCAAGCAGTTACATTTGCTATCACTGACGCTGCATGGAGTGACGGATCTCAACATAGCGATTCAGAGATTAAAATAGAGACTGGAAATATACTAGTTCTAGCAAATGCATCTAATCAACCTGGAATTATCAATGCTACATTATCAGCAACAGACTCATCAGGTAACGTAGCAACTCAAGATATTGTAGTTAATGTTACTGATACAACAGCACCTGTTTTCACAACGTCTGCTACTTGGTCTGCTGATGAAAATCAAACAACTATTGGAAGAGCAATGGCAACAGAGCTTCAGGCAGTTAGTTGGACAGTTTCAGGAACCGAAATTGCTATAGATACAAATGGTAATATGACATTTGTAACAGCTCCTGACTTTGAAACAAAAGCAGTTTATTCAGCCACATTAACAGCAACTGATACTTCAGGTAATGCTGCTACTCAAGATATTACTGTTAATATCAATGATGTAGGCGGTGGTGATGACAATCCTGCAACTGGAACAGGTACAGGCACAGGTACAGGCACAGGTACAGGAACAGGAACAGGAACAGGAACTGGATCAGGTACTGGAACAAGTACTAGCACTGGAACAAGTACATAATATAGGTAATCAATGAGCCTTGGTAAAAAAGATATTTCTTTAAATATCTCTACCAAGGCTCATATTTCTTTAACAGCAAGCAGCCAACTTCTTAATTCATTTCTTGAATTAATAAAACAAAAAAGTAAAGAATCTCATATTAAAATATCAAATTTTGGTACTTTTTATTATAAAAAGTCTCCGCAAAGGGTAGGAAGAAATCCACAGACTAAAGAAAAGTTTCCCATAACAGAAAGACTAAAACTTAAATTTATTAGCTCTAATAAAGTTAGGAATATCTTTAATTAAGATGGTCGGGATGGCCGGATTTGAACCGACGACCACTACACCCCCAGT
>CEVX01129712.1_pt1 | contig 10004 bp, 5 predicted proteins | sample 356561 | NCBI WGS metagenome assembly CEVX01 (sample SAMEA2623886, study PRJEB7988) | marine metagenome | biome: marine biome (ENVO:00000447); feature: surface water layer (ENVO:00002042); material: "saline water (ENVO:00002010), including plankton (ENVO:xxxxxxxx)" | depth 5 m | reverse complement strand
TTTAAAAACAACAACCGAAAGAAAGAAAGGTACGTACTTTTATGCGTAGCCTCGCGCGCGCGGATCGAGACGCTCGTTTTCCCGCGCACGAGAAACAAAGACGGTTCGAGAACAGATCTGTCCTCGTTTTTGCCGTTCGCGTCGCGCGCGTCCCGCCCGCGCGCGTTAATTCTTTATCTATTTTTTCCTCCACCCACGTCTGTTCGTATCCGTCGCTCGTTTTAGATTTTTTCTCGCTGGAAAAAGTTGACTTTTCGGCGTGTGTCGTTTCGACTTTTTCCAGCGAGCGAGTGGCTTACGATGACTGAGAGGCAAACCGACTGAACGAGAGGCTCACGACGAAGAGGAATTTTTTTTCAAACTGAAACTCACCAACACGAAAATTTCTCACATCATTTCTCATCATCAGGCGTTTCCTGGACGGAAGAAGAACACAGATCGTTTCTGATGGGCTTGAACTCGTTAGGCAAAGGCGATTGGCGCGGGATATCGAGACACTTTGTGCAAACGAGGACGCCGACGCAAGTAGCTTCGCACGCGCAGAAATATTTCATACGACAACAAAATACGCAAAAAAGGAAACGAAGAGCGAGTTTGTTTGATATTCAGCAAGGGCATGGAGATGGAGCGACGACGTTTGTGGCGCAACAAATGTCCGGAGGATCGCAAAATGGTGGATCCGATGCAACTATCGCGACTGCAGCTTTGGCCAAGGTGAGTGAGGGGAGCAACAACAACGCGACGTCGTCGTCGTTGACGAAGATGTTGAAGAATAACGGGAACACCAAAGGATCACAGAACGATAAACTCAATTCGCGCGAGGAGGAGTCAATGCGAACGTTAGCGGACATGGTTTTGACGCACGACGCGAGACAACAGAAAAATGACACGACAAAGCAACAGAGACAACAAAAACAAAACGATTCGGCGATTTTGCAACAGCAGCAGCAACAACAACAACATCAAAGGTTTCTTCAGGAACAAAAGGAGTATGCGAACGGCCATCCGATTGCGGGCCAATTTTACGGCGCTCAGTCGCCGCCGCAGACGATTCCAATGACGAGTCCGTACTACTACAATCCAATGTTTGCGCCGACGCACTCGTTCGTGCCTCCGCACGCCGCTTCGCCGACAGAAATGTCAATGTTTCCACCCATGGATCCCTCTCAACAACAACAAAACATGAATGATTGGATGGCACAAATGCAGCGCAATTCGGTTGCGTATCAACAACAGCAGCAAATGGCAATGGCGTCGGCGATGGCTGCCGGGATTCATCCTTCCATGTGGACCGCGCAATACAACATGCTGTTGTCGGGCCAAAATCCAGCGGTGATGGGGATTCTGCGACCGAGTTCGCAGTCCGCGGAAACGCAATCTACGGCAGAAACGAAGGAAAAGATCAAAGGTGGAGGACCCGATGCTGCTCGGATGAAGGTGTCGGATTCGTTTACTTCGTACCAAGGCCGGGATTCTCCAGTCGACGCGGCTGGTTTATACCGACCGGTTGCTGGGTACCCGTCGAGAACGGAATGGCTGGGAGCAACACCTTTGCCGCAAAAGAGTATTCCAGTGCCTGCATCGACCAATGCAGCGGTGGAACCTTGAAGAGTACAACATGATAATAGTACTCGTAGTACCAATGGTACTGAAATTAATAATATAAATGTGTATAAGTTTGAGAGAGAAAGAGAGAGTATGAGAGAGAAGTGAGAGAGTTTTTGTGATGAGCGAGAGGTGAAACGATTGTATAAAAATCGAAATTTATTTTGTATATTAGAAAGATACGGCTATCGCGTCTGAGAAGAGAGAGTGAGTGAGAGAGAGAGAGAGAGAGAGATTTTAAGTGAGAGAAAGAGTGAGAGAGAAGAAGCGAGAAGAGAGTGTATGATTTTGTGTAAATGAGCAAATATTATGGAAGCAAAAAAAATGAAACATAGTTTGAAAACCAACGCCCACATGTTGTAATATTAATTTGCGTGCAACCCTGTGTTCCTATTCATTGATTTATCTAGTATTTGTGTTTTTCTCTGAAGTCTTTATGCTCCAAATATCACCATCCATTCTCTTGGTGGTGCGCTATCGCTCGACGAAGACTCGACTCTGCCGATGTGCGCGAATACTCTCTCAGTGGACTTCCTAGATGATCTCGGCCGTTAAGGTCCACTCGCAACGGCCCCGCTCTTCCTCCGGGGCCAAATTGTGTGGTAACGACCACTTTTGGGGCGGTGAGCATGTTCAATCGAACCATTCGCATTATTTCAGATATTTCGAAGTCGGGATCGTACTTTCCCCCTGCAAGAAGAAACTCCGAGCATACAGCTCCTCCGATCGTGACGTTCCCGGTATATTGCAACATCCTTGGCGAAACGACGCGAATCATCGGTGGCTCGATCGGGTATCTCGAGCTGAAATTCAATTCCATGTGTATTTTGCCGTCTCCTCCAAAGCGTCTCTTCAGTTCTGCCAGGTCTTCTCTTAAGAGTTGCGCATCTGATGTGTCTTCTACAAAGTCTCTCATTTTCATCCTCCAACAGCACACGTTATCGTGCGGAAATAAGCAAACTTCATCGACCACGCTCGTCTCATCTCTCTGCAGCTTCTTGAACTCTTGAAGGAGGCGCGAACTCATGCTTTTAAAGAAGATGTGCGCGAGCGTGTGCGTTTATTGAAGACGACGTGCGAGTATTTTTTGGAGATTGGAAAAAGATACGAAAGAGAGAGACTTATTATTAAAACATCAACTGTTCGTACGAACTATTAACAGTCATGGAAATTTCTTCCACTCTCGCTAAGATGGCGACTCGATCGCTTTCGTCCAGATATTTACCGTATTTTGCGGTGAATTTATCCGGGTGCCATCGTAAATTAGCGCGTCTGAACGCTTTCTTATAAATCTTCTCAGCCGCGGCTACTTTTCTTTGGGCGCCCTTACCCGGCTCCAACTCTTCTTCTCCTTCTTCCTGTTTTTGGCGCATCTCAAACGCAGCCATGTGCTGCAAAATATCTTCCGATGGTGGCCACGGAACGTTGCTTATTGTAATCGTCTTTTGTTCTTCTCCTGCCTTTCCTCCTCCTCTGTAAGTACTCGCAGTATCAAACTCTGTCCATTTTTGTTCGTGATCGTCCCAGTCGATATCCTGTCTGGTAAAACATTCCGCGTCGTCTAAATATTTACACAACGTTTCAGCCGCCATCTCCGCGTTTCTTATTCTCTCCTCGTCTTCTTCTTCGTTCAAAGCGCTCTCTATCGTTAATTTCTTCTTCATTTCAACCATTTCTTGGTCCAAATACGCTCTCATTTCCTTCTCTCGTTGGATTCGTATCAGCGTATCTCGCTCTCGCTCGACTTGCGTGAATAACTCTCGCTTTCGTCGAATGTCGTTGAACCGCATGCGTCTGGAATTTTCTAAGAGTATATCATCAGCCGCTTTATTTTTATCGGTGTCATCATCGTCATCATCACTCGTATCATCATCGTCGTCAGAGGAGGAAGACGAAGATGAAGTGCTCGTTTGTCTGCCTCTCTGTGCATCATCAATATCGTCGTCATAAGGTCGAGATCGCGCTCTCTCTCGTCCTCTTCTTCTCAGAGGATTGATGCGTTCAAACTCCTCCTCCTCCTGCTCGACATCATTTTTCTTCTTCTTCTTCTTCTTCTTCTTCTTCTCTGTTTTCGTCGTTGCTGTCTTCATGCCTATTATTTATCTAGCTATTATCGATCGATCGATCGATCGCGATCGATGATGCCTTCCTTCCTTTCTCGCTGTGTCGTCGTCGTCGTTCGTTGATGATTTGTCTTTTTTTCTCTCCCGTAAAAGCGAGCGTTTTTTTTTTAATTTTTCTTCTTTTTTGTTTGCCGGAATCTCTTCCACACAACAACACAACATAAAGGAAAAGCTTTTAGAGCAACAACACAACAACAACAACGCGCACAAACACTCTGCGCGATTCAAAGCAGCGCGGGGCGAAAAAAGAGCGAGCGAGACTAGAGTACTACTGGTAAAAGTAGCGCACACCACGCCGTAATACTAATAATAACAAAAGAAGCACAGAGAGAGAGAGAGAGTGAAGAGCATTAAAATAAGATGTCGTTGTATAAAGTGGACTTCAAACCGAGCGCTTTAGTGCGATCGATATCGAAAGATACGACCAATCAACACGCCAATCCTCCCGGATTTAATAGCAATAACGGAACGAAGACGACGAGCGAAGGCAGCGGCGGTAGTGGTAGTGGTGGCACGAACGATGGTAAGAAAGGAAAACCTCCAATCGTTCCAAAAAGAGATGAAGAGAAGATGCGACAGTTTAGAATACGAAACGCGTATAAATTCGCGCAGAGTTCGTTTTCGGGGGTGATGATGACGGGAGTGATGATGTGGTTCACCGGAAACGGGATTCAAATTTTTAGCATTATGGTCACTTTCAACGGCTTATTCCAACCGATTAAAGCTATATTAACGAGTGGGAAAACTTTTGAACGTTTCGGCGATAAGAACACCGACGTGACGACGCCGCGGTTGATGTATTGCGTGATACAGTTGATGGGTTTAGCGTTAGCGTTGAGAAAGTTGAACGCGATGGGTTTGTTGCCAACCCATGCGAGCGATTGGTTGAGTGGATTGAAACCTCCCGTGTTTTACGAGAGAGCCTACGGTGGCACGGAAATGTAATATCATCGATATATATTTTTCTTAAAAAGATCTCTTCTTCTTCTTCTTCTTCTTCCTCTTGAAGTATCTTCTTCTTTAATTTTCAAAACATTGCACACGCTCTCTCTCTCTCTCTTTCTCTTTCTCCTTCTCTCTCTTTGGTAAGAGCAGCGTCCTTAATACAGTAATACTAATAACAATAACAATAATAATAATAATATGAGTAACTTAGCCACCACTCGTTTAGCGCAAGAGAGAAAAAACTGGCGGAGAGACCATCCGTACGGTTTCGTCGCAAAACCAGAAACAAGGAACGGAACGGTCGACCTCATGCAGTGGAAGTGCGTGGTGCCTGGAAAGGCAAACACGCCTTGGGAAGGCGGAGAATTCCCGATTACGATGACGTTTCCGAAAGAGTATCCCGTGAAACCACCGAGAGTGATGTTACCGAGAGGGTTTTTCCATCCGAACGTGTATCCAACGGGATTGATTTGTTTATCGATTTTGAACGAGGAGAAAGGGTGGAAGGCGTCGATTTCGGTGAAACAAATATTAGTCGGGGTGCAAGATTTGTTGGATAACCCGAACAACGACGACGCGGCGAACTCAGCGGCGTATTCAGCGTTGAAGAAGAGCAAGGTGCAGTACGAGAAAAGAGTTATAGAAGAAGTTAAGAAGTATTCGAAGAATTACGTGATGGACGACAACGACGTCATCGTGATGTAACTCACGCACACGCGTAAAAGCACGTGTGTTATATCTGCAAACACACGACTGAATTCAATTTTTCTCTTCATAATAGCTATAGCCTTGTATTACAATGAACGACTTTCTAAAATATAGACTAATTCTAAGAATGATTGTACCTAGGTACAAAAACTAATGCTCGATGAATCGTCTTTGCGGTCTTTCTGGTTCCGCGTCGCCTCTTTCCGTTCTCGTAAACTCAAACAAGACCGTAGGACTTCTATAGATTCTAATCAAGAGCCAATACAGACGCTCTTCCAATAAGTGTTCTCCTGCGTTACGCATGACGTATATATCTTCACACAAGGCGGTCAAACGCCTGGTACACGGCAAATCTTGGTGTGGAATTTTCGTGACTAAATTTGAAGTCATCCCTCGAATGAACGTGCCGATGGCTAAAATGTACGCAACATACATGCCGGTAAGACCACCTACGATTTTGGAAAACTGCGCAAACGCACCGGTAGCAACCTCACTTGAGATTAAGATAATCTCCGGTCCCGAACCGGTATCTTTACACTGCTCCCAAAATATGTTATCGCCTGAATTTAATTTGACATTGACGCCACATCCTACGCTCCACCAAGGTTGAGAAGTGTTCAATGCGTTCAATTTAAACGAGCAATCGACGAATTGATTGGTGGAAATTTCTCGCACTGGATCTCCTTTGCCAAGGACTCTCCAAACGCGAGGATATAAACCTTTAATGAGGACCGCATCATCATCTTCACCGCTGATCATTTTCCTCAATTTCTCCGCTTCTCTTTCTTGTAAAACGACCGATCTTCCACCAGCCGTTACTAATCGATTATCCAAAGGTAACGCGCGGCGGAAATTCCAATAGGTTAGAATTTCAGTCCCAGCAACGATAGAATTCGAAAAGTCTTTCATTGCTGGAGGCGGAAGAGCCCAAATTTTATCTGAGTCGGGCGATAAGCACGCGTCCTGAATTTGATTCGGGTGGCGCACGGGAGGCGGGGTAACAGAATCGGTATTCAAGCTCATCCACTCCTCGGATTGAATGGTTCTTCGATTACCGCCGGCGAACACTTCAAATGCGGACGAACCACTCGGTGATACGAACGTGATGTTCATCCGAGTCTCTAAAACTGGGTTTGGTCCCACTTGCGGATTTGAAGTTGAAAACACAAAAAACGGCACGACCAAAGCCGCGAACAAAAGAACGAAAAGACCGCCGCCTTCCAAGTATACTTTTTTCCACGTTGGTTGAGGCTTCCCGAACGGATACCGCTTGTAATACGTCTTATTCCGAATATCAATTTCGAATAAGCTTCGGTTGATGTCTTCGAGTTTCAACCAATCGAATATATCTAAACTCGAGGCTGTGCACGCAAAGTCTAACAAAACTTTGAGCTCGTATAAAAACGGTATCGAGTAATAAATTCCAAACAGAATCGAGGCAAACTCCTCATTGCGCCTTTTTAACCATCGTAAACTTTCGTTCACAACTACTGGAAATCCACACCGTAGCTGCCGAGCGCTCGTTGCGAACGATAGGCATTTGATGAGGAAGAATACTCGCAACGCTTCATGGTTCGACGTCGTGGACTTGTGATATAAAATGAGCAGCCCGGTGGTGTAAAACGCAAAAGTGGTGTAATGATAAAACACTTTCGCTGCTTTCGCTCTCTTCAGATATATCACCGCATCGACGAGTAATAAGACCAGAATAAAGAACATCGTGAAGACATAATCTTGCGGAAATAATCCTTGACTGACAGTTTCAATCAATGCTTGCGGATCAGCCTCGATGCTGGATTGATAAAAGAACAATGCGAATAACGCCGCGATGATATCCACCGTGGCAGTTATTCCGTAAAAATTCTCCGGTTCGCGATGAAATGCCCGCACGGAAGTGATTCCGGGTAAATCGGGCATTACATTTTCTCCTTTATCCTGTAAACCAGCCGATGCTTCCCTGAGTTGCAATTTCTTCACTCCATTGGCTGCATCGGCGGCGGGAGTCAAAATAGTCAGTGGAGCGACAACTTGGAACACAGCCGTACGGTGCCCTTTTTGATGTAAAGTACCCTTCACATCGGTCTCGACGAGATCGAGCGAGTAGTAGTCAGCGTTGTTTGCGTTCTCGAAGTCTTGCAACTGTAAAAGAGCAAAGTTCAAATCGTTCCCTATTTTTGTCCAATCGTCCTCGGTATGATCTTCCGTATCCAAAATTGAAATTGATAAGAAGGAAGGCCCAAATTCAGTTTCATCCGTGAGCAAGCGCTGGAAGAACGTGTCCAGATTTCTCGAGATATTTTGGAATGAGTCTCTGGAGTACATATAATCATTTCCGCTACGTCTCAAGTTTTCAAAATCAGGTAACGTTCCTCTTCTTCCTATTCCATATCGACTTCGAGGCGACATTTCTTCCATTACTGCTTCGTCCAAAATATTTTCAGAATTTTCGACAATCTCATCTTCAGTAGGCACATATGTGCTACTCAGCCATGTATCGTAACGTGGCTTTAGCTCGTACACTCCACCTTGGCCAAATGAATGCAGTAACGTTGCGAAGTATGCCAAAAACAATGGTAAAGTAGACACCACGAATGGTTGAGAGAAATCCGGCACGCCTATGATGTTGCTCTGGCCGCAAAGCTTCCACGAAAAGCACGCTTTCGAGCATGGAATGCTTAGAATATAGCTCAATACGATGACAGTTTCGGAGTATCGGAGCATAAATCTCCAAAACTTCGGACCCGGTTTCGGTGATGCTATCAAAGCTGCGCAAACCAAAGAAGTTGGATAGACCACTGTAATTAAAGAAAAATTCATCGCGAATGCGAGAAAATAGAAAAAGTACACCAGAGAACTTTCTGGTGCGCTTACCCAAGGCCAAATATCAATTATTCCTGCGACTATGAAGCCAAAGACAGATCTTCTATCGCCTCTGATGAATTCAACAACCAAGTCTTCGAGTTTTTCCTCATCTTCGTTATTTGCATCTTCCTTCACATCACTCGCCACGCTTTCACCGCCACCGCCGGCATACGTCTCAGAATCTTGAATAGTGTCTGAGCCTGCGAATGATCTATCGATGCCTTCCCACGGCGTTTCTCGAGGCGGTGTTTTGGCTTGTTCTTCAACCCAGTCATCAATCTTAGGTCTGGCACCGGCAACTTTGCGATGACGAAGCTTTGATTCAGAGATACTCGGTGTTTTTACAGATCTGTCATCCTCGCCGTCACCGTTGTCTTCATCTTTGCTTTGTTTAACGGCTTCTGACGATCTATCCTTTTGCTGCATATTTTCTAGACGTACAACTTCAAGCGAAAGGTTCTGAATGTCATTGCGAATCTCTTCGACGCGTTTATGTCTATCTTCTCGCTCTCGCATAGCCTTAAGACACTGTAAATAATACTTTCTTACCCGTTTCCACGTTTCCGCCTTATCACCTGTTTTAGTTCTCGAACGTGCCTGACGATCCATCTCTAACACGGCAGCATACTCGTGAGAACTGATAAGATATCGCAAACAGGACATGTTTGCGAAAATGAATAGATCTGGTCCAAGCTGTCCGGCGTCAAAACCAAGAACAGAATCTACGCGATAAAATCCAATCAGGTGCAACAAAGAGCACAGAGTGTTTTCACGATTAGCAAACCAAACACCCACAAGACTCTCAAATGGAGCTTGATATGCCAGGACAGATCCCATTATCAGTAAATTGTATCTTTTCATCCAAACGAGCAGCTCATCTACTCTATCCCACGTTCGATTTTTAAGTATACTGACGGAGAGAATCAGGTACCCGGCGTGGATGACGTCATTCATACACGTGCCAGCTACGATGACGAGGATAAAAGCAGCCTCTCTAGAGTAACGCACAATGTAATATCTCGTCCAATCTAGTATCGTCCAATTCGATGTTGCTTCCCACGTCAGAGCTGAGAATATTTTTAGAGTGGGATCACCGGGGCGTCTCGGAAGTAACGCCAACTGCGTTGGCGTTCTTCTTGGAAGCATCAAAGTTGCCGCTTCTGTAATCTGCTCTTCTTCAAGATCTGGATTTTCCGCAATGACAGCAGTTCTTGCGCGTTCTTCCATAGAAGCTAATACAGAGTCCATTCTGAGTTGACACGCAGCTACAAAGAAGGCAAGAAAATGTCCGAGCAACATGTATTTAGAGCGTTTCACCAGACCAAACCAAACGAGTAACTCATCTGTTTCATACTCGCGCTCAGATTTTCCGAGAGCAGCATCATCGCTGCTGCTATTATTACCACTTGGAGATGGAGGGGTTTGTGGCATTTCAGAGAAGTCGTCTTTTCCGTTATCTTTGGGATATTCTCCCATGGATGCTATGTACTGCCAGAATAGCGCTACGCCACAGACGAAGGATACTAATTTCCATACTTTCAATCGATTGCTCGGTGCGGTGAATACTTGCTCTTTCTCCATCATTTGGAGCATTAAGCCCAAGTAAACGAGTGATAGAACATTACCAGACGCAATACCGACGGTACCAAAAACTACATACGCTAGACCAGGCATCAATAACGCCAATGCCCCTTCCACGAACTCAGGTAAAATGAAGAAGAGAGAATTCGACTGGTCGATCGATGTTCTCGCTTTCTGAAA
>CEVX01327852.1_pt1 | contig 10017 bp, 7 predicted proteins | sample 356561 | NCBI WGS metagenome assembly CEVX01 (sample SAMEA2623886, study PRJEB7988) | marine metagenome | biome: marine biome (ENVO:00000447); feature: surface water layer (ENVO:00002042); material: "saline water (ENVO:00002010), including plankton (ENVO:xxxxxxxx)" | depth 5 m | reverse complement strand
GCTTTTTCGCTTTGGGTATTGATGTGCTTGGCTTCCTTTGGTGGAAATAGGTATCGTACAGATTTAGAAGGTCCAGCATTGATTACGGTGCCTTGATATCGAGCTGGCAAAAATCCAGATGTAAAATTACCAAGGTTGTTGTAAGGTAAACCATTGGGATCGGGCAAAACTACAAAATCTGGTAAGTTTTGATTGATACGACCTAATGCATAACTGATCCAAGCCCCCATGCATGGAAATCCCGGTAAAGTAAAACCTGTGTTTTGCATGTAACTTCCCAACCCATGAACATTAGTTGGAGAGTTCATAGACATCAGGAATGCAAGGTCATCCACCATTGAAGCCATATTGGGTAGAACATCACTTACCCAGCGGCCGCATCCTCCGTGTTGTTTGAATTTAAATGGGCTCTTTAGGACCTTGAATCCGGGTGATTTTGTAACTGATTCCACCAGTTTTCCATCTCCAGGGTCAAAGGTTTTACCATTTAAATCTTCAAGTGAACGCTTGTAATCGAAAGTGTCCATCTGACTTACCCCGCCATTCATAAAGAGTTGAATGACTCTTTTAGCTTTAGGCTGGTGGTGTAATGCTACACCATGGACGGTTTCCGCTCTCAGGATTTGACTTAATGCAAGGCCTGCAAAGCCTCCAGTGGTAGTCTCTAAAAATTTTCGCCTGGATGTATTCGTTTGCATCTTAGTTTACGAACAGAAATTCATTACTATTTAGAATTACTCTGCAGGCGTTAGCTAAGCCGTGATCACGTGCAAGCTTTGCCACCAAATGGTTTTCATTACGATTTGGTTTCCTATGATAGGTTAGTTTAAAAAGTTGAATTATTTGGTTTTCAAGAATGGGGAATTCTTTTTCCAGTCGCTTTGCTAAGCGTTCGCTTTGGCGTATTAAGAAACGATTATTTAACATTCCTAGGGCTTGTAGGGCTGTTATAGACGAGTCGCGTTTTGGTGCATGTTGTGATGCATCTGGACAATCCATAAGCTGCATCAGGGGGTCCGGAATGGTTCGAAATATAAACCGATATACACTTCGTCTGTTGTTGGCTGGTGCATTTGGGTCAAAACCAATATAGTCGAGATTTGGGGTTACATGAACACCTTTACTCATATTAAATTGTTTATCAGATGGCCCGCCCATTCTCCAATTCATGTTGCCACCAATCTGCAGTACAGAATCCCGATAGGATTCTGCGTCTAGACGTTTACGATTCATTCTCCAAAGCCATTTGTTTTCCGCATCTCGATGGGCAAAATCTAATCGGTGAGTTGATTGTTGTTGGTAGGTCGAACTAGTCATGATTGTTCTGTGTAACCATTTTAAAGAACCGCCATTTGCACGAAATTTAAAAGCTAGCCAATCTAGTAGTTCTGGATGTGTGGGTAGATCCCCCATGCGGCCGAAATCATTTGGGGTGCCCACAATTCCTCGGCCAAAATGGTAGTGCCATACTCGATTTACTATTGATCTCCATAGCAGACTATTCCGCTTGTCTGAAATCCAATTAGCTAGAGCGGCTCTTCTTTGTCCCTCTATATCTGGTTGTTTTATGGAAAGGCTTCCACTCAAATCGCTGATACAATGTAAAGCTCCCGGTTTAGCTTCTTTGATTGGAAAATGTATACTTCCTCTATTAAGAACATGAATTTTCCTAGGTTTCTGAGATGGCTTGAAATTTCCATTAGCAGCAAAATTACTTGCTACAGCATATACTCTTTTTTGTTTTCCGAGCATGGCTAATTGCCGGTTATTTTTTTCTTTTGCAAGATACAATGCTAAAGTTTTGGATTCGTTTTTAGTGCGGTCTGCTATTTTTATTTTCAATAATCGACTTATTTCCGAAGGTAAGATTTTATCCAAAATTGGATTGGGTAGATTAGTAAAAGAAATACGCGGTCGACCTATTAAATGGTTTCTTCCATGTAATTGATGTAACTCAATCTCAATTGTTTTACCTTTCGAATCACGAATTGGTTTTTCAAAAATAAAAACGGCTCTGTGAGGTTTGCTCTCAAGAGGGTGAATGCCCCATGCAGTATCATAATTTTGATCTATGGCATGTGAGATTAGCCAATCATTTTGACTGAAATCAGCTATGGCTTTAGCAATCCGAATTGGTTTTCCGTCAACTCTTACTACAATTTCAGATAGATGAAGGTTTCCATTGATTGCATGACCAGGTCCGTTCTTCGGCAAAGATTTATCAGTTAAAACATCCAATTGAAAAGCTGTCACTTCTTCCAAGATTAATTTGGATTTGAAAGTAACGATATCTTTCTCTGGGACAGGTCCGATTGATAAAAAAGATCCATCAGATTTAGGTGTAAACATATTTCCGTTACGTGAACTTACTAATGGTGAAGAAAGAGTTTTCCAGTCCCTATTAACTTGAAGAAGTTTTTTTTCAATTTCAGTTAATTCATTCTTTAGAAATATATCATGTGGAATAATTTTTTTATCGAGTTGCCTCTTTCTTGAAAGAAACTGTTTCCTTTTATTTGCTAATTCAGCATTGTCATCATAGGGCCTATCGACTTTATCGACCCCTGCGAAAACGGCCTGAAGTGAGTAATAGTCCTCTATGGATATTGGATCAAATTTATGGTCGTGGCATCTTGCGCAGTGAACGGTTGTGCTAAGAAATGTAGACATCACGGTTGCTATGATGTCGTCGCGATCAAGGTATTGCGCAATTTTCTTATCAATTGTTCCGTCTGAGATTCCCATCTGAGAGCTCTCGTCCCATGGGCCGGTTGCAAGAAAGCCAATAGCAGTTGTAGATGCAGGATTTTCTGGAAAAAGAATATCTCCAGCTATTTGTTCACGTACAAACAGATCATATGGTTTATCCGAGTTGAATGAGTTAATAAGATAGTCTCGATAAGGCCAGGCATTTTCACGGATAGCATCTTCATCGTGTCCGTGTGTTTCAGCGTAATGAGCAACATCCATCCAATGACGTGCCCATCTTTCACCATATTTAGGACTTGAAAGTAGTTGGTCAATTAATTGTGTTGGTGCTTCGGGTGATGTGTTAGCTAAAAACGTTTCCACTTCTTCTAAAGTTGGAGGAAGCCCAATTAAATCAAAAGTTGCTCTTCGAATGAAAGTGCGCCGATCTGCTTTTAGGGAAGGTGATAATTGTTTTGCAGTGTGTTGGGCTGCTACAAAGCGATCGATTGGATGTTTTTGCCAATTGGAAGGCGATGAATTTACAACTGGTACTTTGGTTTGCTGAAGAGGTTTTAGTGCCCACCAATTTTCTTTATCTTTTATCTCAGCAAGGCATAAGCCTTCGCATAAAAGATGAAGTAATAGAACTAGTACTATTGAGTTTGGGAGCACTCCAAGATGGAGAGTTATTGTCCCAAAAATGACAAGAAAAAAGAAAATGGTCGGAGCGAGGCGATTTGAACACCCGACATCTGGTTCCCAAAACCAGCGCTCTACCAAGCTGAGCTACGCTCCGACCCGCGCGTTTTCTAGGCGAAACTGCTTTTTATCGCAACACTCAATTTCAATTACTTGTCGGTTTCTTTACTTGGTGGCAGCCTAGTCAGAGCGGATTCGAGAAAATGAATAAGCCATTTTTAACCAATATAGGGATATTCAGCACTGCCAAACTGTTATTTTTTTTAATGTTTTTGGTTTTTTCGGGTAGTGCATTGGGCATTGGTAATAGTTGGTGGCAATTTCGTGGTCCTCAAGGTAACGGGCATTCGGAATCCATCAATCTTCCACTTCATTGGTCAGAGGAAAAGAATGTGAAATGGAAAACTAAAATCCATGATCGAGGCTGGTCTTCTCCCGTGATTTGGGGAAAGCAAATTTGGATTACTACAGCTACTGTCGATGGCCATAAATTGTTTGCAATATGTTTAAACAAGGATACGGGTCAGATTATCTATGATTTACATCTATTTGATGTAGATAAGCCTGTGGCGATTACTAAAGATAATACTTATGCGACGCCTACTCCCGTAGTCGATGAAGGTTTGGTAATAGTTCATTATGGTACTTATGGTACCGCTTGTATTGATACTGCTAATGGAAAGGTGTTGTGGAAACGGCGTGACTTAAATTGTGATCATGAGGTGGGCGCTGGTCCGGCTAGTTCTCCCACGTTAGTAGGTGATAGTGTTGTATTACATGTGGATGGTCGAGATGTTCAATATATTATTGCTTTAGATAAAGTTACAGGACGCACCGTTTGGAAGACTAATCGTTCTTTAAACTATCGAGAGTTTCCCGTGCATCATCGAAAGGCTTATTGCATGCCGATTCTCGCTCCGCGTAAAGAGGGTAATCAACTTATTAGTCCTGCAGGCCGGGGCCTGTATGCGTATGATTCTATTTCTGGAAGAGAACTATGGCATGTACGACATCGTGGATGGTCAGTAGCTCCCCGCCCAGTTTTTGGTCATGATCTTGTATTTGCTACTATAGATCGTGATCGTCCTGAGTTATGGGCTATACGACTCGATGGAGTAGGGGATGTTACCGATACTCATATTGCTTGGAAGTCAACTAGAGGTATGCCTCAACGTTCTTCACCATTGCTGGTCAGAGATTTTCTTTTTGTTGTAAATCGTGGAGGTATCGCGACTTGTCTTAATGCAAAGACAGGTGAAGTTCTATGGAAAGAGCGCCTCAAGGGATCCTACTCTGCTTCGCCTATATACGCTAATAAACGAATTTATATATTCAACGAAACAGGACTATGTACGATAATTCGTCCCAACCCAAAATTTGTCATGATTACGACTAATACTTTAGCAAAACAAACTTTTATGGCTACCCCTGCAGTTGATGGAAATGCTTTTGTTATTCGATCAGAGAGTTATATTTATCGTGTCGAGGCTATATCTAAAGCCATAAAACAATGAAATTATTAAAGGATTGTTTGCTTTATGGTTTTTTGGACTCTGCTTACCTAGATGGTCGAAATCCTGAATTGTTGTGCCAACAACTTTGTGATGGAGGTGTAGACTTAGTTCAACTACGGGCAAAAGACTGGGACCAAGCTGAAGTGGCGAGTTTGGCTAAGCGGTTAGTCCCGATAACAGCAGAATCTGGTGTGCGATTAGTTATTAATGATTATCCTTTAATTGCTCAAGAAGTTGGTGCGCCTGTGGTGCATTTAGGACAGGAGGATTTTTTTGATGCTGGTTACCAAGATATAAATGAGGTGAACTCCGTCGAAGCTAAATTTGAGATTGGCTTAAGTACTCACTCCCCAGACCAGGCTAGGCGTTCTTGTGATGCAGGAGCGGATTATATTGCGATTGGGCCAGTGTTTGCTACACAGACTAAGCCTGGGCGACCTGGAGTGACTTTAGATTATGTTCGTTGGGCTTCTGAGAATATTGATCGTCCATGGTTTGCCATTGGCGGGATAGATTTAGATAATGTTAATGATATTATTTCTGCAGGAGCTCGCCGAGTTTGTGTTGTCTCAGCTATACTTCGTTCGCCAGATGTTACTGGTGCTTGTAGAGATTTCAAAGAGCGATTACTCTGTGCTTCCGATTAATAAGGATATTCCTTAAAATTATTTATAAATTATGAGCCTTCTGATTTTTGGTTCCACAGCGTTGGATTCTATAAGTACTCCTAAGAAAAAAAATCCCCGTTTGCTTGGCGGTTCAGGAAGTCATGCTGCTGTTGCAGCAAGTTTTTTTATAGCACCAAAATTAATTGGGGTTGTTGGTACAGATTTTCCGAAGAAATACATTTCTTTATTTAACAAACATAAAGTAAACATCAAGGGACTGAAAGTGCGTGATGGTAAAACATTCCATTGGGCTGGTGAGTATGAGGTCAATATGAATAACCGCCGCACGCTTAGTACAGAATTAGGAGTAGTAGATGGTTATTCTCCTGTTCTTCCGGCAGCACATCGAAAGCTGAAATATGTTTTACTTGCGAACAATCCTCCAAGTGCCCAGGAGGCAATTATTGATCAACTGGAAAAGCCTAAGTTTATAGTTGCCGATACAATGGATCTTTGGATGAACGTTGCGTTGAATGATCTAAGAAGTCTGCTTAAACGCGTTGATATGCTTGTTTTAAACGATAGTGAGGCCCGTCAGTTGACCGGTGATGATAATTTGGTCTCATCTCTTTCAAAATTGCATAAGTTTGGTCCTAAATATGTAATTGTTAAGAAAGGTGAACACGGTGCAATTCTCTCAACTAAGAAAGGATTGTTTATTGCACCTGCTTTCCCACTAGCTAAAGTTGAGGATCCGACTGGAGCCGGTGACTCTTTCGTTGGTGCATTAGTTGGGTATTTGGCTAAGAATGCTGGATCTATTGATTCTAACATTCGTAGGGCGGTACTTTACGGTAGTGTAGTTGCTTCATTCTGTTGCGAAGGCTTTGGGCTGAACAGAACAACTAAGACCACACGTGCAGAGATAAACAAGCGTTTGCGAGAATTAGAAAAAATGACTCTTGCTTAAAGAGTATTCAAGGCATCTAAGACTTCTTTTGCATGTTCTGCGACTTTTACTTTTAGCCAGATTTTTCGAATCACTCCATCACCATCAATTAGGAATGTCTGACGGTTAATGCCAAGATACGTCCGTCCCATAAATTTTTTTTCACCCCATACACCGTAGGCATTACATATAACCTTATTTTCATCAGCTATAAGTTTGAATGGTAGTTCAAATTTCTCGATGAACTTCTCGTGTTTTGTTACTGAGTCAGCGCTAACTCCTAACACTATAGCATTTTTTGCAACGATCTCGGTATGTACGTCGCGAAAACCGCAAGCTTCTTTATTGCAGCCTGGTGTATTATCTTTTGGATAAAAATATAGCACTACCGTTTGTCCGCGGAATTGACTAAGAGAAATCTCTTCATCGCCATTTGTTAGAGCGGTGAAATCCGGAGCAGCCTCTCCTTCTTTCAATTTGATGTTAGTATTGGTTGCCATGATTTAGATAAAAAATTTGAAGTACTTAATTTTAATCAATTGAGTTTAATTTTTCCACCATTTTGGTCGGTGTTTCTGACCAACTAAACGTAGTCCTTCAATTGTAAGTAGTGGATCTACTTGTTTAATAGCTGATATTTTTTTTGCAATTAGCTTTGCGTAGCCGCCTGTTGCTACAACAGGCATTTTTCGGATACCTAGTTCTTTTCTCAATTGCATTAGTAGTCCTGATATAAGTCCTCTGTAACCTATAATTGCACCACTTAGCATTGCATCTTGTGTGTTCTTTCCAATGACTGATCTAGGCTCTGTGATTTTTATTCGTGGAAGTAGTGCAGTTTTATCATGCAGATATTCTGTCATTGCTGCCAGTCCTGGAGTGATGATTCCTCCGATATAGTTTTCATTGGAATCTACAATATCAAATGTAACTGCTGTGCCAAAATCAACCACTATCACTGGGCCTCCAAATTTAGCATGTGCAGCGATAGAGTTAGCCAAACGATCTGCTCCTATAGTGTTAGACTTAGGGTAATCGATCCCGATTCCAACTACTGTCTTTGCTGTTAATTGAAGTGTTGGACAGTGCCAGAGGTTTCGCAGCATTATTTTGAGGGCTTGATTCAATTTTGGAACAACACTGCAAAATACAGTTCCGGATAGTGAATTGCATTTAGCCACTCGAAGTAGTTTAGTAAATATTGGTTTAGCTTTGCCGGTTGCAAGGCTTTCGCTTGGCATGATTACATCTGCGAGCACGCGTTTGTTTTTGACCACAGCAGCGTGTGTATGCGTATTTCCTATATCAATAAGCAGAACCACTCGAGATGAGCTAACCTGTGCAATTCGAAGTTTCAAGATTGAAGTTTAGAATAGTGGTGTTGTTATTTGCAGAGCTTTACTATTATCTATTGGGCTTGATTGATTGGCTGACGCCAAGGACAACAGGTCGTAGCGTATTTTTTTTTGAAAGAACTATTTTAAATAATGAAGAAACAAACCATTGTCACACTGGATCTTGAGGGGGTGCTTGTTCCAGAAATTTGGATCGCATTCGCTCAGAAGACTGGGATTGATGAGCTCAGACTGACGACTAGAGATATTCCGGATTATGATGAGTTGATGGCCGGTCGTTTATCTATTCTAAATAAAAATTCACTTAAACTCTCTGATATTCAAGAAGTAATCAGCATGTTGACTCCACTAGAGGGAGCTAAAGCTTTTCTAGATGAATTAAGATCACTTACTCAGGTAGTAATTCTATCAGATACTTTTCTGGAATTTGCTGAGCCATTAATGAAGCAGCTCGATTGGCCAACAATCTTTTGTCATGACTTGGAGATCGATGGGGAAGGGAGGGTTGTTAATTACAGACTTCGGCAGCCAGACCAGAAGCGCAAAGCGGTTGAAGCTTTTCGAGGTTTGAACTACTCCATTATAGCGGCTGGTGATTCTTACAATGATACTACTATGCTCGGTGAGGCTGATAAGGGCTTCTTATTTCGAGCTCCGGATATTGTTAAGAATCAATTTCCTCAATTTAAATCAGCAGAAGAGTATGAGGAACTGATGGGTATGATAAAAAGCGAATTAGCTGGTTGAGTTTTGGCTTTGTCATATCTTTGCTTATTAATTGAAATTTATTTATTCTATAAATAGATAATCGTTTGACACCCGAAAGTACGGTGCTACTTTCGTGCACTACGCTCCCGTTTTGGGAGCGTTTTGATATTTTTTTCTTCACTTTTTTAAATGAGTCAGACGTTAGATACTGAGGATGATAATGGGAGAGGCTCTCAGCCTTCTGATATTTCTGAGGCGATTATTCGTATTGCTGGCAACTCTCAGGATGGGATCCAATCTATAGGTGGATTTTTGGCCCGCTTAGCAGGTCGTAGTGAGCAGGAAGTAATGACAATGATGACGATTCCCTCAACCATTTCTGGGGGACCATCGATTTTTCAGGTAAGATTAGGGACTGGAGATGTTTTGAGTCCTGGTGATGATGCGGATGTCTTATTAGCATTTTATCAGCATTCATATGAGGACCATGTAAGTAATTTGCGTGAAGGTGGATTAATTGTTTACGACAGTGACCATATTGAGCCAAAAGAGGAGTGGCTAGAAAAATACCGACATATTGGAATTGCGATCTCAAGTTTGACTGTTGAGGCAATCGGAGGAACTGCTAGGGATAAAGGTAAAAATATTTACGCCCTCGGTCTAATTGGTCGAATGTTCAATTTAAATTTAGAGAAACTTGAGCGGTTAATTAACGAACGCTTTGGAGCAAAAGGTGAGAGCGTAATTAAGACTGCCATGGACGCTTTCCAGTCTGGTTATCGTTATCATTCGGACGATATAACAAACCTGTTTAATTTTAAACAAGGCGAGATTGACAGATCGAATCAAGTGGTGATGTCTGGAAATGAAGCGATTGGGTATGGACTGATCGCGGCTGGTGTTAGGTTTGGTGCTGGTTATCCTATAACTCCTTGGTCTGACATTATGGAACTACTTAGGAAAGAACTTCCAAAGTACGGAGGTTCGTTTATTCAGTGTGAGGACGAGATTGCTTCTGTGTCCATGGCGATTGGATCAAGTTATGGAGGCCGAGTTGGTGTTACGGGTTCAAGTGGTCCCGGAATTTCACTTAAAACTGAAGCGATTGGATGGGCAGTGATGGCTGAAATACCGCTTGTAATTGTGGATATTCAGAGAGGTGGCCCTTCCACGGGTTTGCCAACTAACGTTGAGCAGTCTGATTTGAATATTGCCTGCTTTGGTGGGCATGGTGACTCTCCAAGAGTCGTTTTAGCTGCGGCTAATGTAGAGGATTGTTTTTACACAGCTATTGAAGCTGTAAATATAGCCAGAGAATTTAGTGTTCCAGTCTTTTTATTAAGCGATCAAGCTATAGCTACTCGCATCGAAGCATTCAATGAGCCAGATTTGAAGAATGTATGTCAAGATTTGTCACCTGATTTGACACCAGTGCAAACTCACAAGCCCTACGATTTAAATACAGAAACCGGTGCAAGTAATCATCTAGTGCC
>CEVX01025048.1_pt1 | contig 10017 bp, 7 predicted proteins | sample 356561 | NCBI WGS metagenome assembly CEVX01 (sample SAMEA2623886, study PRJEB7988) | marine metagenome | biome: marine biome (ENVO:00000447); feature: surface water layer (ENVO:00002042); material: "saline water (ENVO:00002010), including plankton (ENVO:xxxxxxxx)" | depth 5 m | reverse complement strand
CCATTAGAATTACTACCATTAAAAGAACCGCAGTTGACAACAATGGGTTTACTGGAAGTCACAAGGGCTCCGATAAGTCCATCTCTGTTTGAAGGGGTTAAGGCTGGATTTAGAGCCAAAATATAGGACTCCCCAGCATTTAATATTGTTGACAAAGGAGTATTATTTAGAACTATGACATCTCCCGGGATATCAGTAAAATCAACTTGTGTATTATTCTCAGTAGCCATTACTGTAACAAAATTGATATAGTCCAGATTAGAAGAAGAAAATGTTTTTAAATTAGTGAAAGTTCCAACCCTAAAAATATTACCAAGTCCTGATAAGCCTTTAGAAACTAACGAGCCTGCTTGATTTTGATTTCCAGCAGTAAGCCTGATAGAAACATAAACAGGTTTTTCGGAGCTAACTATGTAGCCTTTATTGTTAATTTGAGAGCCTGTAGCAGATGGAGGAACTACAAATGGTGTATTATCTCCAGAACCAATAAATACCTCTACAGGATTTGAATTAGAAACATTATAATTTAGGACTGCACCGCCTAATTGGTTAAGTTCAACATTTACAGGGGAAATGCTGGGAGTCGAAATATGTAGATATTGATTCTGAGGAAGAGAATTATTATTTGGAGCTGCTGTTATTGGAGGAATATAATGTGTACGACTTAGTTGTGCAGGCAAAATAGTTGAGCAAAACAAAAAAAGAATTAAAATGAAAGCTTTTTTTTTCACAAATTCGTTTAAAACTTAAATCTTTAGATAATTTTTATACAGCCTCCTATAAATATATGCTTATTTTTTTTAGTAAAAAAATGTTAATTCTTTTTTAAAATTAAAACTTTGAGGTTTTATAGGTTTTAAAGATAAATATAAAAACTTATTTTTGTGTTAAATTAAACTTTTATGAATACTAAATCGGTTTCTAGCCACATTGTAAGTTGGCTAAATTCCTACGCTACTAAAGCAAATATAAAAGGATTTGTTATTGGAATTTCAGGAGGAATTGATTCTGCAGTAACATCAACATTATGTGCAAAAACAGGACTACAAGTACTTTGTTTGGAAATGCCTATACACCAAGCAGAAAGTCATGTAAGCAGAGCAAAAGAGCATATTAAGTCCTTAAAAAATAGTTATGAAAATGTAAAATCGTATCGGGTAGATTTAACTCCTGTTTTTGAATCTTTAAAAGCAAATATTTCATCAGACGGCTCTGATAAAGACATTGAAATGGCTCTTGCTAACTCTAGAGCAAGGTTAAGAATGACAACACTCTACTATCACGCAAGCCTGAAAGGTTTTCTAGTAGTAGGGACTGGCAATAAAGTAGAAGATTTTGGGGTTGGTTTTTATACAAAGTACGGAGATGGAGGTGTTGATTTAAGCCCAATAGCCGATCTTTTAAAATCTGAGGTTTATGAATTGGGATCGTTTTTGAACGTTCCCAAGAGTATCATGGGAGCTTTGCCAAGTGATGGTCTTTTTGGTGATTCTAGAAGTGACGAAGATCAAATTGGAGCTTCCTACCCAGAACTAGAATGGGCGATGCATATGAAAGATGAAGGAAGAAATTTAAAAGATTTTAATGGTAGACAAAAAGAAGTTTTTAAGATATTTATGAAATTTAATTCATATAATGCTCACAAAATAGACCCAATTCCAGTTTGTCTAATTTCTGAATCCATTAAACAATAAACCATGATAAGGGTTTTAATCGCTGATCATCAGCCTATTGTAAGCTATGGGATAAGAATGCTTTTTGAATCCTCCAATGATGTTAAACTTATAAATTCAGTTAATACGAAAAAACAACTAATTGACTATTTAAAAAAAGGAAGTATCGATGTTGTACTACTATCTTTAGATTTTTCTGATTCTAATGGTATTACCATATTGAGAAACATAAAAAAAGAATTTAATTCAATAAGAGTTCTTATTTTTAGTTCACAATCTGAAAATATATACGCCGCAAGTGGTATTAGAGCTGGTGCTTCTGGTTATCTATCAAAAGGGGCTACTACAAGTACCATAAAAAGAGCTATTTTAAAAGTTTTTAAAGGCGGTATATACTTAAGTAGTGCTATGGCCCGCAAATTAACTTTTGAAAAAAATCAAGATAAAACAAATTTTTACAACAAGCTTTCTACCAGAGAAATTGAGGTCCTAAATCTAATTTGCAGTGGAAAAAAAAATAAACAAATTGCAATTGAACTTGAAATAAATCCAAAAACAGTAAGCACTTATAAATACAGACTTATGAAAAAACTTAAAGTAGAAAACATGATTGCTTTAATTGATTTGGTGCGACAAAAAAGATAATTATAATACACGATTGAGTTTTCTTGAAAGTAACATTTTTAAATTAGAATAATTTAAAACATCTTCTAACACATCTAAATGTTCTATGGATGTATCGTGGGTTAAAGACTTAAATTCTGTCACTTTTTTATCAATCAAAAAGCACCTCAAGCTTAAAATTGTTTCACTAACTAGTTGTGAAATGCTGAGGTCTTTAGATTTTGGGAATATATTATTTTTTTCCCAGTTGTGTAGGCGATATCGTTCATCATTCATTAAAATAGAGGTCACGGTAGATGCTAAATTCGAGTCGATATTATGAACGAAATTTTCTATTGAAAAAGAATCTGTCTGATTTAAATTATCGATAATTAGATAGTAAATAGTTTTGAAATCTGCATTACTAAATTCCATCTCATCTTCCTGTAAATCCAAATAAATTTTTTCAAAAACTTTAGATTTTTGTGTTATGGGTTCTAAAACAAGCACATTCTCCTCATTCTCTTTTAATATTAAATCTTCAAAATCTTCTGTGCGGTTGCCATATAATAATAAGATTTCAATTATTTTTTGCTCCATCTCATATTGAATATTTATTTTTTTTGTTTTGGAGTTTGCTTTAACTACTTCAAAAGTTTTTTTCTCTTTGTGGTAATTTTTATTAGCTTCAACCTCTGTTTTCTTCAATATTTGCGCAAGTGTACTAAAAAGAACATGTTCGCTAATATCCATAATTCGTGCACATTCGCGAACATAAAGCTCTTGTTTTATTTGGTCAGAAATTTTAGAAATACTAATGACCATGTTACGAATTAAGTCAGCTTTTGCAATAGGATCATTTGCAGTTTGTTCCATTAATAAAGATGCTTTATAAGAAATAAAATCTTTAGTATTTTCGTTGAGATAGTCTTTTAATTCTTTCGTTGTTTTTTGCTTGGCAAAGCTATCTGGGTCCTCACCTTTTGGAAAAGTACAAACCTTAACATTTACTCCTTGTTCCAAAATTAAATCAACCCCCCTCAGTGCAGCACGAATACCAGCTTCATCCCCATCAAATAAGATGGTAATATTTTTAGTCAAACGATTAATTAATCTAATTTGATTAGGACTCAGAGCAGTTCCTGAAGAGGAAACTACATTTTTTATACCTGCTTGATAAAATTGAATTACATCTGTATATCCTTCAACTAAATAACAATTATTCTCTTTTGCAATGGTCTGTTTGGCATAATAAATCCCATAAAGAACTTTACTTTTGTGATATATATCACTTTCTGGAGAATTGAGATATTTTGCCGCTTTTTCGTTACTTGCTAAAATTCTACCTCCAAAGCCAAGAACACGTCCTGACATGCTGTGAATTGGAAACATAACACGACCTTTAAATCTGTCGAAATGCTTTTCTTCTTTAACAATTGTGAGACCAGTTTTTTCTAAATATTTTAATTGGTATCCTTTTTTTAGGGCTCTGTCTGTAAGTTCAGTCCATGAATTTGTTGAAAACCCTAGTTGAAATTTTTCAATAATTTCTAGGTTAAATCCACGCTCTAAAAAATAACTTAATCCAATAGCTTTACCTTCATCTGTTTTATGTAAAGTGTTTTGATAATGACTATTTGCAAACTCAGAGACCAAGTACATACTTTCACGCTCTCCTGCAGCCTGTTTTTGAGCATCACTGTTAACAGTTTCCTCAATTTCAATATTATATTTTTTAGCCAAATAGCGAATAGCTTCAGGATATGTAAAGTGCTCGTGCTCCATTAAAAATGAAACTGAAGTACCTCCTTTTCCTGTAGAAAAGTCTTTCCAAATTTGTTTGACAGGGGAAACCATAAAGCTAGGTGTGCGTTCTTCGCTGAAAGGACTTAAACCTTTGAAATTACTCCCAGCCTTTTTAAGTTGAACAAAATCACCAATAACCTCCTCTACACGAGCAGTATCAAAGACTTGATCTATAGTGGATTTTGCGATCAATTTATAAGTTTTAAAATTTGTTAACTATTTTTTGGGCATCAGTAAATATATGAAATCTTACACATTTATTTTTATAAGAAACACAACAAGATATTTATTCTTTTCGATCTATAACATAATTAACCATTGTTTCCAAGGCGTTTTTGTATTTTGATTGTGGATAGCACTGTATTAATTCTAATGCTTGTTTCTGAAACTCTTTCATTTTTGAAACTGCATAATCTAGACCTCCATTATTCTTCACAAAATTAATGACTTCATTTACTCGCTTGGGGTCTTTGTTGTATCGCTTTACAGAGTTAATAATCCAGTCCCGGTCTTTTTTAGAGGAGTTGTTTAAAATATAGATTAATGGAAGTGTCATTTTTTGTTCTTTAATATCTATTCCAGTGGGCTTTCCAATTTTTTGAGTTCCATAATCAAATAAGTCGTCCTTTATTTGAAATGCCATTCCAATGAGTTCTCCAAAATTTCTTAAAATTTCTACATCTTTAGAATTAGGACTAACTGAAGCTGCCCCCAAGCTACAGCAGGCTGCAATTAATGTAGCTGTTTTTTGACGAATTATATTAAAGTATATATCCTCTGTTATATCTAGAGTTCTCGCCTTCTCTATTTGTAATAATTCTCCTTGACTCATTTCTCGAACTGCAACTGAAATAATCTTCAATAGGTCGAAATCATTATTGTCAATACAAACCAAAAGACCTTTTGACAATAAAAAATCACCTACCAAAACTGCAATTTTATTTTTCCAAAGCGCATTAATTGAGAAAAAACTTCTTCTCTGATTACTGTCATCAACCACATCATCATGAACTAAAGTAGCCGTATGTATTAATTCAATGACAGAAGCACCTCGATAAGTTCTTTCACTCATTTCACCACCAGAAACCATCTTTGCAGTTAAAAACACGAACATGGGGCGCATTTGCTTACCCTTCCGATTTACAATATAGTGTGTAATTCGATTAAGCAAAGCGACTTTACTAGACATGGAAAGTCGAAACTTTTGTTCAAAAAGCTCCATTTCATAACTAATTGGTTCTTTTATACGCTCAATGGCTTTCAAATGGAAATAAATTTTTAGTAAAATTAAGCATATAATACCAAATGATAGAATGAAAACTTAAAAATCAAACTCATTGTTTTAGGGCGTTAATCTTAATGAATTTTGCCTTAATAATATCTTCAATAGATTTGTTTTCTATTTTACTTTCTAGCCAAGAAATAATATCCAGGTATAAAAAAGCACGCCTCTCATAGGGGTGGTCCTCATAAGTCAATAGTTTCTGACGTAAAGCTCTAAAAGCAGCTTTTAATTCACTTGGATAGATTTCGCCTAAATTCTTTAAAAACGAAACCATTTCCTTTTGAACTGCATATAAATCTTCCATTTTGATTAAAAACTTATAAGTATTTTTTATTAAACTATCTAACTGAAAATCTAATCCAGCTTCATAATGTGATACTAAGTTTAAAATCCTTGAAAAGCACAATAAATCTTCTCTCATTTGCAAAGATTTATTAGTTATTATTTTTGATAGATAGTAAATCGCACTTTTATAATCCTGTGTTCCAAAATATAAGCTAGCAATTTTATAATAAAATACCATTACATGATGTTCGTCTATTTGATTATTATATTTATTTAATCCTACAAGAACCTCATCAATTAAAGGGATGCCTTCATTAAAAGTTCCTTGCATAAACTTTAGATTAATTTTATTTGAATATAAGTAGAGAAATACCAATCCATTTATGTTATCATCATTGGGGAACCACGATTTTTGAGTGATATCTTCAAAATCACTTAAACAGGTTTTAAATTTTGTGTGATGTTTTGTATAAAATAAAGTTTCCAAAAGATATTGATAACCTTTCAAGAAAAATACAGGATTAAGTGGTATCATTGACTCATTATCATAAAATAAATCAACCCATTTTCTAGAATACTTGTAGCAAGACTTGAAATCTTGAATAAGGAAACTATACCACAAGTAAGACTTGTAAAGCCAAAGCTTTTCTCTGAAACCTAATGTCTCTATTTTGAATACTGGCAGTCTTTTATTAAAGTAATCTTTTACCTTCTGAAACTCTTTATCATTTTTGACATATCCAGTTTTTAAAAATAGTCCGTAAAGTTGTAATGATAAATTAGATAGTTTGCTAGCAATAACATTTTGATGACTCAATTCTTTGGCTTGGATTGTTAATTCGTCAGCTCTATTATTTAGACTTCTTGTGATGTATTGTGACTCAATAATTTTTTCAAGTTCGACAATTTCATAAGCAATATTTTTTTCTTGATTTTTAATTGCTAAAGTTTTTGCCTTCTCTAATATTTTTAAGCTTTGCTTATAAAGTCCTTTGTGATATAAAATCGTGGCAAAATCCAATTGCTCTCTTAACTGGATTCTTAAATTTTGATGTGAAGGATTAAGCTTTAAACTAATTAGAATTTGCTTGTATAAATGTGCTTTTAAATTTGAAAGCTGTTTTTTTTTAACAAATTCTTGTTTTATAATAGTATGCTCATTATACTTTTTCATACTGTCTAAAGCTTTAAACAATAATAAAAATTTAGAGTCTTCGTTTACCCCAAGCCTTCCAACATAAAGTTTGAACTGCCGCTTTTCAGATTTAGTCATTGATTTGACCAGTACAAATAGATTATCTTTTGAAAGTTTAGTCATAATAAAAAAATCTACTTAGCCTTTTGATTTTCATTTTTTTAGATGTCTCGGTTATGAATTGGATATTGTAAATTTATAAAAATAATTTAGGTTAAAAATTCAAAAAAAATTAAATTCGTCTAAGAATGAAAGAAATATAAATGTCTAATACGAATATTAAAATATTTGATACTACACTCAGAGATGGTGAACAAGTACCAGGGTGCAAACTAAACAAGGAGCAGAAAGTTATCATTGCAAAGCGATTGGATTTGTTAGGTGTTGATATTATTGAGGCTGGTTTTCCAGTCTCAAGCCCTGGAGATTTTGCATCGGTTGAAGCTGTTTCAAAGATTGTAAAAAATGCAACTGTTTGTGGGTTGAGTCGCTCCGTTGAAAACGATATTAAAATTGCTGCAGAAGCCCTGAAATATGCCAAGGTTCCAAGAATTCATACAGGTATTGGAACTTCAGATTCACACATTAAATTTAAATTTAATTCCAACAGAGATGCCATTATCGAACGAGCTGTTGGCGCAGTACGCTATGCAAAATCATTTGTTGAAGACATAGAGTTCTATGCGGAAGACGCTGGTCGAACTGCTAATGAATACCTTGCAAAAGTTTGTGAAGCTGTCATTAAAGCTGGAGCCACCGTGCTAAATATCCCGGATACAACAGGGTATTGTCTTCCCCATGAATACGGAGCCAAAATAAAGTACCTTATTGAAAATGTAAAAGGAATTGAGAAAGCCACTTTATCGTGTCATTGTCACAATGATCTTGGGCTAGCAACTGCAAATTCAATTGAAGGTGCTATAAACGGTGCAAAGCAAATTGAATGCACTATAAACGGCATTGGCGAACGTGCAGGTAATACCGCATTGGAGGAGGTCGTGATGATAATTAAGCAACATCCAAATCTAAAATTGGATACTAATATTAATACCTCAATGCTCTACGGTATCAGTCAACTAGTTTCTGATAATATGGGAATTTATACTCAGCCCAACAAGGCAATTGTTGGTGCCAATGCATTTGCCCACAGTTCAGGAATTCACCAAGACGGTGTAATAAAAAATAGAGAAACCTATGAAATAATAGACCCGAAAGATGTTGGTGTCACCGAGTCGGCTATTGTTTTGACAGCCAGATCTGGTCGCGCCGCATTGGCCTATAGGGCAAAAAATATCGGCTATGAGCTTTCAAAGCTACAACTCGATGTCATTTACAACGATTTTCTAAAATTTGCAGATTTAAAAAAAGAAATAAATGACAATGATATCCACGAAATCATGGAGTCTAGTGCCATTTATAAAGAACTCTGTTAATCTATGAAAAAAACACTTTTTGATAAGGTATGGGATGCGCATGTTGTGGAGTCTATTGAAGATGGGCCACAGATTTTGTACATCGATAAGCACCTTATTCATGAAGTTACAAGCCCTCAAGCTTTTAATGAACTAAAGGAAAGAAAGATTCCGATTTTTAGACCATCTCAAATTGTAGCCACGGCCGATCACAATACTCCAACCAGAAATCAACATCTACCAGTCAAAGACGAGTTGTCCAGAAATCAATTGGAGGAACTTTCAAAAAATTGTTCCGAAAATAATATTATGCTTTATAAACTTGGTCACAAGTACAACGGCATTGTCCACGTTATGGCACCCGAATTAGGGATCACTCAGCCAGGGATGACCATGGTTTGTGGAGACAGCCATACCTCGACACATGGCGCTTTTGGAACGATCGCTTTTGGTATTGGAACAAGTCAAGTCGCACAAGTCTTTGCAAGTCAATGTTTATTACTTAAAAAGCCTAAGAGTTTGCGTGTAACTGTAAATGGCAACCTAAAAAAAGGAGTTTTGGCGAAAGATGTTATTCTTTATATTATTTCTAAATTAGGAACCAATTCAGGGACAGGTTATTTCTGTGAATATGCAGGAGATGTTTTTGAAAATATGAGTATGGAAGGTCGAATGACAGTTTGTAATATGAGCATTGAAATGGGAGCTAGAGGTGGTATGATTGCCCCGGATCAAACTACCTTTGACTACATCAATGGCCGAAATTTTGCGCCTGAAGGAGCTGAGTTTGAGAAAAAAATTGAATATTGGAAAACACTCCCAACAGATGAAGGGGCTAAATTTGACAAGGAATATTCTTTTGATGCTGAAGACATCGCACCAATGATTACTTACGGGACTAATCCTGGAATGGGCATTAAAATATCGGATAATATTCCTGTTGAAAATGATTCATCCTTTGAAAAATCTTTGAAATATATGAATTTTATTGCTGGAGAATCTTTATTAAATAAACCCATCAATTATGTATTTATTGGCAGCTGTACCAATTCTAGGATTGAAGATTTCAGAGTGGCTGCCGGTTACATTAAAGGAAAACAAAAAGCAAAAAATGTAACTGCTTGGCTAGTTCCAGGGAGTAGACAAGTGGAGAAGCAAATAAAAGCAGAAGGCCTTCATAAAGTATTTGAAGCCGCTGGGTTTGAATTAAGGCAGCCTGGATGCTCAGCCTGTCTAGCGATGAACGATGATAAAATTCCGCAAGGAGAGTATTGTGTATCCACCTCCAATAGAAATTTTGAAGGCCGCCAAGGTCCTGGTGCTAGAACCATATTGGCAAGCCCACTGGTAGCTGCAGCAACTGCGGTGGAAGGGAAAATCATTGATATCACTTAACATAACCTGTAATGGAAAAATTTTTAACTCTTAAATCCCGAGCAGTTCCAATCAATGTCGCCAATATAGACACTGATCAAATCATTCCTGCACGGTTTTTAAAAGCTACTGATAAAAAAGGCTTTGGAAAAAATGTTTTTAGAGACTGGCGTTACGATAAAGATCAAAATTTAAAGACTGATTTCTCGCTTAATAATCCAAAATATAGCGGAAGTATTCTTGTTGCTGCTGATAATTTTGGTTGTGGGTCTAGTCGAGAACATGCTGCTTGGGCCTTGGCAGGGTACGGTTTCAAAGTGATAGTTTCGAGTTTTTTCGCTGATATTTTTAAAGAGAACTCTCTCAACAACGGTTTGCTTCCCA
>CEVX01172877.1_pt1 | contig 10026 bp, 10 predicted proteins | sample 356561 | NCBI WGS metagenome assembly CEVX01 (sample SAMEA2623886, study PRJEB7988) | marine metagenome | biome: marine biome (ENVO:00000447); feature: surface water layer (ENVO:00002042); material: "saline water (ENVO:00002010), including plankton (ENVO:xxxxxxxx)" | depth 5 m | reverse complement strand
CATTAAATATAAATATAGATGATAGTTAGAAGGAAGATGTTCCATTATTTCAATTAAAAGTTCAGTTCCTCGAGAAGGGTTTGTATTGCCATGATAAATAAGATTAATATTTTCATCTTGAGTTATTTTTGGCTCAATATCAGATTTTTCTGAATAGCCAGGAAGATAAACAGTCTCTATATCGAAAACATCCTTAAATCCTTTCTGAAGACCCTTTCCAACTGTAAAGCTTGAATCAATTTTCTTTAAATATTTCTTGCAGAGAAAAATATTTAGTTTTCTTAATGTAAGTCGCCAAATTAATCTATCTTCATATTGTCTTGGATAAAATTCTCTAGCATCAAAAAATATCTTTCCATCAGGTTTTTTTATTTTGAATGCTAAAGGAAGTAGAACTAAGTCACTGCAAACAACTACATCAAATTTTTGTTCTAAATTTACTAAATGATTTTTTTCTACATCTAAAATAGGTATATCTTTAAATTGTCTTTCAAGTTTTGAGTACAAACCAAGTAAAAAATATAGTGCTTTTTTAAATTTATTGATTATGCCAGTATCGGTGTACTGTAGCTCATATAAATTTAACTTTTTAATGTAATTTAATTTTTCTAAATCAGTTTGATTTCCAATAAATGAAACATCATCATAAGCTTCTTGAAGCCATCTAACCATTCTTCTAGGTCTAGGATCTTGCTCAAGTGGAGATTTTGCTAAAAGAACTGTTCTCATGCCTTAACACCAAAGATCTTTTTTAATCTTGTTCGTGTTATTCCCATTTTTTTGAGTAACCTCATTATTTTCTTCAGCGCTTCGAAATATTTTTCGTCGCTATTGTAGTAAGTATGTGGTCTGGGATCTTCTTTCATAATTGAATCAAACTCTTCAAGATCAAAATCTAATTTTTTGCAGAAATATTCCTTATCTTTTTCTAGCTCATTTGGGTCATAAAGTGGCTCAGATAATTCTTTAAGCGCTTCATCTTTTGTAATCTCTTTATTCCTAATAAGAGATGATAAATGAGCTATTCTTTTATCGACATTAAATTTGTTTGGCAACATATATGCCTGATAAAATTTCGTAAATAGAGATTCATAATGTTTGCCTCCATATTCTCGCCAGTCATACTCTTCTTTTAATATTTTTAAAGCATCTACCTTTCGATAGTCAATATAATCAAGAATATCTATTCTTTCTTGGCTAAATTGACTAAATAATCTATCGAAAAACAATTGAAATGAGGAATACTTTGGAAAAGTCTTTAGCTCTATTTTGCCAAATTCTTTATGGATAGATTTTATATTAATCCAATCTGCTTTTCTCCATGACCAAGATGGTGGCATACCACTTTCTGTTGCTATATTTGCACCTGAAATCATGTATTTAATATTATGTTTTTTAGATAGCCTTACTAGAGATCCCATTATTGCATGATCTGTAGGCACTTCGATATCAATCACATGCGATTTAATAAATGATCTCTGAAGATCTTTGAATTCTTCCCAGTCGACAACAAGTGTAAACAATTCAAAATTATTCTTATTGATTATTTTGTAAACGTTATCAACAGCTAATTCACTATTCCAACCATTATCAAAATGTACTACTAATGGCTTTAATTCATAAATTTTGCATAAGTGTGCAACATATGAACTATCTACACCTCCACTCATGCCGATTATGCAATCATATTTTTTATTTTTGCCTTCAGATTTTATTTTGAGCAATAGATCTTTAAGTTTTTGCTTATTATCATTGATGGATTCATATCTTGGTTTTACTTCTTCACAGTAATTACATACTCCATCTTTATTGAAAGTAATATCATTATCAAATTCATTGTTTTGAACACAAATTTTGCACTCTAAGATTTCTTTCATAGTTTTTATTCCAAGGCTTCTAGAAAAGATTCTGCTATATAAGTTATTTCTTCTTCTTCAAGATAAGGGTGCATTGGAAGACTAATTACTCTATTTGCTATATCTTCTGTAACGATTAATTCAATATCTTCATAATATGGTTTTTGTAAATGTAGTGCAGCTGGATAATATAAAGCAGTTGGAATATCTTTTTCTTTCATATTTCCCATAATAACCTCTCTCCTTTTTGCGATACTACTATCCATTATAAGAGTATATTGAGCCCAAACTGATCTATTATTACCATCTGGAATGTTTGGACATTTCAATAGGTTTGAGTTTCGAAAAATCTGATTATATTGTTTTGCAACATTATTTCTAAGCTTAATTTCTTCTTCAAATATCTTTAGCTTTTCAATTAATATTGCTGCTTGAATAGTATCAAGTCTGCTGTTAACTCCTATCCTTTCATAATTATATCTGCCTTTTTGTCCATGTTTTGAAATCATTGATACTTCCTCATACAGACTTTGATTATTAGTAAATATTGCTCCGCCATCTCCATAACAACCTAATGGTTTTGCAGGAAAAAATGAAGTAGTTGAGATATCTGCAACAGAGCATGACATCTGATCAGAGCTTTTTGCGCCGAAACTCTGTGCAGCATCTTCCAATGTAATAAGGTTATTTTCTTTTGCAATCTGATTTATTTTATTTAGATCGGCACATCTTCCAAATAATGAAACAGGCATTATTACTTTAGTATTTTTATTTATAAGATTTTCTAGCAAGCTTTCATCAATGTTAAAGGTTTCTTCTGAAATATCACAATAAACAGGTTTCGCTCCAGTTAACTTAATTGTCTCTACTGTAGAAACCCATGTAAAAGATGGAGTAATAACTTCATCACCAGGACCAACACCAAGAGCACGCAAAGATATAAATAAGGCATCTGTCCCATTTGCTACTGTTAATGCTTTCGTTGATGTATAGTCAGTTAATATTGCTTCTAGCTTCTTTACTTCAGGGCCTTGAATAAAATTGGAAGCTTCAACCGTTTCAAAAATAGCTTTATCAATTTGTGTTTTCAAAGTCTGATATTGTCTATTCAGATCTATAAAATTAATTTTTTTCAATTAACAATCCTTCTTCATTAATAAAGTAGACTTCGCCAGATTCTGGACAAATAAGATCTTCATTTAATTTATTACCTAATCTAGAAACCCAGCCAGTTTTTTTTGCAGGATTTCCATACACTAAAGCAAAATCTGGTACATCTTTTGTAACTACAGCACCCGCGCCAATAAGGGCATATCTTCCAATAGTTATGCCACAAACTATTGTTGCATTAGCTCCAATTGTTGCACCCATCTTAACGAGTGTTTTTGCATATTCCTCTCTAGTTGCTATAAATGCTCTAGGCTTCACTACATTAGTGAATACGCATGAAGGCCCACAAAAAACACCATCTTGTAATGTGACTCCTTCATATATAGAAACATTATTTTGAATCTTGCAATCATTACCAATTACTACATTAGAGCCAGTATTAACATTTTGTCCTATTACGACATTTTTTCCAATGGAGGTATTTTTTTGAATATGAGAATAGTGCCAAATTTTAGTTCCATTACCTATCTCGACATTTTCGTCAACAAAAGAGGACTTATGTATAAAATTAGAACTCATCGGTAGCAATTAGTATTTTTAAAACATTTATAGACTCGTCAGAATCAGTAATAGGTTTTTTATTATCTTTCATACACTCTAAGAAATGCTTACATTCGTTTAAAAGTGGCTGAGATTCTTCTACAACAATATATTCTTTCTCTAGTTTATTCTTAATCATAAGATTATCTTTTTCAAATTTTGTTTTAATTAAATAAAGTTTATGATTTTCATCTTGTTCTGAATCTTCAAAAACTAAAATTCCATCTGAGAAGAATACTTCTAACTTATGTTTTTTTGTAATAGATGCCCAATCAACATCAATCTCTATTTTAACTCCTGATTGGTTATATGAAATAAAAGCAGAATCACAATTAGAATTAAAATAACTATTTTTTTGAACACTTAAATTTTTAATTTCTCCTTTAACTATTCTATTAATCATAGATATATCATGAGGAGCAAAAGACCAAATTACATTTTCATTTTCCCTTAGCTTGCCATAACTTTTTCTAGAGCTTTTTATTCTAATTAAATTTCCTAGCATATTTTTGTCGACGATATTAAGAAGTTTTATAAAGTGATTATGATAATTAAGAAGATGCCCAACCATTAGAATTTTATCTTTGTCTTCTGAAATCTTTTTTAAATCTAAAGCATCAACTAAATTTAAACATATAGGCTTTTCAATAAAGACATTTTTTCCTTTAAGTAGGCAATCTTTAGCAATTTCATAATGTGTATGGGCTGGAGTGCTAATTACTACTCCCTGAATTTCAGAATCTGCTAATATTGATTCAAAATCTGCATCAGCTATACCATAAATATCCTGTTGTTGAGTCCTAGCATCAAGGGATTCATCAAATATATATTTAAGAACTCCAAGTTCATAAAAATTTCTTATTAAGTTTTTTCCCCAATAACCTGCACCTATAACTGCAATATTTTTCATTACGCATTTACCAGTTTATCGGAAACTACTCCTAAACTATGGTACCTACCCCTTGTATCAATGATCAGATTACATCCTTGAATAATTTGCTCATAGTCCCAACAATCATGATCAGTTAGTAGCAGAACTAAATCAAATTTCTCTAAATTTTCTTTGTTAATTTTTATTGATTTGGAGGTATATTTATATTTTTTTGTCTTTGGGAAATCATCGAAGTAAGGATCACTATATCTTGTTTCTGCACCTAGTTTATTGAGTTTATCAAAAATTTCTACAGGAGGGCTTTCACGAGTATCTCCAACATTTTTCTTATATGAGATTCCAAGACATAAAACTTTTGACTGGCTTAACGATAAATTTTTCGAATTAAGTGCATCTATGACCTTACCCAAAATAAAATCTGGCATAGACCTATTTACTTCTCCAGCTAGTTCAATAAATTTTGTGTCTATATTAAATTCTTTAGCTTTATAGGTAAGATAAAACGGATCAATTGGTATGCAATGCCCTCCCACACCTGGGCCTGGATAATATTTTGTAAAACCAAATGGTTTTGTAGCCGCTGCATCAATAACTTCAAATATATTTATTCCCATTGCATCTGTTAATGTTTTTAACTCATTCATTAGACCAATATTTACTGCTCTTTGAATGTTTTCAATTAACTTTGATGTTTCGGCAATTTCTAGTGAGGAGACCTGGACCACCTGTTCACAAATAGAAGAATAAAGACTCACTGATTTCTTTAAACATTCCTCAGAATAGCCAGAAACCACTTTTGGTGTATTGGATAAATTGAATTCTTTATTGCCTGGATCTTCTCTTTCTGGTGAAAAAGAAAGATAAACATCTTTCCCTACACTCAAATTTGATTTCTCAAGAATTGGTGCAATGATATCTCTTGTCGTTCCAGGATAAGTTGTGCTTTCAAGAGATATAAGGGTACCTGGCGCAAGATATTTCACTATTGATTCAACACTCTTAATTACATAGCTTAAATCTGGCTTTCTATATAAATCTATAGGTGTTGGTACACAAATAATTACATGGTTTACTTCTGATATCCTTGCAAAATCTGTTGTAGCCTGAAAAAGACCACTATTAATGAAGGATTCAATATCTTGATTAGATGGATGATCAAGAAAACTTATTGAATTGTTCAGTGAAGTTACTTTTTCTTCATCTACATCAAAACCAATGCAACTGATTTTTTTTTCACAAAAGGCAGCAACCAAAGGAAGCCCTACATAGCCTATCCCAATAATACCAACTTTTGTCTCAGATCCTTTGCTCATAAGATAATCCATATTTTTTTATGAGATAATATACTCACAAAAACCACATTGTAACCCTTGTTGGCATTTGATGTAAGTTTTATAAAAATCATGGAAAAAATTAATCTTCTTATGACCGGTGCTGGAGCTCCTGGAGCTCCAGGTATAATAAAATGTATACAAAAAATGAATTGGATCAATCTAACCGTTGGGGATATGAGTAAATTATCATCAGGTAGGCTTTTGAACAATAAAAAATTTCTTAAATTGCTACCTGCAGAAGATTCAAATTATGTAAGGAATACAATTGATCTTTGTAAAGAAAACAACATAAAAATTATTTTTCCTTTAGTTACAAAAGAGCTTTTTGTTTTATCTCAATATAAAGATAAATTCCTAGATGCTGGAATAAAAGTGATAGTTTCAGATAATAGCGCTTTAGAAATTGCAAATAATAAATTAAAACTTTATAAACATTTACAAAAAAATAATATTGAAGTGCCAAAATTCTATGAAGTAAAAAGCTTTGAGGACATTAAGGAAATGTCAAAAAAATTTAATTATCCGAAAAACTCATTTGTTCTTAAATATGGTCCTGGCAATGGAAGTAGAGCAGTAAGAATATTTGATGAAAAGTGCGATTTATTCGATAGATTCATGAATGAAAAACCAAATAATTTATTTACTGATCTTGATAATTTTAAAAAAGTTTTAGGTAGCAATAGATTAGAAAATTTTTTCATCATGGAATATCTGCCTGGGAACGAAGTAACAATTGATACAGTTATTAAATCAGGAGAAATTATTATTGAACTAATCAGGAATAGAACAAAGATAAATTCAGGAATATCTGTCGCAGGAGAGTTTATTGAGGATTTCAATCTTTCAAAGAAAGTTAGGGAAATAGTGTCTGTTCTTAATCTAGAGGGTAACATAGGGTTTCAATTTAAATTAGATTCAAATAATGATTATCAACTAATTGAAATGAATCCAAGAATTCAAGGCACTTCAATTGCTTCTATGGGTATGGGCATAAACCTTCCAGAGCTTGCCTTATTAAGTCAATTAGACAGAGACTATAAGATTCCTGATACCTCAAAAAAAATAGGTTTTATTAGATACTATGAGGAAGTATTTTATGATCTTGAATCAGATAAAGAAAAGTGAGCTAACAAAATTTTTTCCAATTTTTGATTTTGACAATACTATAATTAATGAACTTGATTATATCTTTCCAATATTTATTCAAACTCTAAACTCTACGCAGTTTGACCAACAATCTAAAAAAGAATTAGAAATCTGTTACATAAATCATTTTAAAAAATTTCGATCTAAGGGAATTATTGATGCATTAAATTTAGAAGATCATCAAAAAGAAATTTTTCTTGATGAGTATATAGAAGGTCTAAGAAAGTCCAGGAAGTTCTCTCAAATGATGATATGCGATAAATCTTTTAAGAAATTTGTAACTTCTGAATATTTCATACCAGACACTATAACCATAATAAGTAATGGCAACCCACTGCAGCAAAAAAATAAATTCAATAACACAAACTTCGAAGGCATAGAAAAGAAAATAGAACTAATATGTGCAAATGAATATAAAGCTAAACCTTCCCCAAACTCATTTAATGAAAATTTCTTTGAAAAAAATAAATATTTATATATAGGTGATAGTAGTATCGATATGAAGTTTGCGCAAAATGCCGAAATAGATTTTCTTAATATAGCTACCTTAAGAAAGATTTTTTAAATTTATTTCTTATTAGTTAGAAAATTGTTCCATGGCTTACAATTTCTAGCAAAATGTTTAGAAAATTTTTCTTCTCTTGTCTTTAAGTAATTTTTTATTTTATCAATATTTGTTTCTCCTTCAGTAGTCCACCAAATTGGGTGAATAAGGAGCTGCAATGAGAGTTGTTTTTCAAAACTTTGACTTTCAACTGGATGATCATAGAAAAAACCACCACCTGAGTCTGCAATATAGTTTATATCTTTAAAAAATTTATCTAAATAAGTATGTGGCAAATCAATAATATTTTGATTGCTATTTAAGTACTTTTCACTTGGCCTATGAAAAGATATTATTCTCGGTTTTAAACCTGTAACTGATCTAAATAAATTTATTTCAGATCTTAAGCCATCTTCAATGCCTATGTAGAGAGTTGGATCAAGGTGTATTGATATTTCATGGCCTAATGAGGATATTCTCATTACTGCATCAATATTTTTTTTCTCAAAAAAATTATACGAATCTGACCTTAGGAGAAAAAAAAATGTTGAACTGATATCTAGTTTTTCTTCTAGTTCAGCTATCAGAAGTGCTTTTGGAATATCAAAATCAATATCATGTCTTAATATTACATTCCTCTCTTTTTCAATTTCATCATGAAAACTAATGAACTTATATCCCGAATCTTTATATTTACAGAGTATTTCTTCTAGTAGCTTTTGATTGAAATTCATACTTTCTATTGCTTGGTGCCCAGGGCCGGACTTGAACCGGCACGAAGTTTCCTTCGAGGGATTTTAAGTCCCTTGTGTCTACCAATTTCACCACCTGGGCTAGCGTCAAATTTTATCATCAAATGATATATTTTGTTCTTTCTCTCTTGGATCAAGATCATCATACTGACTTCTGATTTTATTATTTTTTTTGATGATTGCTTTTAAACTTTTAAATCCAACACCTAAATCTTCTGCATATTTAAGTAATGCTATTGTATCTTTTGGAAAGCATGCTCCACCAAAACCTTTTTTACCATCATGACCAGGAACATTCATATGACTCATACCTATCCTTTTATCTTTAGACAAAACTTCAATAAATGATTGCCAATTATCATCGATTTTAATTTTTTCAAATATATCGTGCATTTCATTAAAGAATAAAACTTTAGAAGCAAGAAAAGTATTTATGGAATATTTAACTAATGAGGCAGATGCTATATCCATAAATATATGTTCTTTCGTTTTACATTTTGAATGATTTAGATAGGACATAGATACTTTTGATGCAATATCTTTGTTTCCTCCAAAAATTATCATTTCTGAATTCATGAAATCTTCATTAGCATGTTTTTCTCTTAAGAACTCTGGGTTGTATATTATTCTTTTATTTACTTTTACTATTTTTTCGAGAATAGAAGGCAGAACAGTGCTTTTAATAACAATAATAGAATTGGAACACTTGACTGTTAAATCTTTTACAACAGCCTCTATTATTGATGAGTCTTGTATTCCACTTTCTCCCATTGGAGTGGGAACACAAACAAATATTAACTCAGGATCAAATTCTGATAACTGATCTATATTGGTATGAATTTTGGGATCAACTATAAATTTTTCTGTTTGAATACTAAAACCGCAATCGGTAGCTTTGCCAACAAATCCATGTCCTACAATTCCTATTTTTAGTATTTTCATATCATTCATAGTTTTTATGCCACTCTAAAAAATCATCAATGCCATCTTCAAATCTTACACTAGGATTATATCCCAATATTTTTCTAGACTTATCAAGATTGGCATGTGTGTATGATGATTCGTTAAGCACTTCAATATTTTGGATTTGAGCAGTAATTTTTAATTTTCTTTCTAATGTTTCTAATAGTTTGGATGTAAGTATTGGGGAGTCATTTCCAATATTGAATATTTCATTTTTAATTTCATTGTTTGGATTAATTATGAAATTAATGGAATTTATAATTCCATCAATTGCATCATCAATAAAAGTCATATCTCTTGCCATAGAACCACTATTATGAAGAGTAATCATCTCTTGATTTTTAATTGATTCTGTAAAAGAAAAATATGCCATATCTGGTCTACCAAGAGGTCCATATACAGAGAAAAATCTAAGACCTAATAAGTCTATTTTATCTTTAAATTCTTCGGCATAATTTTCATTAAATAATTTAGTTTCTCCATATAAAGATTTAGGTTTTAGATTCGTAGTATTTTCAGAAAATGCTTGAGATGATGAATCATCATATACGGAGCTACTTGAAGCATAGATTACTTTCCCTATAGAATTGGTAATGCAATAATCTATCACTTTTTTGAAACCATCTATATTTGAGTATTGATAGTTAGATTTTTTCTCTTCTGATAATCTTACTCCTGCTTGAGCAGCAAGATTTATAACTAAGTCAAATTCATTATTCATCGATTCTATTTGATTTATATCTAATTCTTTAAAAAAGAAATTTTTAGACTTTAGGATTGTTAGCCTATGAATCTTTAGAGATTGAGAATAGTAATCATTAATATTATC
>CEVX01003748.1_pt1 | contig 10068 bp, 8 predicted proteins | sample 356561 | NCBI WGS metagenome assembly CEVX01 (sample SAMEA2623886, study PRJEB7988) | marine metagenome | biome: marine biome (ENVO:00000447); feature: surface water layer (ENVO:00002042); material: "saline water (ENVO:00002010), including plankton (ENVO:xxxxxxxx)" | depth 5 m | reverse complement strand
ATGGAATTTTTAGACCTAAAAACACAACAAAAACGTATTCGTAAACCGCTAGAGAAAAGATTAAATGCAATTCTAGATCATGGTGCCTATATCATGGGTCCAGAAGTAAATGAATTAGAAGAAAAACTAGCAGAGTATTGTGGAGTTAAGCATGCTATTTCATGTTCATCTGGTACAGATGCATTGTTAATTCCGCTTATGGCATGGAATATAGGGCCTGGCGATGCAGTATTTACAACTCCATTTACTTATGTTGCAACAGCAGAAGTAATTGCTTTGCTTGGAGCAACCCCTGTTTTTGTTGATGTATATGATTCTACCTTTAATATTGATTGCGAAAAACTAGAAATTGCTATTGAAGAGACTATTAAAATTGGAGAGCTTAAGCCCAAAGCAATTATACCAGTAGATTTATTTGGAATCCCAGCACGATACCGCTTAATTGATGATATTGCCAAAAAATATAATCTAAAAGTTATAGAAGATGGGGCACAAAGTTTTGGCGCTTCAATCGGAGAAAAAAAAGTAGGTACATTTGGAGATGTTGCCGCTACATCATTTTATCCTGCTAAGCCGCTAGGGTGTTACGGAGATGGAGGTGCTATTTTTACAAATAATGATAATTTAGCAGAGCAGTGCAAAGCAATACGTATTCACGGAACAAGCTCAGATAAGTATAATAGTGAAGTGATTGGATTAAATGGCCGTTTAGATAGTATACAAGCAGCAGTATTATTGGAAAAGCTAACAATTTTTGATGAAGAGCTAGAAATGAGAAATAAAGTAAATGATTATTATAGAAAGTTTTTGAATAATGCGCAATATATCCCAAACAACTATCATTCCGCGCATGCATTGTTTTCCATCACTTTAGGTTCTCATAGAAAAAGACAAGAATTAGTAGATAAGCTGAAATATCATAGTATACCAAATGTTATATATTATAAATATCCTATTCATTTAATGAAAGGATTTGCTTATTTAGGATATAAGGATGGTGATTTTCCTATTTCAGAGAAATTATCACAAAGGATTGTTAGTTTGCCAATGCATCCCTACCTTCATTTAAATCAAATTGATACTATACTGAAAGCAATGGAGAAATAATGTCAAAAAGAATTTTAATAACAGGTGGAGCAGGTTTTATAGCGCACCATGCCATTAATAAGATTTTATCTGAAACAGATTGGGAAATTATTACTTTAGATAGACTAGATTTTAGCGGAAATCTTAATCGACTAAAAGAAGTCGTTGATGCTTTCCCTGATATTGAAAAAAAAAGAGTTCAAGTAGTATATCATGATTTAAAAGCCGAGCTAAATCCAGAAATTGCTGCCACCATTGGCAAGGTAGACTATATAGCCCATTTAGCAGCAGGATCTCATGTTGATAGATCAATATCTTATCCTTTAGAGTTTGTGATGGATAATGTAGTAGGTACTGCACATATTTTAGATTACGCTCGAAAGCTAGATAATCTAGAAAGATTTGCATATTTTAGTACAGATGAAGTATTTGGTCCAGCGCCAGGAGAAATTAAATATCAAGAAAATGATAGATATAATTCCACAAATCCTTATTCTGCATCAAAAGCAGGAGGAGAAGAGCTAGTAGTAGCTTTTGAAAATACCTATGGTCTTCCTTCTATAATTACACATACAATGAATGTATTTGGTGAGAGACAAAATCCTGAAAAATATATACCAATGGTTATTAAGAGAGTTAGAGATGGTGAAAAAGTTACCGTACATGCTAACAGTGAAAAGACAGTTGCTGGATCTAGGCATTATATTCACGCAGAGGATGTTGCAGGTGCTTTATTATTTTTATTAAACTATAATATGTCTCAAATGAAGCCAGATATTACAGGTGCTAAATGTCAAAAGTTTAATATTGTAGGAAAGGATGAAATAGATAATTTACAATTAGCGCAGTTTATTTCTAAAACACAGAATAAAGAATTAATTTATGAAATGGTTGATTTTCACTCACAGAGGCCTGGACATGATTTGAGATATGCATTAGATGGATCAAAGATGGCTGATATGGGCTGGAAACCGAAATCTGCATTTGATAGATTAGAAAGTACAATAAAATGGACATTAAACAACGATAGATGGCTAGCGATATAATACATTTGTAAACAATCTATTTCAAACTAAATTTAAAACATGAAAAACATATACATTATATTTATACTTTTTTTAAGTACACTCGTAGCACAAGTTTCAATGAGCGATATTAATAAACTTTCCAATAAACAGTTGGATGCAATTAAAGAAGAACTTCAAACTAATTCAGGAGTAAGTATTAAAGAAAGTGTCAATCAAGAAGGATTAAGTGATACATCTGAGCCAGTATCAATTCAATCAACTGCAGTTACAAGCGCTACAGTAGATTATTTTGGATATAATTACTTTAAAAAAGATATATCATTTTTTGATAATATACCTACCCCGGCTGATTATAAGTTAGGCCCTGGAGATGAACTTACTATATCATTATGGGGTGAAAATAATTCTAGAAAAAATATAACTATTAATAAAGATGGAACGATATACTATGAAAATATTGGTTTCATAAATTTATCTAACGAAACTCTTAAATCGGCAGAACTGTTGTTAACAAAAGAGCTTTCTAGAATTTATTCAACTTTAAATAATAAAGATAATCCAACTACGCTAAAGCTAGAGCTTGGAGAGTTAAAATCTATAAACATTTATTTTTCTGGACACGTTGAAAACCCAGGGATTAATCTTGTACACCCCTTTTCCGATATCTTTTCAGCTATAGTTCAATCAGGGGGGGTAAATGATAACGGCTCTTTGAGGGAAGTTCAATTAATACGAAATAATAAAATCATTAATACGGTAGATTTTTATTCTTTTTTTATGAACGGCACAAATACTTTTTCGAATATTAAGTTAATAGATGGAGACGTAATACATATTCCAAACGTTACAAAACGTATTAATATATCAGGCGAGGTAAATAGACCAGCTACTTATGAGTTATTATCCACTGAATCTTTATCACATTTAATAAAATATGCTTCCGGGTTTACTAGTCAAGCATCATCAACTATTATTTTGAAGCAAATTATTCCAGTTGAGGAAAGATCTTCCGATGATAATGCAAGAACTAGTTCTGCAATAAATTTTAATAACAACAAATCAATAACTTTAAATAATGGTGATAGGGTAGATATACGATCCATTTCCTCAGTTGATTTAGATGTAACTGTTTACGGTAGGGTAAAGTCTCCTGGGAAATATCCTGCTTTCAATAGCACACTTAAGGACATTTTAGATATTGCAGGAGGCTTTGACGATCCAACATTTAGACAAACTATTCGTGAAGATGAAATTTTGATTTTAAGACAAGATAGCAATCAATTTTATAGTAGAGAGATAGCATCGTCCTACAAGGCTGCAAATAAAATTAATTTAGAGAAAAATGATAAAATATTTATTTACGAAAATATAAATTATAAAAATAGCTTTACTTACCGTGTTGAGGGTGAAGTCTATAAGCCGGGCACTTATCCTATTAGCTCAAAGGGTATAACTGTAGGTGAGGCATTATCATTAGCTGGAGGTTTAACAGATTTAACTTCAGTTAGAAATCTTAGTGTAAAACAAGAGTTCACTCAATTGGATGAAGAAGGAATTGAATTTACAACTTCAGAGCCTGTTAATAATGTTTCTTTAGATTTTGAAATTGGAATTAATTCGGTAATTATAGCATCTCCATTTGAAAATGTTGTTAGGGTTGAGGGGAATGTCTACAATCCTGGATTAATTACATATAGAAAAGGTGCAAAATTACCACGATATATTGAGCTAGCTGGAGGTCATAAACCTAATAGTATAAATAGAAATGTTTATATAAAAAGAGCGAACGGGAATATTGAAAAAAATGGAAGAATTTTATTAGGGCTTGGTAAAAATGTTTACCCGGGAGATACTATTGTTGTTCCAGTAAATCAAAACCCAAAAGAATTTGATATTACTGCCTTTATATCGGATTTATCAACAACATTAGCTAACATAGCAGCTATACTTCTGATAGTTGATAATCAAACCGACTAAAGTGCAGTGAATTTAATTCTTCTCCGTCACGGCGAAAGTCAGTGGAACTTAGAAAATAGGTTTACAGGGTGGAAGGATGTTTCACTTACTGAAACAGGTATTGCAGAAGCTAGATTTGCTGGTAAGCAATTACTTAAAAACAGCCTTCAGGTAAAAAGTGTTTATACTTCAATTCTAAATAGAGCTACTGAAACTACAGACATTGTTACTGATATTATTAATTTTCCCAAAGAAGATATTCAATATGATTGGCGTTTAAATGAAAGACATTATGGGGCACTTCAAGGATTAAATAAATCTGAAACAGCTAAGAAATATGGAGAAGATCAGGTGCATATATGGAGAAGAAGCTATGATATCTCACCACCACATCTAGATAAAGATGATAAACGCCATCCAAAATTTGACAATAAATTCAAAGATATTCGAGGCAAACTCCCCGCGGGAGAAAGCTTAAAAAATGTTATTGATAGATTATATCCATTTTGGAAAGAATATGTTAGTAATCTTAGTGAGGTGAAAGGTGACTATCTAATTGTAGCTCATAGCAATTCATTAAGAGCTATTATAAAGATATTAGATAATTTATCAGATAAAGAAATTATGTCTGTGAATATTCCAACTGGAATTCCGCTGATCTATACATTAGATCAAAAATTAAATGTTATAGATAAACAATATTTAATTGATAAAGAAAAGTTGAAAGCGAAGCAAGATATAGTAGTAAATCAAGGTAAAGCACAATGAAATTAGATTTTTCAGATATAACTATTTTATTAGCTGGAGATTTCATGATAGATCACTATGTAATGGGAACATCCAATAGAGTATCTCCAGAAGCACCAGTCCCTGTAGTAATTCCAAAAGAAGAGTATTCAATTCCAGGAGGAGCAGGTAATGTAGCTATGAATTTATGTGCAATGGGTGCAAATGTGTCATGCTTAGGAACTGTTGGAGATGATAGCTGGGGAGAACGACTACTTTCATTGCTAAAAAATAAAGGTATAAATATAGATGGTATAGAAATCATTAAAAACCATCCCACCACATTAAAACAAAGGATTTATTCAAATGGAAAACAAGTTGCTCGTCTTGATACGGAAAAGATATTAGACTGGAGTCCTGAAATATCAGTTCACAATCTAGATAACTATGATGCTTGTATAGTATCAGACTATAATAAAGGTGCAGCAAATAACATAAAGTTAGATGTAGAGATTTTAATAATAGACCCTAAAAAAGATGACTTTTCGAAATATAGAAACGCAAATATCGTTACTCCGAATTTAAACGAATTGCAGAAAGCTACTAAAATTGAACTCAAAAATGATAAATCAATTGTAGTTGCTTGTAATGATTTAATTGGAAAGCATAATTTTGATTACATAGTTGCAAAAAAAGGAGATCAGGGGATGACAATTGTTGGCCAAGATAATTTTGTTCAACATATTAAAGCTCGTCCTATCAAGAATCCGGACGTTACGGGAGCTGGAGATACAGTAATTGCCGTATTGTCTGCTATGTATGCTAAGACAAAAGATATTAAGCTAGCTAGTAAAATTGCTAATACTGCAGCAGCAATTGTTGTTGCTAAGCCTGGTACTGCAACGGTTACTATTGATGAGATTAATAGCTATATTTGATTTAAATGAAAAAAGATTTAATAGAAAATTCAATAAAAAAACATTTAGAGGTATTAAAACTCATCGATATAGATAGTATTTCTTCTGCTGCTAGAATACTTTTAAATGCAATTAGAAATGGGAATACTATATTTTGGTGTGGAAATGGTGGAAGCGCATCCCAAGCTAACCACTTATCTGCCGAGCTTATAGGTGGGATGTACCAGAAGAAAATTCAACCATTTAAATCAATATGTTTGAATACCGATACAGCATTTATTACTGCTTGGTCAAACGATGACTCCTTTGATAATATATTCGTACGACAATTAGAGGCCTTAGGTAGTTCAGGAGATGTTTTGGTTAGTTTATCCACAAGTGGAAATTCTTCTAACACACTGAAAGGGTCAATATTTGCTCAATCTAATAAATTTAAAGTTATTTCTTTGACTGGAAATGATGGGGGGGAATTAAAAAGCAACTCAGATATTAATATTAATATTAATAGTGATAATACTCAACGTATCCAAGAAATGCATATTTTAATTGGTCATATTTTGTGTGATATTATTGAGCAATCTTTATAGAGATTGACTTAAACTAATTCCTAATCTATTTATGCTACCATTATTAACTATGAAAAATTGAATTTGATTTTTAGAGATTTTTGATAATGATAGTTTGTATTTTATATTTTCATCGCTATTAGTATCCTTTGATACCTTCAATCCGTAATTATAATTTTCAAACATTTTTCCTTTAACACCTATATGTAAAATTTTAATTTTTTTTATATTTAAGTGATCAATAAAAGGATTTCCTAGGGTATAATCCTTATAACTCCATCCTGATCGATATAGAAAATGATTATAATACTGTTCGCTTACATAAGGAGGATCTATAAACTGATTGCTAGTATTTAAGTACTCAAATAAAATAGTCGTGTTCGGTAAATATTCTGTTAATTCTAATCCCCACAAACCATCAGTTTTATTTGCAAATCTTAAACCGCTTGTGTCTTCAAATAAGTGTTGATAGTAGACTTTTAATATTTTATTGTTATTATTTTTTTGAAAAAGGAAGTCCCATATTCCTAAATGATTTCCTAATGCGTTTGCATGCGGAATATCGGCAGGACCATCTGCTGATATAAAAATTTTTAGGAAATCAGAAAATGAACTAGGTTGATTTCCAGCAAACTTATGGTCGCTTTCAATATATCCACCCCAAATTGCTTCATGAACTAATCCTATACTAGTTATATAATTATTTTTTTTAATATTCATATAAAGAAACTTTTCATGCAAGAAAGGAGATTCTTTATATATATTATTTTTATTAAACACAGCATGAGCAATTCCAAAATCAAAGCTAATATGTTCATTTTTTTTAATTATATATGATGTAACTAATCCAAGTTTTGGCATAGCTTGAGCATTATGACTAATTAACATAGATCCTGAGCTGAGCTCATTATTAAGATAAGTAGTAAAATCTCTATAATATCTTCCAACTCGAAAAAAAGTATTATCAGAAAGAGCATGTTTTATAAATAATTCATTGAAAGAAATTTTTTCTAAATTATTTTTTTCAAATTCAGAAAAAAGATTGATTACATAGGAAGTTTTCGGCTTTTTAAATTTGAAATAACCTTCAAGGCTAAATTCAGAAATTTCTCGCCCGAAATTATTTTTTTCTAACCACCAATAATTTGTTCCAACAGGATTTTTTTTAATGTTGAAAGTGATATTTTTTTCTTGAGATTTGACTGGATTGATAAAAAATAAAACAATTAATATAGCAAAAGAGTAGGTTCGAAAATTATTTTTTGATGGCTTTAACATAAAATTTCCAATCCATTACTTCAATAGTTGCATGTTTTTTTATATTAAAGGATTGAAATTCTTGACTAGGTAAAACCCTTTTTTCGATACCATTAACTAATAAGTCCATTGGCATAATAAAATTATCATTAATATTATTCCACCTGTAAAAAAAGCTAGAATCTGTTTGATAATATTCAAGTTCGGGCTGATTAGGACTATAAAGATATTGTTCTGAAAAGTACGAATAATCAGTACTAGTTTTTTCTTTAACTTTATCAAAGAAATCTTCTGTACTAACATGACTTTTTGCATTTTCAACCATGAATTCTTTTAGTATTGCAAACCAAACAGGATCATCATTGATAGCGCTCCTTAAAGTGTGCATTACCCAAGCACCTTTCATGTAAGTATCGCCATTTAAAGCCCAATAATTTTCATCTTCTGGACCTACAATAGGTATTTCATTTTGAATTCTCGATTTTATACTTTTTAAGTAATCAACACTTACTGGGTAGCTATTGAATTTATCTTCAAAGTATAATGCTTCAGAATAGACTTGTAGTCCTTCATGAATCCAGATATGTGTTGGGTCGATTGCGGTAACACTGTTTCCAAACCATTCATGTCCAGTTTCATGGATAATAAGTGGATCAATTACACCATACATAGCCCAACTACTACTTCTAACTCCATTATAGATACTAAATCCATTTCCGTAGGTGACAGCTGACTGATGTTCCATTCCTAAATAGGGTACTTCAATAAGTTTATATCCATCATTCCACCATTGATATTCTCCAAAATATTTTTCATAGAAACGAATAACTTCCTTTGCTTGTAAGAAATAATTTTTTCCAACTTCTTCATTATAATCCAAAACATAATGATCCATATAATGGACTTTACTATCTTTTATAATAGTATCTTGAACAGTAACATAGTTTCCAATTTGAACAGAAATGTTATAGTTATTAATTGGATTATTCACAAACCACTCATAAGTAGTCTTGTTATCCTCTTTATCTACAACACTTCTTAGTTGGCCATTACCAACACTCATTAAATTAGAGGGTACTGTAAAAGCCATTCTCACGCTATCAGGTTCTTCAGTAATATGATCTTTATTGGGCCACCAAATTCTTGCACCCTCTCCTTCACAAGACACAGCAACCCAATCTCTATCATTTTTATCTTTAGACCATGTGAAGCCACCTGACCAAGGTGGATTATCAGCACCTTGAGGCTTTCCACTGTAATAAACTGTGAAATCAAATAATTTATCTTTGTTTATAGTTTTGTTAAACATGACCATAACAGCATCTTGTTCTCTATTATATTTGATAGAACTATTTTCATGAATAATTTTTGTGATATTTAAATTTTTAGCTAAATCAACTTGTAGAGTGTCAATATCAACTAAGCTCTTTGCTTTAATGGTTACAAATCCATCAATTGATTTTTTTTCAATATCAAAATCAATATTAATATCATAGTATGTTACATCATATGAGCTTCGATATTCATTTAAAAAACCCATTAAATAATTATTACGAGTTAATTTAGGGGTATTAGTTTGAGATCCGTGAGGTCGTGCATTTGTACCAATATCATTGCAAGCAATTAAAAAAGCACAGATTATCAGTATATTATATTTTTTTTTCATAATAGGTAGTTGATTGGAACATATTCTTTGCAAAAATAATATAGTACAATAGAATACAAAATAAAAACCACAGTACGATAGCAAACGCTTCTTTTATTGCAAATAATATATAAGCAATAGCAAAATATACTGTCCATTTTACCCAGTTAGGTTGGTTCCATAGCTTTATTAATAAATTCATTGTTCTGCAAAATAATACAATTTGTTATAATAATCTAATGCTTCATCATAAATCGATTGATATTTTTTATCTAACTCACCTTGATTTGCAGAAAATTTCTGAAAATGGGTAGTGGTAATCACGTTATCATACCAATGCTTCCACCAAATACCATCCTGAGGATGATTTCCTTTCTGCCATTTCAACATAGAAATATCAAATTCTAAATTAATACTGCTGCACCACTGCGATAATATTTTTTCAGGATTGCTAAGCAAGATATTCGAGTCAATAACTATAAATTTTTTACCAATACTGTCTAAATATTTCATGATTTTATATTGCTGAGGATATCCTAGCTCATCTACATGAATGAGCCTATTTTTTTTAATATAAGAGTTTATTACATCCTTAGGATGACGAATTAAAATACAGTTTTCAAATTTTTTAATCCAATGTATATTGTCTAAATCAATTAAGTGATGTGCCATATGTTTCTGATACCAATGTTCTTTATCATTAGGTATTTCAGATGTAAGACTTATAACAACGTCATCATATGTATTGGGATAATATCCAATAATTTCTTTATACATTGGATGTTTTAATTGCAGTTTTTTAAGGTAATAAGCATAAAAGGGTTCATCTGAAACAAATGCATCGTTTCTAGATGACCAAGATCTCATTAGTGCGGTAGATATATTTC
>CEVX01171778.1_pt1 | contig 10070 bp, 9 predicted proteins | sample 356561 | NCBI WGS metagenome assembly CEVX01 (sample SAMEA2623886, study PRJEB7988) | marine metagenome | biome: marine biome (ENVO:00000447); feature: surface water layer (ENVO:00002042); material: "saline water (ENVO:00002010), including plankton (ENVO:xxxxxxxx)" | depth 5 m | reverse complement strand
GTAACCCTGCGTCCATAAACCATAAGGGTGAGTGGATTCCCTTTGGATACAAGGGCCACATAGAATCTTTCAGTGCATGGTCCCATTTGATAGCTGCTGTAGCTGCTTTAGTGTATGCAACATTCAGAAGTGCTTCATTTGATATTTCTACAGCTCCGGTTGCATGGACGGTTGCTGCAGCATGGTCTCATGTATTGACGTTTTCCAGCTCTGTATTGTATCACGCTACATCCCCCGATAAAGATATATCAGCGTTGACGCGCCAACTCGATTTTGGATCGATATACATAAGTTTGGCATTAATTTCAACTGCTGACATGTGTGTATTCACAAAGAACTTTACCAACGTACCCTTAATTTCACTATTAGACGTGCCACTAGCTGTTGGTTTGACGGCTGGCTTCTTCATCTATAGGAGGTTTCGTCTTGATTTCGATTCAACATTTGACGTGGATCGATCTTATGGGTCGTGCACATTAACCAGATGGTGGCACAAGGATGGGGAGCACGGTTCATTGCGTGTTACAACAAGTTTTACTATCACATTATTTCCCTTTACATTGACACCGTGTGTGATCAACAACTATGGCTCAGATGGCGTGAGCATCATCATATTACAAGCTTTTGCATTTCTTGTAGTGGTTTTTGGTATGACGGTCGACCATGTTATACGCCTACCTGATCGGTCGTTAGCATTGTACAAGGATAAATCATGTCTGAGCTTCTTGACGTTCCCCAAATTGGGGTGCATGATTGATCACCACGGGTTCTGGCATATATGTGCTATAGTAGCGGTGGCTGCTCAGTTGTATGCACGAGAGTTGGCGCTAGTAATGCTCGACTACTGATTGTGTCAAAGGTTCTGTTATTGTAATTAGAGCAGAAGCTGTACCCTTATGTTGAGTAAACATCACTCTCCGGATGGGAGTGATATCTAAGTCACAGTTTAAACGCTTGGTAGAAACCAATGTGAACAGCGCTGCTGCTTGTGGTGCAGCAACCGGATTTTTGTCCGCGATAGTGACACTCTTATTAACATCTATAATTAGCTCAGGGCAGCGATTTAGGTTTGCAAGTACTATTGTTGGTGCTTCAATGCCATCGAGTGCAATGTGTTTAAGGGCGTCAAGGAAAGCAAATTATGCATCTGTATGGGTCCCGATTGGTACACCTGTACGTCTAGCCGAGTTACTTGTTCGTCTCGATAATGTTGTATCGAAAGATGACAACTCTGTGTGGATTGTTAATAGTATTGTTTCTCAGTCAGATACGCTCACTTGTAATTCAACATCCAATATTTGCACGGATGTGGCACACATTTCATATGCACGCCACCCAAATACGTTTCAACAACATATTGTGTCGTTTAGATATGTGGAGACAAGCATGGCAGCGTCTATGGAAGCTGGACTATCAGTATACACTCTAAATCTGAAAGGAGAGATGAACTTGGTGGAAGGGTACACGTATTGGATGACGACAACACATTTGTGTTGGTCAGAATCAAAGCATTCGGTACACATGTCAAAACCAATATCAATAAACAACGGTAGGTTATATACAACTTCAGACGAATGGAGTAGTCTCGTATGCAACGCATCTCAGATTATGCTATTTCCGGTACGTGCTTCACATGAGATTGATTGGCTGTCTATACCAGACCGATATTTGTATGAGAACGATCAAACGGAATTGGTACAACGAAGACTACTGGCCGAGAATGGAATAGATTGTGCATCAAAAAATTACATGCACAGCCCATACCTGTTAGACTGTTCGGCGCAGGGTTCATGCCACCAAGAAGCATCGTTGCCTTATAGACGGTTAATTTCATCAGCAGAGATGGTTATTTCCATAAAGAATAGCACCTATGCCAGAATGGCTGTTTGGAATACGAACACGTTGACGAGAATACCAGATTTGATGAACCCCGATGATGCATTTCTTATTTCAACAATGCGTCTGCTACTCATGATACTGGCAGCTACAATAACATACATACGATCAGCTCAAGAAAGCTCAGATTCAGAAGAAATGCTCAAGAGAGCTTTGAATAGAATTGCACCACAGGATAATACTAATACAAAATACTCAACAAATCGAGATTCATATTTCAAGGATGTTGCGATGGATGCATCTATAGGCTTGGTAGCGATCATAACCAGATATTTGGTAATTACTATACTTGGACCACGGCTCAGAAATGACGGAAACGGTATCATTGTAACGAGTGAGATATTTGGATCTGTCTTCTCAACAATACACTTCGCATTGCGCAACTGTATATTGAAACCACACAAACACGGCGAATCGCCTCTCACAAAGCTTGGGGGGAGCATGGCAATCATCGACATTTCATGCTCTATATTGGTTGCATTTTCAGATACTCCACTCTTTCAAACAACGACGTCGTTCTCTGCCATAGGAAGAATGCTATCGTCGATTCTTATAGTAGTAACGTGCAGCAATCTTGCTGTATTTGGAGCAACATCTTGCTCTATGATAGCATGTGCGTTACCATACACACCAGAGTTTTCAGAGGTCGAAGACTACACATTTTGCAAGGGTATATCTTGGGCACCTAAATCGATATATCACACCAAGAGATATAGAGATATAGTATGTCTGTCCACAGTGCTGTGGCTACTCCAGATTGGATCTCTATTCATTACACTTAGCCGGGCGTTCGTTTCTCCATTCAAGTTTATGTTGACCCGCATGTCAGCGGGAAGTGAGGTGGTCGTATCCCTTGCGGTAGTAACAGGAATGATAGCACTCGGTCTGCCAATGCAATCAAAAATAGTCAGGGAGTTTGTGAGTGATATTTCGACGAAATAGTATATATTCCATCAATCTATATATGTCGGAAAACAAAATACAAAAGGTAGAGGTTCATTAACACTCGTGGTTTTTGCATAATGTCACAAGGCCCAGATCCTAAAAAGCAAGATAATAAGAGGGAAATTTGCCCCCTTTATCACCTTCCTCCAGAGGTGATAACAAAAATAGCAGAAGAGAGTAATTCCAACCTCGTAGATATACATCTGGTTGTCCCAACGTTATGGAATTACCAAGAACGTTGGTTTAATGCATTCGAGAGTGAAAATAAATTAATCACGATCTCGTTCACATTTGTATTTCCTAGCGTCGAGTTCTTCAATAAGTTTAAAGGATACATAGAAAAAAGCGTCCACCTTAAAAGAGACAATGGAACAATGAGTTTTTACACGGAGGATGAAGACGATGCAACCCTTTTGTCGAAAGATATTGCTCGCGTAATACGTGAATCTATACCTAAAACATCACCGTTCCAAGTTCAACACGTTGAAGCGACGTTTAAAGGGTACAGCATTGAGTTTACATCACACCTTAAAGTGAATGTAGCTCCCACCTACAAAGTGGACGCAGAGATAAGACACGCCTTTGCCAATATGGCCGGGACAGTTGCAATTGGAATGATCAATATGACATTGGATTCATTATGCTTCAAATTTATTTCCTATCGCTATGGAAATGATGTAAAGTATCCCAACTCTCAATATCTCCATGTAACTATGCAAAACAGTGGTGAATCGTGTCCTAAACGCATTCATATTGAGCAGCTTTTGGAACGTGTAGGGACGATCCCGGATTCCGAATCTACAGAGGGATGTGTGTTATCATCGTCATGGATAAACGACATGATCGACGCACGGCTGGCGCATATCATATATCGATAGATACAAAACATTAGATAATTCTATACCGCTAGGGTATAGGATAGACAACTAGTCGATAGCGTAGCAAACCTGGACATGCGGTCAACTACCAAAAGGGTGATTTCGATTGCGAGTTGTTGTGTAGTCTTCTTGAGTTGTATACGAGTAGCTGTATTGTTTTTTGAAAGCTGGTCTATTGTACGAGCAGAGCGTTCTGCAGACGCTGAACTATTAGGACTTTGTAGGCAACAAGAACAGGCCGCAGCGGCTTCCATCAAGTTTCGGCATGCTTGTCTTTCTGCTCGAGCGGAGGCCGCGTCGCCAATCATATTGAAGGCGTTGCTAAAATCAGTTCATACCGCATTCTGTGACTTCTCAGAGACATTCAATTCACCATTCAAAGTTTCACTGCTCCTGTTGTTCATACTTTCTGGATTTTCGGCACCTCTTATAAAATGCATTGCTAAACTCATTGTCACTGGAATCAGGGTAGAAAAGGAGTACCACTCAGACGACGAAGATAGCATACCGTCAAGTATAATTCTAGTAGGGTCTTCAAATACAGGACCTGTAAATCCATGGAAAAGAGCGATGTCGAACGTCATAAGACGCCGTGTATCACACGTTCCTGAAATTGAGTTTTCAGGCCCGTGAAACGGTATGGTATGTAATCTAGATGTAATAATCAACAAATGGAGATTTGCGATCCACTTACAGCTGTCCATAAATACAGATGAATCATGAATGTTACCGGCCCACAACTAAATACACCATGCAACCGTCCCGGGTGAAAGGGTGTTTCTTTTGTTTACACCGGCACCGAAGGCAATAGATAATGCTCGCAACACATAAACGACGTCAAAGGTGTCCTCAAGAGACGTTTACAGAAGACGAACAAGCGCGGATTATAAGTCTCCGAGGATTTGATTGCCTTGACAAAGAGCTTTCTACTAACTTAGCTCTATCAATGGCACAAGCATGGCATGAAAATGAAGTACACAAATTAGAAAATATTCTAATAGCTTTAATGCACACAAAGCCATCTACTTATACGATGCTTCATGATGCATTGTCGTGTGATATAGCCTTTATTCCGCTGCAATTAATCCAAATGCCAATGGCAAAGCGAATAGATTTCGCACAGAGACTATCGTTGGTCTTCATAGATGCGTGGGAAAAATTTCTCACTCTTTTCCAGGCAGTGGAAAAGCTCCGTCTTTTTGAGAAAGGGGCGACCACCAGTGCACTGGACGACATTTTCACCGTTGTCACCCCCCGTCTCCCACATTTACACATTCCCGAGTTACAAACGCATAGCCACAATATTTAATATTCAACAACATTGCGCTAGTAACATTGTCGAGGTAATGTGTTTGCATTGAAACATAACCGACGTTTTAAATATATTCTTTTGTAAACTAAATGGGTATTCTAATATAATAAAATAACCAATAAAATGGTAAAACAAGACTCACACAGTGCACACTCCGTTTTACAAGTAGAAACAAAAACAACGTATAAAAAGATCAATATTGAATCATTGAAAGATGTAAATTACTACACTGTAGTTTTTTTTCTGTTTGTGTTCATATCCACACTTACCTACACCATCACCGCCTCCGTTAGCAGTTCTGTTAAAGACAATGTTATTACTTCAAATATCACGACTAACTCAACAGCTTGTACATTTGACTACACGTCTCGTTTGGGAGATGCGCACGTTGATGGAATATTCGTTGATCCGATTATCCATAACGTCACTTCCGATATTTTGGAAGTCATTCGTATAATGGATCAAATATGGACTCCAGTGCGACGTTATACGATAATAATAAAACGTACGGATACACAGTTCTCCGAGAACGAGATCTGGCTCAAACGGGTATTTAACGACAGATATGTGCAATATATAGCTGAATCTATGGATGCATCAGGGTGGGCAAATGGAAATGCTAACGAATATAAAGGCGATGGATTGATACTTTTGTCTATCGAACCGTCAGATCCAATGCGCTACCACTTATACGCTCATGAATACCACCACGCTCAGCAACATATCATGGCAGGGGACACTTTTATGAAACCTCCCATTCCACGTTTTTGGATGGCCGAAGGGTGTGCAGCCATAATTGGGTATGGAATGATGGACCATTTCCACAACGATTCTGCGTATCTCGAGCGACAGGCTAGTGAGTCGATCCAGTATGCATCACAGTGTGGAATACGACAGGAAATAGCAACCGGGACAATTACGAATTACCCGTGTTCCACTTTATTAGTCTTCACACTTTGGAACCTGACAAAGCAGTATCCTTGTTCAAAAAGTGTTTGGGAAAATTACTGCTCTGATAGTTTACTCACAAACAATAATATATGTACTACGTGCAAACGCACGGATGTGTGGTTTTGCTTCAATGAACAGGCCATAATTCAATGCGCACAAAATCAATTTACAGATTCCGACTGTGTCACGCTCCTACAACCATGGTTAAATGTTGACGATCCTCGTTGGTACCAGCTAATGTACAACACCACACACTGCAACTCAATTAAGCCAACATTACTTACGTGTCAGCAAAATCTGACCATGTGTATGGCAGAAGAAGCCCAACCCGCACAATATGCCTCTTCAAACACGACCATAATGGGTATCTACCCTAACAAAATATACGAGAATGTTAACCAAATCACAATGGAACGCATTTACCCCTTGTTACAAGAGCAAATGGATATGTTTAACGTAGAGTGACGAATGTGCGGACAATTAGATAATTTCGTCTAGAATCCGTTCAACGATTAGATCGTGGTGCAGGATATTGTGCAAACGCCGAGCAGTGCATTGAGAACCCTTTATAGGTTCATCGTGTGGTCCTCGTATCGATTGTTTAAATGGAAACACGTCCAATATTTCCCATGCATGGTGTCCCATGTACCACGGTGAATCACAAATGTGGCTGGGAAGATTACCTTTATTGTGTGATTTTATTCTCATCATACCCACAATTTCTTGGCCTCTCTTATGTAGAGAACGAACCTGTGGTGGTGTCGGTGCTATTCCAGATTGTCTACACATCAAGGCAACCTCTTTAGGAGGTGGCTTGCCTTTTGATTCAAGAATCACTATCCACCCCGTTTTTCCATTAAGCCATTTTGCGGGAGTAGTCCGATTCTCTACATTCTTTCCTAATTTTGAAATCGCGTGCCACCACGGTTGGCGCATGGACACGATACGAATGTTACGATCGTGCACGTCTGTGTGTGTTGGTTTCATGTTGGTGCCAGATCTCTTGTGTGTGTGTAACGAAAAGCGGTCTTTTGTCCACTCACCCAAACAAGACTCATACACCACATGAACAGTCTGTCCTCACTAGTCGTTACAACGACTCCTCGAATCATGTATTTTTACATGCTATCGATCTGTATGATAGCTCTAGCTCGACCCAGAGCTACGCCAAGGCGATTCTGACCATTATGGGCCTCTCCTCGTTCAGCCGCTTCCACAGAAATTCCAATCCCCCAAATCTTGTCTGTGGGCGACGCTTCATAAAAATCACCCTTTACACTTAAAATGTATTCTTTCAGCGATGATGTGGACGTGAACTTGGCTACAAGGATATTCATCATTATCTCATCACAGTTCAATTCCCATTTCGCCTGGTCAAAAGGAGTTACTCTCCGACCAAACATCTTTGCTTGGCCTGGACTTTTACATCCTTCTATCTTACGCATGGAACGAGTATCTCCCATAAGTTTGGCCTTGGCACGCATCAGGTGGTGTTCAGACGTAGGGAGAAGAACACCATCATACTCAAAAGGGGATGGGTAGAAATTGCTCTCCCTACACTTCTGATTGTAAAAATAACGAGGACCAGTTGACATTTTTTCGTGCCTTCACTGGTGTCGTTATTGAAATATGGATCTTCTTGTGCTGATTTCTAGAGAGAGTTCACACATAACCAACAAACACATCACACAAGCTTGTCGAGTGCACAACACCCATTCGTTTCTCCAACAACACCGCATTCTAACATCGGATTTGTCAGATTACTCAGATGTCGTCCTTCTTATTATCTATAATATCAGCCTTGCTTGCTTCAACGAGATCTACAATCTTTTCAATCTCCTTCAAAAAGTCATCCGCTTCCTTTTTTAACTTTTCGTCTAAAATAGTATTGTCTTCCATCGCACGTTTAAAGTCCAAGAGTTCCTTAATTGCTTTTTTGCTAAAGCAATTCATTTGTTTTAATTCGGCTTTAAGTTTCATCAACTCAGATTTGCATTCAAGGTCATTTACTCCGGATCGAGGTCCCTCTGTAACAAATGGTGGGGCCATACCACACCCCGTGACTTGCGTGAAACCAGCAAGGTGGCCTGCTTCTAGCACTTGTTGGAGACGAGTTTGCTTGGTAGTCACATCTACCACTACTGGTTTCCTCACAGACATGTATGCATTCGTTTGTCCTCTTTCTCTCTTAGGGAACGTTTACATGCTTATTATTCGACAGATAACACCAATTGTTCATGGTTACGATATTTAAGACGAAGAAAGGAATCATTCATGCATATGCGCATGCGCTTGTTCATGACTCCATGTGTTGAACACTCTTCCGCGTGACGCAGAACTCAACTGGCCTTCCAAAAACTGATCTCGCTATTTCTGTTGAAAGGTATGATGGTTCCGTTGACGTACATGGTGTTTTTGGGCGTAGTCCAGACATAACCGGTGTGTGTCAAACCCCCGACTGGACTATTCCCAAAGTAAGCCGTAAGGCCGCCTTCACTGAACACAACAGTCTTGTGTTCTAGTTCAGAGAATATCCACTGAATAGAGGCAAGAAAACCATCATCTGCGTCTGTCATATTTCTTTGGTCGTAAGAAGCATATGTGTAATCGTGTGCTATCGATTTCTCAAAAGTGTTGGTGGGTCGTGCCATATGCAGCACCAATTTAGACTCGTTAGCTGTGAATGATGTAAACTCCATCATAAAGTCTGGCATGGCATTGTTCGTGTCCAACCACCAAGCTTCTTGCATGCGTTCCTGTGCCCAAATGCCATATCCGGCTTTTGCACTGTAGCGAATGGCATATCCGTCAAGAAGACGGAATGCCATCCCACGTTTCCACCATTCGACATAGAACCCAGTCATTTCACGACCGGTAATGTAAGCTTTCCAATAATTCTCATCCTTCTCCAAATTTGTGTTCGTATCAAACCAATCAACGCAAACTTTGAGGTATTCGTTATTGCAACCAAACGCAAGCACAGAATGGGTCGAGAACATAGATAGCACAGACCCCACAGAAAAGAGACTGCCAACGCTTGCCAACGATCCAAAAGATGCGAACCCGCCAATCGATCCAATGGATAGGACAGAAAGGACAGACATAAACGACATGGTGCTACGAATGTTAATCATTTTTGGAGATGAAAGGGCATCGAAATCAGTAAATGATAAACCAGTCCCACCCCCCGTGGCTTGCATCACACGAGGGATATGGCCCGTTTCCGAGACTTTTTTAAGTCGAGTTTGTTTGACTGGCGCATTTAACTTTACTGGCTTCCCCATAGATGTGTACACCATGCCTTGTTTTTTATTTACGACGCCGCTTTTCTGTATTTATGGTTTTGTTGATATAAACATCACACACACACACTAGAGGCGAGTGTTGCACGACGTGGCCAAGACCGCGAAAAGTTTGGGTGGGCAAACCCTCGTCGGTCTTACATTAGCTTGATGCATTCGAAGTTGTAGTCAATGAGCTTCTCCACAGCTTTAGGCGCGCTCCCGTCTTCCGAGGGCACCACCACGAGATGAGTGGCCACGGATTCGAGTCCGCTGCTGTTTATGACGTATTTGAAGCATTTCGTATGAGATGTGAAAGAGTCAATGCTAGAAAAAGTAAACGCAACTGCAATACATGCCGCGGCCTTTTCGAGATTTGCAAAGGATTCGTATCTGTTTTTCAAGTTCGTTTCCCACTCGGTTAAAAACTGTTCTGTACTCGTTGCTTTCTCTGCGCGCGGTCTGACATTTTCGGTCAGATCGATAAACTCTTGGAGAATCGAGCGCATGCTTCTGTCGTCCCACATGTTGTCTAGGTTGTTCAGAAGACTCTCCACTTCTCCATACGTTTCAATGTTGTGGAAAGGGGCTTCGTCAAATGCGTTGTCTTCCCACGGCTTCAATTGCCACGTCATTAAGCGAAGATCTTTAATCTTTGTGGTGTAAAGCTTGTGGAAAAAGTTGAGCACGGCCTGCTCATGCGCTTTGACGTATTCAAATTTGCCGTTAGTGGAGAAGAATCCCATCCCCTCGTAGTAGCCGAAGCCTCGCAGCGCGCGCAGGTAGGGGGTGATGTACACTCTACCA
>CEVX01173167.1_pt1 | contig 10079 bp, 9 predicted proteins | sample 356561 | NCBI WGS metagenome assembly CEVX01 (sample SAMEA2623886, study PRJEB7988) | marine metagenome | biome: marine biome (ENVO:00000447); feature: surface water layer (ENVO:00002042); material: "saline water (ENVO:00002010), including plankton (ENVO:xxxxxxxx)" | depth 5 m | reverse complement strand
CCGTTTTCAGCACTAACAAAAACATCATACCAGTTTTTGTGATCTTCTGTTACAATATTAAAATTCCAAGTAAGATTTAATTTATCATCCAAAATTATATAGACAAGTTTGGCCTCAATATTATTTGGATTACTGTGTATCCAACCACTTGGAGAATTTTTAAATTCATTAATTTTTAATTCGTTTAATGCTTTCTCAATTGCTGAATAGCTGTCAATTTTAGGGACAATTAGTGAGCTTTGAACCAAACTATCATCAACAAATCTATTATTGTATGATTTGACTTCTCCATTTTTAATTGCCATTGTTGAAATTGCATTATGAACGTCAATGTTGTTAAATTTTTGTTGAATATAGTAAACATCATAATTCGGATTATTTTCAATTGAACTTTTTACAGAATATTGATTATTTTTCAATGAAAAATTGTTGACCAAATAATTGTCAATTTTTGACTTATTTTTTTCTTGTGAATAAAATACACTAACCATAATGATTAGTGTGAATGTTAAGAATTTTTTTATATTACTCATATTAGTTATTTTTTTTTTCAAGGAAAGGGTATTTGTAGTCCCTTGGAGTAACAAAAGTTTCCTTAATTAACCTTGGTGAAACCCACCTTAATAAATTTAGCATACTTCCAGCTTTATCGTTTGTTCCGGATCCTCTAGCCCCACCAAAAGGTTGTTTTCCGACAACGGCCCCTGTTGGTTTATCATTTATATAGAAGTTACCGGCTGAATTTTTTAGTGATTTAGTTGCTTTTTCAACTATATATCTATCATTGGCAAGTATTGCGCCAGTTAATGCGTATTCACTAGTCTTGTCAACTAAATCTAGAGTTTTATTAAAATCTGAATCTTTAAAAACATATATAGTCATAACTGGTCCAAATATTTCTTCTCTCATTGTTACATAATTTGGATCAGAAGTTAAAATCACAGTTGGTTCAATAAAATATCCCGTTGATTTGTCATATGACCCACCGATAATAACTTCGGCGCTATCAGAATCATTTGCATCTTCAATATACTTTGATATTTTATCAAATGATTTTTCATCAATTACAGAAGTGATAAAATTTTCAAAATTTTCGGGAGATCCCATCGAGATGGATTTTAAATCATATTCAAGATATTTTCTTACCTTATACCAAAGAGATTCTGAAATATAAGCTCTAGAGGCAGCACTACATTTTTGCCCTTGAAATTCAAAAGCTCCTCTTGTAATTGCTGTTGAGACCTGTTTTGGATTTGCAGATTGGTGAGCAAGAATAAAGTCTTTACCACCTGTCTCACCAACAATTTTTGGATAAGTATTATAGTTGGCAATATTGTTACCAATAGTTTTCCAAAAACCGTTAAAAACCGATGTTGATCCAGTGAAATGTAATCCACTGAATTCTTTATGTGACAAGGCTTTTTCTGTAATCAAAGCAGCATTACCATAAACAGCATTTATAACACCGTCTGGCAAACCAGCTTCTTTTAAGACATCAATGATTATTTTTGCAGACAAAATTTGTGTGCTACTAGGTTTCCAAAGAACAACGTTACCTAACATTGCCATACAAGTTGGTAAATTTCCTGCTATTGCAGTAAAATTAAATGGGGTTACAGCATAAACAAAACCCTCTAATGCTCTATACTCAACCCTATTCCATGCGTCAGAATCACTTTCTGGCTGATTGCTATAAATTTGAGTTACAAATTCAACGTTGAATCTTAAAAAATCGATTAACTCACAAGCTGAATCTATCTCAGCTTGATGAACTGTTTTTGATTGACCAATCATAGTCGCTGCATTTATTTTTGATCTGTAGGGGCCTGCAATTAATTCTGCAGCCTTAAGAAATATTGTAGCTCTATTTTCCCATGACAAGTTTTCCCAATTTTCTTTCGCAGCTAATGCTGATTCAATAGCATCGTCAATATGTTTTAGCTCGGCAATGTAGTATTCACCAACTATATTTTGGTGATCGTGTGGAGGCCTAATTTGTTTTTTCTTTTCTGATTTTACATCTTTCCCATTGATATACATAGGAACTTCCGTGAAAGAGTTTATCATCTCATCATATGTCTTTTGAATTTCATCCCTTTCTTTTGATCCTGGAATATAAGATTTAACTAATTCATTTTTAGCCTTTGGAACTTTAAAAAAACCTGTGCTCATAATCTTCAATTTGGTGTGTGAAAATACAATTAATTTTTGTAATGCTTTTAATTAAGTGCAAATGGAGTACTTAGCTTAAAGGAAGGAATAATTACATTAAATTTTTTTGTAGAATTTAAATTAATCATTCTGAAATAACCATACATTGCTCCAAATGGAGAGGATAGTAAACATCCTGACTTGTAATTGTGAATTTCACCAGGTTTTAGGACAGGTTTTTTCCCGATTACCCCCTCGCCATTTACAACTTCTTCATTATTTAGAGAATCTAAAATCACCCAATGTCTTGAGTTAAGCTGTACTACATCCGAACTTTGATTTTCTATGGAAATAGAATATTCAAAAGCATAAATAAGCTTAGTGTCTTTATAGTAGGTTCCTTGAAATTTGGTGTCTACAGAAATCTTAATGCCTTTGGTTATTTGTGTTACCATAATATGGTGCTAAAAATAATGAATTTTTTTCAGTTGGTTATGTATTTAGAAAGACCTTTACCTGCACCAACAACTCTATCATATCTTTGCCCAAAATTTCTGTAGTAAACTATCACTTGGTATTCGTTTTCTGTTTTGTCAAAATTGCCATCAACCCCTCCACGAACGATATTATTATTAAAATCAGTTAAAATGTATTTATAATTGTAAAATCCCTGTTTTAATTTTATAACAGCTTCGTAAAGTTCAATCTTGGGATTGTATATCATCTCAAATTTTTTTGATAATTCGTAGTTGCTAAAATCACCAGAAATATAAATTCTGTTGTCATAGATATAATCATTTGATTTTTTCAGATAGAAGTGTACGTTTACATAATCTGCTTCTGTTTTCGGATCAAAGCCGTTACCTAAATTAATCAAAAATGAACCGTTTATGTCTGGGTTGTAGGTGTAGCTTTTATTTTTTCTTTCAACATCTACGTGAAGGAAATTACTATAAATTTCATTTAGGTCATATCCACGAACTTCATTACTTGAATTCCTAATGAATTTATTTTCAAAATATAAATACTCATTTTCACCCCAAAAACTTAATTCTTTATCGTAAATGTACATGAGTTTTTCTCCAATATTATATTTGGGTTTTAGGTTTTCAATCGAGTAATTCAAATCATTGTTTTTGAAAACTTTTATTTTAACCGTCCTTTCTGGGCTATTAAGTTGAATTCTATTTGGATTTACTTCAAATTTAACGACCTGCTTTTCATTAATGAAGCCTATTTCTCGAGACCTCTTAATTTCAGTCTTAACTGAAACTAAATTTTCATAAAGAATAAACTTTCTTCTAAAAAGTTCATTACCATATTCATCCATTATTTTTATAATGTAGTTTCCAGATTTTTTAAAACTTGTATTCAAGTTTGGAAAACTAATGCTGTAATGTGTATAAATTTGATATGTGTTGAAACTGCTTAAATAGTTATCAATTTTTATATCATCAAACCCTTGAATATATTCTGATTTAATCAATTGAGATTTTTCCCAATTATAATCGCAATGTTCGATTATATAATATAGATCATGTTCAATTCCAGATAATATATCAAATGATAATGAAAATTTTTCATTGAGTGTTCCGACAAACAGATTAGAAAATGTGTTTTCGTTTTGTTTGAGAAAGGAAATTGACTTGATTAAGACAGGGTCTATAGATTGCGAAAAAGTAAATTTTAACGATAAATATAGCGCGGTAAAAACAATGAATCTTTTTTTCATTTTTTTGTTAAAAAATCTTGATAAAAATAATTAAAAATTAATTGTAATATCTTCAATATTGGCTTATTTTTGCAGCGAATTTAATTTAGAAAACTAACATACAAAATTTATGTCTAATGACATCGTTGTAAAGAAGGGTTTAGATTTAAGATTAATGGGTACACCTTCGTTCGAAATTGAAAAGGCAAATTTTTCAAAGGATTACTCGATTTACCCTTCGGATTTTCATGGAGTTTACCCTAAATTAATTGTGAAGGTAAATGACTCAGTTAAGGCTGGTGAAGCTTTATTTTTTGATAAAAATTCTGAGAGAGTTAAGTTTGTTTCTCCAGTCTCTGGAAAAATAAAAGAAATTGTAAGAGGAGATAGAAGAAAAGTTTTAGAAATTAAAATTGAGCCTGATAAAAATATTTCTTACAAAAAAATTGAAAAATTAAAATCTGAGGAACCAGCCATTATCATAGACTTTTTAGTTGAAAATGGTTTATGGCCATTTATAAAGCAACGCCCTTATGATGTTATTGCTGACCCAAACTCAAATCCAAAAGAAATTTTTATTTCTGGTTTTGATTCATCGCCATTATCCGCAGACTTTGATTTCATCACTAAAGAAGAGAATGAAAGTATTTCATGTGCAATATCAATTTTATCAAAACTTTGCAGTAGACCTATAAATATTTCTCTGAGAAAAGAAAGCCAGAGTTTTTTAAGAGAATTAAGTGATGTTATCATTCACAATGTTTCAGGCCCTCATCCATCAGGAAATTTAAGTACAATTATCAACAAGGTATGCCCAATTAACAAAGGTGATATAATTTGGACTTTAAATCTTCCAGATCTTTCAATAATCGGCAGGGCGCTATTAGAGTGTAAATTTTTAGCAGAAAGAGTAATTGCATTAGCTGGATCTTCTGTTTCAAACCCGAAATACGTCAAAACATTAATTGGCTCTAATATCTCTAGTTTTCTAAAATTAAATGAAAAAAATTCCAGAGTAATTTCTGGAAATGTTTTTTCTGGTACAAAATTAGGGTCTAATGCTCACTTAAGATATTACAGTAACGAGGTTACAGCAATTCCTGAGGGTGATGATTATGATTTGTTTGGATGGGCGAAGCCAATGTTTGATAAGTTTTCTGTTTCAAGAGCTCTTACTTTTTCGTGGCTTTTTCCAAATAAAAAATACGATTTAAACACAAACACCAATGGTGAACATAGGGCATTTGTTGTTACAGGGTCTTTCGAAGAAGTTTTCCCTCTTGATATATACCCAATGCAAATTTTAAAGGCATGTATGTACAAGGATCTTGATGAAATGGAGGCGCTTGGAATGTATGAAGTTTCACCTGAGGATTTTGCTCTAACCGAGTTTATATGTGTTTCAAAACAACCTCATCAAAATATTATTAGAGAGGGACTAGATTTAATGAAAAAAGAAATAGGTTAATTATGTCAATAAAGTCAAAATTACATGAAGTAAAAGAAATTTTTAGAGGCAAAACAATGGCTCCTGCTTTTAACGCCTTTCATACTTTTCTTTTTACTCCAAACGATGTAACTTCAAATGGTACTCATGTAAAAGTTGCCGATGATCTTAAAAGGACTATGAACACAGTTATTATGTCATTAGTTCCTTGCCTTATTTTTGGAATTTTTAATGCAGGATATCAGCATAACTTAGCAATTGATGCGGCAAATGGTATTACCACACAGGCATCACTTTTTGGCAACTTTCTAACTTTTGATAATTTGATGATTGGTTCGATGAAAGTACTTCCACTTGTCATTGTCTCCTATGTAGTTGGTTTAACAGTTGAATTTATTTTTGCGGTAATTAAGGGTCATGAAGTGGAAGAGGGGTATTTAGTAACCGGAATGCTTGTACCTCTAATAGTACCAGTGGACCTACCACTTTGGATGCTTGCAGTTTCGGTTGTTTTCGGAGTTGTGATTGGTAAAGAAGTATTTGGTGGAACGGGAATGAATATTTTAAATCCTGCACTAACAATCAGAGCTTTTTTATTTTTTGCTTATCCAACATGGATGAGTGGTGATAAAGTTTGGGTTTATGATGCAGTAGACAGAGCCGGAACGCCTGAAGCCATTTCGGGTGAAACTATTCTAGGTAGCTATGCTCAAAACCAAGATATTATTTATTCAATTTCAGATATGTTTTTTGGATTTATTCCAGGATCAATTGGTGAAACTTCTAAACTATTTATAATATTTGGTGCCTTATTTTTAATATTTAGTAAAATAGGTAGTTGGAGAATCATTCTAAGTACTCTGTTAGGGGCTCTTGTTATGGGTTTAATTTTTAACGGCGTGATTGAAGCTGGAATAATCACCGATTCCAGTAAATTCTATGGCCTTATGAGTATTCCTTTTTGGGAGCATTTGCTGATTGGAAGTATTCTTTTTGGAGCTGTTTTTATGGCAACTGACCCTGTTACAGCTGCTCAAACTAACAAAGGAAAATTGATATACGGTTTTTTAATTGGTTTTATATCAATTATGATTAGAGTATTTAACCCTGCTTATCCCGAAGGTGTTTTCTTAGCTATTTTATTAATGAATGTCTTTGCCCCGACTATTGATCACTTTGTTATTCAGTCAAATATAAAAATGAGGTTAAATAGATTAAAACTTAAAACAGCATAATTATGTCAATTAATACTGAAAAAAATACATACACACTTTTATTTGCAGTTGGGCTGGTTGTTATTGTTGGTACCCTCTTGGCTGCCATCGATTCATCATTGAAAGATAAAATTAGGATTAATAAGATTCTTGAAAAACAGCAAAATATATTATATGCTATTGGAATTAACGATAATGAAGGCAATAGTGTAAACTTTATCGCTGCAGATAAAGCAGAACAAGAGTTTAACAAGTACATTACCAAACAAATTTATATTCAAGGGGATCAGGTTATTGAGGATGATAAGGCCTACTTAATAGATGTAAAAAAGCAAAAAGCTTTAGCTAAAGATCCAAGTCATAAAAGAAAACTTCCATTATTTATTGCAGAGAAAGACGGAAGAAACCTATACGTAGCACCAATCCGTGGAAAGGGACTTTGGGATGCGATCTGGGCATATGTTTCGGTTGATGAAGATATGGTTATTAGAGGTATTTATTTTGATCATAAAGCCGAAACTCCAGGACTTGGAGCAAATATTAAACAAAGATTTTTTATGGATGATTTTATTGGAGAATCATTATTAGATACTCAGGGAAACTTTAAAGGAGTAACTGTTTCCAAGACTAATTTAGATCCCAAAAATGAAGATAAATATGACAATGAAGTTGACGCAATCGCTGGTTCAACAATTACAGGAGATGGAGTAACTGCAATGATTAGAAGTGATCTAAGTTTATATCAAACCTATTTTAACTCTCTAAATAACTAATATGGGATTACTTTCAAAAAAAGATCGCCAATTAATTACAGACCCACTTTCCGATAATAATCCGATTACAGTTCAGGTCTTGGGTATATGTTCAGCATTAGCTATTACTGCTGAACTTGAAGCATCTGTGGTTATGTCGGTATCGGTATTATTTGTAATGGGGGTTGGAAATGTTGTTATATCAATGATCAGAAATATTGTCCCCTCAAAAATTAGAATTATTGTTCAACTAACGGTTATCGCAACACTTGTTATTATAGTTGATTTAGTCCTTAAAGCATTTGCCTATGAATTAAGTAAGACCCTTTCAGTTTTCATTGGATTGATAATTACAAATTGTATAATTATGGGAAGATTTGAGGCATTTGCCCTTGGTAATGGTTTATGGAGATCATTTTTGGATGGCATTGGCAATGCTTTTGGTTATGCTGTGATATTAATAATGGTTGGCTTCTTCAGAGAATTATTAGGCTCAGGTACACTTTGGGGTATACCTTTTCTAGGTGATCCTATTGATAAAACTGGTTTATATGCATTAGGTTATGAAAATAACGGATTTATGTTGCTTTCTCCGATGGCATTAATTGTAGTAGGAATCATAATTTGGGTGCAGAGAGCAAGAAGTAAACATTTAATCGAAGAATAAATGGAGCATATAGAATTATTTTTTAAGTCTGTTTTTATCGACAATATGGTGTTTGCAACATTTTTAGGAATGTGCTCTTATCTAGCTGTTTCAAAAAAAGTTTCAACAGCTATTGGTCTTGGTGCAGCTGTCACTTTCGTTTTGGCAATTACTGTTCCTTTGAATTGGCTTCTTGATCAATATATTTTACAAGATGGTGCATTAGCATGGCTTCACCCAAGTTTAATCGATTATGATTTAAGTTTTCTTTCTTTTATAATGTTTATTGCAACAATAGCTACTATGGTTCAACTTGTGGAGATTATTGTAGAAAAGTTTTCACCTTCCCTCTATAATTCACTCGGGATTTTCTTGCCATTAATCGCAGTAAACTGCGCTATCTTAGGAGGTTCACTATTTATGCAGTCAAGGGAAATTGCCTCCATACAATTAGCTACAACTTATGGAGTAGGCTCAGGCTTCGGCTTCTTTCTAGCTATTTTAGCAATTGCTGCGATTAGAGAAAAAATTAGATATTCATCTGTTCCTGGACCTTTAAGAGGCTTGGGTATCACATTCATAATAACTGGTCTTATGGCTATAGGTTTTATGAGTTTCGGGGGAATGTTAACCGGTGGTGATGAAGCACCAAAAGAAATTTTAGTTCAAAATGATGAATCAGAAAATGACAATATTAAGGAAAATGAACAAAAAGAAATATTGTATGAAATTAATAATGATATAAATTAGAAAATGATTTTAGCCACATCCATCATGCAGTCAATTTTATTAGTAGTAGGAATTCTACTGGTTGTATCTTTACTTTTAATTTTAATTCTAATATTTGTAAAAGAAAAATTATCTCCCTCTGGCCCCGTTAAGATCAAAATTAACGGTGAAAAAGAAATCGAAGTTGCATCAGGCGATTCATTATTGACTACTTTAAGCGCCCAAAAGATATTTCTCCCTTCGGCATGTGGAGGAGGAGGAACTTGTATTCAATGTGAATGCCATGTAAAATCTGGCGGAGGTGAGGCATTACCTACGGAAACTCCTCATTTTACTAGAAAAGAACTGCAATCTGGAGCAAGACTGGCATGTCAGGTAAAGGTCAAACAGGATATGGATATTACGATCCCTGAGGAAGTATTTGGTATTAAAAAATGGGAAGCTACGGTTGTGAGTAATTATAATGTTGCATCTTTTATAAAAGAATTTGTTGTTAAAATTCCAGAAGACATGAATTATAAAGCTGGTGGATATATTCAAATTGATATTCCTGAATCGGAGGTAAAATTCAGTGATATGGATATAACAGCTCATCCAGAAGAACATGACTCACCCGATAAATTTAAATCAGAATGGGATAACTTTAAGCTTTGGCCTCTTGTTATGAAAAATGGAGAAACTGTTGAAAGAGCATATTCGATGGCTTCATTTCCTGCTGAGGGAAGAGATATTATGTTAAATGTTAGAATTGCGACCCCTCCTTATGACCGAAAAGCAAATGATTGGATGGATCTTAATCCAGGGATAGCATCATCATATATATTTTCAAGAAAGCCTGGTGATAAAGTGACAATTTCTGGACCTTATGGGGAGTTTTTTATTAATGAATCAGATGCTGAAATGCTATATGTTGGAGGTGGAGCTGGTATGGCACCTATGAGGTCACACTTATATCATTTATTTAGAACATTGCAGACTGGAAGAAAAATAACTTTTTGGTATGGAGGAAGATCTCGTAAGGAGTTATTTTATTTAGATCACTTCTATGAACTTGAAAAGGATTTTCCAAACTTCAAATTCTATGTAGCACTTTCTGACCCTCTTGAAGAAGATAATTGGAAAGTAAAAAAAGATTTAAATTCCGAAGGAGATGGATTTATAGGTTTCATTCACAATTGTGTAATTGATTACTATTTAAATGACCATGAATCCCCAGAGGATATTGAGTTATATTTCTGTGGCCCTCCTCTTATGAATCAAGCGGTACAAAAAATGGGAGAAGATTTTGGTATTCCTGACGAAAATATCCGCTTTGATGATTTCGGAGGATAAACTTATAATTATCTGATTTTATTCATTCCATGAAGAATATTTTATCTCTACTTTTTATTTTTCTTTTTATTTACTCTTGTAATAATCCTCGTCTTAC
>CEVX01003172.1_pt1 | contig 10113 bp, 7 predicted proteins | sample 356561 | NCBI WGS metagenome assembly CEVX01 (sample SAMEA2623886, study PRJEB7988) | marine metagenome | biome: marine biome (ENVO:00000447); feature: surface water layer (ENVO:00002042); material: "saline water (ENVO:00002010), including plankton (ENVO:xxxxxxxx)" | depth 5 m | reverse complement strand
GCAACGGCTGATCTTATGTTTGCTCTCATTTCAAACGAAGAACTTGACGAGCTTAATCAAATCGCAGTCAAACAACTCAAAAACCGATACAATGATCCAACAATGAATAAAAGGTTCGTTGTGGGTATTGATAGAGCAAAGATGCGGCTATTTGACGTTAAGATGAGTGAGCAAAACATTGTGGACAGTGGACAGTCTACAAGCGCAGATGATGAGTTTGTTGAAGCTATTTTTGATAAGACAGATTTTGGCCAAGGATGGAAAGTCTAAAGTCTAAGTCTCCTAAATACTTTAAAGTATTATTTACATGGAGAAATTGAATGCCTTTACAAAAATATGTTAGGGAATTGCGTCCTAGACGTAATTTGGAAAATAAACTTCAATTTACAGAAGCATACAATATACCCATTCAAAATGACTCTGATGTTGATAGTTTTGATACCAAACTTGATAAGACACAGATCAAATCTCTATTAAAACACTTACAATCATTAAAACTAGATGATATTCCTATTGCTGGTGGCCCAGCAGGAATTAAGATTCGTAGTGCTCAAGATAAAGATTCAGAAATAAGAGCCTGGACAAAGGAAAATACTCCCGATTTAAAAATTTCTTTCGGTCAAGGTTCCATAGGTAAAGGTGGTGGTGTAAAGATCAGTGAATCCACACAGGAACTTATGGTTGCAGCTCTTGTTCTTAATAAAGTGAAATCTGGTAATATTGATGAGGCTGCCGCAGTAAAAATGATTGACGAAGCAAAAACTCAATTTAATAAGATTGAAGGTGCTTCTGGCAGACCAGATTTAATAGATCAGTTTACAGGAAACTTTAATGATCTTGCAACTGCAATTTCTTCATCAAATGCTATTCTTAAAGTAGTATCGAATCCTGTTAAAGCATATTGGACAGGAAAGGGCTGGGGCCCAGATATTGCAAAATATAATCCCCCCATTGGTGGTGTTAGAGATTATAATTCATCTGATATTGTGGTTAAAGGTGGAAATGGTGTATTTTATGGTTTCTCTCTCAAAAAGAAAGCTCGCAGTAAAGATGTTGATCCCACTCTTATTAATAAACCTATCACTGGAAATGTGGGTATATTGAAAGATATTTTAGGTGCAAAAGAGGTAGCATCTATAGAGAAAAGTAAACAACTATTCTTTGATTATGTTGTATTTAAACATTATAAAGAGAATCCTAAAAAGATTGATGATAAAGAAAAAAGTAAAATGATAGGTCAGATATCACAGAAACAAATGGGTGTGTATCTCAAAGATCAAAAAAATACTTTCTTTCGCAGAGTGGAGCAAGTTCTTAGTAAAAATGCAGAAGATTTTGTTAAATCTTTTATAGAACTTCTTTTTAGGACAAAGATGAAAGATATAGAGAATACTGGTGAATTTAAATTTTATCTATTGACAGGTATTGGTCGTTTCATTGGTGGAACGGTAGAGATAGAAGAAGCAGAGAATAAAGATACACCACAAACTATAGAAGCTCTAACAAAAATATTTAATTCTAAGTTAACAATGTCTAAAACGCCAGGTAAACTACAAGCATGGGAAAGGGGAGCAGGAGCTGCAAAAGTATTTTTTTCCATCTTTAGTGGCGGTGCAAAAATTATAGACCTTGAAGTTAGATATAAAGGAAGTTATACTGCTAACCCACAGTTTCAAGCAGTTGCAACACCAGATTTTAAGGCAATTTTCAAATGATAACATTTTTAACCGAAGATAAAGCAGGTAAGAATCTTCATCTGGAACATATCGAAGATGAGATATTAAATTTCGGTGTAGATGGTGGTAGAGCTGCAATAAACTTTCTACGGTCACTAAGAGATATGTTGGCAGGAGCAAGTCGCTCCAGTGTAAATATGACTGTGAAGGCCGACGGCGCTCCGGCAATATTCGCTGGTATTGATCCATCTGATGGTAAGTTCTTTGTTGCAAAGAAAAGTGTATTCAATGTAAATCCTAAGTTATATAAGACAGAGAAGGAAATAGATGATGATTTATCCGGCACCCTCAACTCCAAGTTTAAAGTTGCATTATCAGAATTTTCAAAATTGGGTATTAAGGGTGTACTTCAAGGCGATCTTATGTTTACTGATGATGTCGAAAAACAAACGATTGACGGAGAACCGATGCTTAGTTGGCAGCCTAATACTATCGTTTATGCTACACCTATTAATAGTAACCTTGGCAGAATTATCTCTAAGGCAAAGATTGGGGTAGTATGGCACACAACATACTCTGGTAGTACATTACAAGATATGAAAGCATCTTTTGGTGCAGATATATCTAAATTAAATAAACCAAGTTCTGTATTTCAAGATGATGCAACATTTAAGGATGTTTCTGGTAAAGCAACATTTACTGCATCTGAAACAGAACAGATTACAAAAGTATTGTCAGAAGTTGGTAAAACCTTCCAAAGAATCAATGCGAATGGATTAAGAAAGTTTCTAGTTGTACAAAATGGTATGACCGGCGCTCTTGTTGGTGCATCTCTTAAAACATACAATAATAGTAAAGTACGTGTGGGGGAAAAGATTAGTAACCCTAAAGCTCATGCAAAAGGTTATGAGAAGTGGGTATTTGACTCAATTCAGAAACAAATTGATAAAGCTAAAAGTGACAAAGGTAAGGAAAAATATACTAACATACAGAAAGAATATTTGAGAGAAATTAAGAAACATACACGTAACCTAGAATATGTAATAACATTCCAAAATTTACTCGTAGATGCGAAAATGCAAATCGTAAAAAAACTAAATAGTGTTAAACAATTAACTGATACTTTTATTAAAACTGCAAATGGATTTAAAGTAACAGATCAAGAAGGTTATGTTGCTATTGATAGAGTAAGTGGTGGTGCAGTTAAACTCGTAGATCGTATGGAGTTTAGCTATAATAATTTCACAGCAATCAAGCAATGGGATAAGTGATGAAAACATTTTTAGAATACCTAGAAGAAAAAACGGTAAGTGTTCTACAGCGTAAAAAAGCGGCTCGTAGAATGTCTAAACTGCAGCGTTCAGCATCATTTCAAGCAAAGAAAAAACGTACTGCTCTACGCATAAGAGATGCAGGCAAACTTGCTGTAATCGCAAGAAAGAAAACTATACAGATGTTTAGGGATAAATTCTATCCAACATACAAAGAAATGGCACTTGCCCAAAGGGTTAAAGTAGATCAAATTATACAACAACGGTTCGGCCCCAAGATAGATAAAATTTCTAAAAAGATGGCAATAAAACTAAAGAAACTAGAAGTGGAAAGAGTTAAGAAAGTAAAGGCGGCAAGAAAAAATGCGTAGTTTTAGAAGTCATGTAACAGAAGCAAAAGAAACCATTGTATTTACATTTGGACGGTTTAATCCGCCTACTACAGGTCATGAGAAGTTGATCCAAAAGGTTGCTTCAGTTGCTGGTTCTAATCCTTTTCGTATATATCCTTCTCATACAACTAATCCAAAGAAAGACCCACTTCCTCATGCACTCAAAGTTGCATATATGAGAAAGATGTTTAAGAAATATAGTAAAAACATCATTGCAGATAAGAAGATGAAAACTGCAATCTTTATTGCAGAAGCACTTTATAAGGAAGGGTTTAAAAATCTTATTATGGTTGTTGGTTCCGATAGAGTACAAGAGTTTTCAACTCTACTCAATCGTTACAATGATGCACCAGACAAATCTGGTAAACAGTTATTTAAGTTTGACTCTGTAAAAGTTGTATCTGCTGGAGAACGTGATCCAGATTCAGAAGGTGTAGATGGAATGTCTGCATCCAAGATGAGAGCCGCTGCAACAAGTGGTGATAAAGATGCGTTTATTACAGGTGTACCTTCTAGTTTTAAAGACGGTGAAAAACTGTATCGTGATGTTCGCAAGTACATGGGTATTCGTGAAGAGCGTGATATGGGTGATATGTCAGACTTTGAAACTGTTCGTGATATGTACCTTACAGGTAAAATATGGAACGCTGGTGATATAGTAGAAGCTAATGGTTATACAGGTGAAGTAATTCGTAAAGGAACAAACTATCTATCTTTTTCTGATGAAGACGGTAAGATACATAAAGTCTGGTTACATGAGATTACACTTGATGAAAGAAACTATCGTAAGGAATACGATAACTATCACTCACGCCCAGAACAGATTGCAAGACGTTCCTCACGAAATCAAGCCCGTAGAGTTATGGGAGATAAGACTAAGATAGGTATGGATGTTGGACATAAAGACAATGATCCTATGAATAACAGTCCAAAAAATCTAAGAAACGAAGACCCATCTAAAAATCGTAGAGAGCCACGAATGAGAGAGGTCGAAGAAACTTTAGAAGATATGATTCCGTGGCTTAAAAAATTAAAAGCTAAGATATTTGATAAGACTCATGAAAAGGGGCTAAATAAACTTTCATTTGAATATGCAAAACAAGCAGCAAAATTAGCAAAAGAAAAGAAACCCATTAGACATATGGATATTGTTCATGATATTGCAAAACCATATTCTAATGTAACAGATAGAGTGTTGCGTGATCATATCAACGATTTAGTTAAAAAAGGTTTAATACCACAAGATTTGAGAGCAGAGTATGAAATGAAAAATGAAACAATGTCTTTTAAAGATTTTGTAGGTCAGATACAGGTAAATGAAAAACTTGGTAAGGATGCAGATGCTAGTGATTATATAGATGATTTTAAAAAGTCTGATGCACCACAGTTTAAAGGTAAATCTGACAAGAAAAGAAAACAAATGGCCATTGCTGCATATCTGGATAAGAAAGATGAAGCAGTTCAGCAAGATTCGGATATAGATGATAAGAAAGGTACGCAACCAGCAAAGTACCATAAGGGATTATCTAAGTCTACCAAACAAAAACGTGATGCACATTTTAAGGCAAAGAAAACCGGCCCTGCTCCTGGCGATGCAGATGCAAAGACAAAACCATCTGTGCATACCAAGAAGTTCAAACAGATGTATGGTGAAACAGTTGAACTTGATGAGAATGAAGGATTGAAGAATAAAGCAAAGAAAAGTGGTATGCCCTATGGAGTTTTAAAGAAAGTATATGATCGTGGTATGGCTGCATACAAAACAGGTCATAGACCTGGCACTACACCACAACAATGGGCAATGGCAAGAGTTAATTCATTTACAACAAAAAGTAAAGGTACATGGGGCGGTGCAGATAAAGACCTTGCAAAACAGGTAAGTGAAGATGCTCCTTGTTGGGATGGATATAAACAAGTCGGTATGAAAAAGAAAAATGGGAAGAATGTTCCTAATTGCGTACCAGAGGAAAATGAATTAAATGAATGGGGTGAAGTAGAAGAAGCAGCTGAATATCAAGGTCGCAAAGTTACACTTAATAAACCAACTGCTGGGGATGTTGCAAAGTCTAAAGTATATGTAAGAAATGATAAAGGTAATGTAGTAAAGGTTAATTTTGGTGATAAAAATATGACAATTAAGAAAAACATTCCTGCTAGAAGAAAGAGTTTTCGTGCAAGACATAATTGTGATGATCCCGGCCCAAAATGGAAAGCACGATATTGGTCTTGTAAAGCATGGTAAGACATAAATAATAAGAAAGAAAGGTTAATAAAATGACCAAACATGGACAAACAATGTCAGAAGCATACAAAAAAGTTCTTCTTGGCGAAGATAATATGGATTTAATGAAGAAGGCTGCCGGGCAGGGTGCTGGCGCAGGCATGAGAGGTTCAATGCAAACATTGAAGATGAAAGATGGTAAACTGAAAATGGATACGTTTACTGCATCTGCAATCATGCAAATTTATAAAGCAGTTAATGATAAGAACAAAAAGACAATGGAGAATTTGATTAACAGTGGAAATAAAGCTGCAATTATGAAACTTCAGAAGTTTGCCATGTCGAAGATTAATTCTAGTTACGGTGAAGAACTAGACGATGAAGATAAGCCAGTTGTTAAAAAAGTTGTTAAGATGTTGAATAAGGCAAGTCAAGCTCATGCTGGTCAAGCAAAAGACTTAGAAAAAGCAGTGAGTGAGCATCACCGAAAAGATGAAAACGGAAATACAATTCCTCATGATGATGAAGAAGAACTTAGTGAATCAGTAAGTGTAAAAGATTTTGATGCACTAAAGAAAGGTGATACCGTAACCATAGAATATAAATCTGGTATGTCATCTGGTACAGGAACATATACCGTAACAGGTAAAAATAAAGTTGCTAAAGGTAAGGTAGAAAAAGTTACAATGAAAAGTACTAAAAATCCTGGCGGTGTGAAAAATTTCCTTTATAAGAGAGACAATAAGGTAGGTTTTGCTCAAGGTGATATGGGAGTTTCAGTGGTAAGTTTTAAGAAAGAAGATATTGATGAAGCTGGATTTGTAGGAAGAAAAGACCCTATGCCTGCTGGTAAAGAACTTGCTAAACTTATGAAAAAGAAGAAAGGACAGAAAGAAGAAGTTGACCTTGATGAAGGTAAAATGAAAGAGCTTCATGGTTATATCTCTCAAGGTAAATCTGCAAAAGAAATCGCAAAGATTATGAAGTTGGATGTTAAGACAATTAAAGCTTTAATGGCAGGATATATGATGTCTGGATATAATGAAGAAAAGAATTGTGGTTGTGGACAAGACCCTTGTGTTACATATGGAAAATCCGTTAAAGAAGGTGCTCGTGCTGATGCAAGACGAGCAATGCGAAATGATCCAGTTTTAGGTAAAAGAAAAGATAAAGATGATGATGATGACGAAGCTTCGGCTGCAGATAAAAAAGCAGCATCAAAAAATATTTTAATGCAATTGCAAAAAGTTGTATCCTTAAAAGGTGGTGAGTTAAAATTAACACCATCTAAAAAGAAAGCTACTGCGAAAGGAAATTACGGAAAAACAAAAGGCGATAATTTTATTGAGTTTTCAAATGGAAAGAAAGAAAAAGTTGATCCTAAAGTTGCACAAGCAGTATTTAAAAAATATATGTCTATGCAAAGACCAATAGATAAGCAAAAATTCACAATCAAAATTTCAAAGTCATACAAAGATATGTTGGCTGCACTGAAAGAAAGTCTTGGAGAAGCAAAATCTCCTTTACAACGTCTAAAAGACTTTGATAAGGTTCGTGTTGGTGTTGGTAAGAAACCTATCTTCAAGGATAATGAGAAGAAAGATATCAAAGAAGAAGATGAAGATGTTGCTGATGCAAGAAAAGAAGCACAAGCAGCAGTCGCAGCTGCCAAAGATCGTCTAGCAGATACAAATGCAGAACAACCTAGAGATGCCGAAAAGGTAGAAGCTGCAAAGGAGAATCTTAGAAAAAAAGAAAAAGCATTAAAGGACGTAGATGATCCTAAAAAGACTAAAGCAAGGGCTGATGCAAAAAAGAAGAAAGCAGAGAATGATAAATTTAAAGATGCAAAGTTAAAAAGTCGAATAAAAATTGCACAAGAAAGAGTAAGGGCTGCAAAATCTGGCACAGAGGAACATTCTAACGCATTAGATGCTCTTCAAAATGCAAAAGATGCTTATAAAAAGTACAAAGAAAAAACTAAGTTTGGTAAAGTTAAATCATTTATGAAAAAGACAGCTAAAGGTGCCGCATTAGGTGTTGCTGCAACGGCAAAACTTGGAGACAGTTTTGATCCAACAATTAAACGAGAAGCAATTCTAGACAGGATTGATAAAAAACTACAGGAGAAGAAAGATGGGTAAAAAATACCTAGAGACAAAAACAGGTAGTCTAGAACAATCCATTCTAGGTTTGTGGGAAAAGGCTGCTGAAGATAATATGGACGAAAAATATACTGATGACCAACGTAGAGCAAGAGAAAAGGCAAGAGGAAAGGGTGGTAGGAAGTATAAACACGCTCCTTCTAGAACCACTGGCCATGACGCTGGTACAGGTTCAGCGCCAGGTGGTAAAGAAAGAAAGGGTGATCAAAGTAAGGCACACGCCCATGCACATGGGGATGACCCATTTGCCAGATCAAAGGCCGACAGAAGGAAAAAGGAGATTGAACGAAATAAATCACACAGCATTCAACCTGGCAAAAATTGGGATGGTTCACAAGACAAAGAAAAACAAGCCAAAATGAAAATGGATTTGTTGAAGAAAAAGCAACAAAGGGAACGAGATCGTGCTCGTAATGAGGAACTTGATCTTGAAATTCTTGAGTTGGAAAATTTGATTAATGAACATAAGGGTGATAAACCACATAAACATCCTCATGAAGAAAAAGAATTGGATGATGTAAATCCTAAAGCTAATAAAAAGAAGTTCAAAGATCGTAAAGATAAAGATATCGACAACGATGGTGATGTTGATTCCTCTGATAAATTCTTACATAAACGCCGTAAAGCTATTGCTAAAAATACCAGAGAAGCTTGGGAAGAAGCATATCGTCTTGTTCAAGAAAAGGACACTCTTGGTGGAGATACAACGCCAGATGAAGATGATGGTGATGATGTTCCAGCAAAAAAGAAAAGTAAAACTGATACTGGTAAAAAACCAGATGAGATTAAAATGAATCCTGATATGGATGAATATTATAAGGCAATGAAAAAGAAAAAGTAATGATTCATATTAGTTCTTTGTTAGAAGCATCTTCTGATGATCTTCCGTCTATCTATTGTGATCTAGATCAAGTTCTTGTTGCACTACTAAAAGGTGCAGACAAGGTTGTGCCAGGTGGTTCTTTTGTAGATGCTGACAAAGAAGAAAGATGGAAAGCAATTAATCAGACTAAAGATTTCTGGGCAAATTTAGATTGGATGCCCAATGCAAAAAGGTTGCATGACTTTATTGTAAGATATGATGCATATGTTTTATCTGCCTATTCTAATCGTGATCCAAACTCTAAAGTAGGTAAGATGAAATGGTTAAAGAAAAATACTAAATTCCAAAGAGGAAAAATACATTTGGTACGGCGTTCTCAAAAACAAGCATTTGCTAAAAATAGAGATGGTGAACCAAATGTACTTATTGATGATCATATTAAGAATATCGAAGAATGGACTGCCAAAGGTGGAATAGGTATAAGACACACTAATGTTGGTAAAACCATTGCAGAATTGAAGAAGTTGGGGTTTAAATAAACATAAATAGATGGAAATAACTCTATTAATAAAAGGGAGAAAATAAATGTCCTTATGGTCAATGAATGATGGCTCTGCACTATCACATAACATTACCACGAATGGTAGCACCACAGTAACTTCTGCTGGTACTAGTTTTATCACTGATGGTATCCAATCTGGTGATGTTATTGTGACAGAGGCTGGAGAAGTTCTAAGAGTAAAGAGTGTTGATTCTAGTAATAGTCTCACACTAACTGCAGCTGCATCTGGTTCAGAAGCAAATAAAACTGCACAAGCGTTACGTAAACCACCTATGAATGGTTCGGATGCTGCACCAGATACTACAGTGTTTGGTGTGTCTGTTGCGGAGCAAATTGCCGGTAGTGATAACATTTCTGCTATTGCTCAAGCACTTACTACATTAGGTACACGGATTTACGAAGGTGGTTCAACTTATAACGGTTCTGCACCTACTGTTACTATTGGTGCAGCTACTAGACATATCGTTCCAACGTCTGCTGTTGATCTAACAGATGATACTGTTGGTACAATTACTATTGCAGGCCACGGCATGGCTACTGGTACGAAGCTAATATATACTTCTGGCGGTAATAACATGGAACAAGCTAACACAGATATTGCCGATGATGACGAAGTTTTCGTTATTCGTTATACGGCAGATAAAATTAAACTTGCATCTTCACTTGCAAATGCAAATGCTGGTACTGCTTATAACCTAGATGATGCTGGTAATAATAGCCAACAATTTGCAGGCGTTCTTGCAACTGCAACGGCTACCATTTCTGGTGGTTCAGTTACAGGGTTTACAATTACTAATGTTGGTTCTAATTATCAGTCAGTTCCAGATGTAACTATTGCAGCTCCTGTTGGTTCTGGTAACTTGGACTTGACTAGTCCTGGCGTGTTAATTAAGGCCGATGATGAAATTGTTGTTCCTGCAAATTTCTATGCTGCTATCACAACAGGTGTGGCCGTAACATATACGGAAGGTGGAAGTGGTGCTCAAACAGACCTGACAACTGG
>CEVX01003023.1_pt1 | contig 10115 bp, 9 predicted proteins | sample 356561 | NCBI WGS metagenome assembly CEVX01 (sample SAMEA2623886, study PRJEB7988) | marine metagenome | biome: marine biome (ENVO:00000447); feature: surface water layer (ENVO:00002042); material: "saline water (ENVO:00002010), including plankton (ENVO:xxxxxxxx)" | depth 5 m | reverse complement strand
TCAGTAGACAAACTCTGGCAAATAAACGAAGCCGCAGAAGCCGCGAATACCAGAGCAATCGTTCACCTCAAAATCGACACTGGCATGGAACGTATCGGCGTCCACCATTACAACGCTGACACCCTTTTTGAAGCAGCTTTGCAATGCCCAGCAGTTGACGTAGAAGGAGTGTTCACCCACTTCGCTTCCGCTGATGAACCTCAACTCGAATTCGCACGACTACAACTCGAACGATTCCTTGAGGCTCTCGAGTTCTATCCGCGACACAGCTTGCCGTACCCCACACGTCACATAGCTAACTCAGCCGCCATCGCAGCATTACCGGAAGCTCATCTTGACCTTGTTCGTCCAGGACTGCTGCTCTATGGAATCGCGCACACAACGGAAACGAAGGAAAAGATCGCAGTCAAACCAGTGCTGTCATGGCGGAGTGAAGTTATTTACTTCAAAGTAGTAGAAGCAGGAAATCCTGTTAGTTACGGCAGTACGTGGGCACCCCAAGCCGCTACCCGAGTAGTGACTTTGCCGGTCGGTTATGCCGACGGTTACCGTCGTGCACTTTCCAACAAAGCCCAAGTGATTATTGATGACCAACTCCACAATGTCGTTGGCCGCGTATGTATGGACCAAACCATGATCGACATAAAAGACTCCAGTGCCTACAACGGAGATGAAGTCACCCTGATCGGTTCTTCAGACGCCCACCAAATTACGGTTGAGGACCTAGCTGAATGGGCCGAAACGATTCCATACGAAATTTTGACGGCAATAACAGCGCGCGTGCCACGTCGCTGGCACACATAACCGGTCGTACACTCAAAGTCAGCCACCATGTTGCATGTCCGAACCCGTTCCGTTGAAGCCACCAGGCAAGTAGCCGCCGCTCTTGAACCGATCCTGCTCCCAGGAGATGTGATTCTTCTGTCAGGAGACCTTGGAGCTGGAAAAACTGCTTTTGTGCAAGGCTTGGCCGCAGCACTTGGCGTTACCGAACAAGTTACGAGCCCCACATTCACTTTGGCTGCTAGTTATGAAGGACGCCTGCGCCTCCACCACCTAGACGTCTATCGCCTAGACAATCTTGCTGAAGTTCTTGATCTCGACCTACCGGAACTCCTAGAAGACCATGCAACTATCTGCATTGAATGGGGTGAAGTAGTCGTACCCGAACTGCCAAGAGACTTTCTTCGCATACGAATCCAACTTGGACACCCCGAAGACATTGATGATGCGCGAGTCCTCGAAATTGAGCCAGTAGGAAGCTCGTGGGTATCTAGAAATCAACAACTAGAAGATGTTTGGACTGAGTGGACTACCACCGAAACTGGAGATCTCTAACGTGCTCGTCCTCGGTATAGAAACAGCCACCCCACAAGTAGGGGTCGCAATCGGCGGCCACGAAGGAGTCATAGCCTCATTTCATACCGCCCGAGATCGGCGCCACGCTGAGACTTTGGCCCCAGCTATCCAATTTCTTTGCGCCCAAACCAAAATAGACCTCAACGAAATTGGAGTAGTTGCCGTTGACATTGGTCCAGGTTTATTTACTGGGCTTCGAGTAGGGATGGCAACAGCTAAAGCAATCGCGCATGCCTGCAAAGTACCAATGATCGGAATATCCAGCCTCGACCTTGCGGCGTTCCCCGCCCGATTCTCGGACCGGCTGATTGTCTCCACAGTCGACGCGCGACGCGGAGAAATCTTCTATGCCACCTACCGAAAAACAGCAGGAGGCATACAACGAATCTCCGAACCCCACGTTGATCAGCCAGACAATGTAGCCAATCAACTCATCGCGAATGCCGAAGACTGCCTAGTAGTGGGTGACGGAGCTCAACGCTATGCAGACACATTCGAAAACCTCCAAGGTGTTGAAATTGGTCAAGAAGGATTCAGATATCCGAACGCTGGATCGCTCGTAGAACTAGCTCATCCTCGAGCGTTGCGTGAAGAATTTGTTGCCCCTTCCGAAGTCGCGCCCCTCTACCTTCGTGCCCCCGACGCCAGAATCAATTGGCAACAACGAGAACGCTCATGATGACCGCCGAAACACACGTCGTTATTGAACAAATGAGAAAGCGGCATGTGCGCGCCATCCGCAGCATCGACAAACAGGTCTACACAAAACCGTGGTCTACGTCGATGTACCATGACGAGCTCCGACGGCGAGACAAAAGGGTCTACTGCGTGGCTTATCACGAAGGCCGAGTCGCCGGTTACGGAGGAGCAATGATTGTTCATGACGAAGGACATATCACCTCGGTGGCAGTTGATCCCGAAGCGCAAAGCCTTGGTATCGCGAACCGATTGCTGTTAGCAGTTCATCGTGGATGCATGACCCACGGCGTTGACGCCATGACTCTCGAAGTTCGAATATCAAATGACCGTGCCCAAAACCTCTACCGACGGTTCGGATATGCGCCCGCCGGAATTCGAGCTGGCTACTACGGCGACAACGGAGAAGACGCATTAGTGATGTGGTGCCATGACATACAAAAGTCAGACCACACGGCGCTCCTCAAACAAATCGAAAGTGAAATACCAGGCACGACAGACTGGGGAAACCAATGACTGTGATCTTAGGAATTGAAACCTCATGTGACGAAACCGCAGCAGCCATTGTGGTTGACGGCAATCAAGTTCTCGCCAATGTGGTCAGCAGTCAGGTAGACCTGCACGCACGCTACGGGGGCGTGGTACCTGAAATAGCAGGACGAGCACATGAATCATTACTCACTCCAGTAATTGCTGAAGCCATGGTCGAAGCGGGAGTGAACGACCAAGACATCGATGTTGTTTCAGCGACGCACGGACCAGGTCTCATCGGCAGCCTCCTCATAGGCGTATCAGCAGCTAAAGCATTATCGCTTGGCTGGAACGTTCCGTTTATTGGTATCAACCACCATGAAGCCCACCTATATGCAGCATTGTTGGAAGAGCCGGAGATGGACTTCCCACTACTTGTGATGCTTGTCAGTGGCGGCCACACCATGCTGATTGAATTCCAAGATCACGGACAATACAGACTTCTAGGCGCCACAGTCGACGACGCAGCCGGAGAAGCGTTTGACAAGGTGGCCCGATATTTGGGGCTTGGCTACCCAGGAGGACCAGCTATCGACGATTTAAGCAAGGAAGGAGACCCTGCCGCGATCAAATTTACGCCTCCAATGCGTAACGAAGGCCTCAACTTTTCGTTCTCAGGACTGAAAACAGCGGTAGTCAACTATGTGCGACAAAACCCTGATGCCGAAACAGCAGACATAGCGGCATCATTCCAAGCAGCGGTCGTAGACGTTCTCACTCACAAGGCTCGACAGGCAGCGCACCAGATAGGAGCCAAAGGGATTTGTTTAGCCGGAGGAGTAGCAGCTAACAGCGAACTGCGAGAGAAAACCTTAGATATATGCGTCGAAGACGGCATCCAAGGTTTCCTTCCCTCCCGAGCAATGTGCACAGATAATGCTGCGATGGTCGCCGCTACTGCTTGGTGGCGAATGCAAAGCCAAGGCCCATCACCCTTAGATCTGGGAGCAGACCCCAATCTGAAACTCCCATTTATCGACTAATACGCAGAAATTTGCCAAAATTTTCAGAAACGTTGCCCTATCAGGTTGTTTCTCGGCAACTCATCACAATATCGTTAGCACTCCCCGTGTGAGAGTGCTAACGCTCCCATGGGCCCAATAACCAAGCTATGGAGGCGAACAGCTGATGAATCTGCAGCCACTCGAGGATCGCATTGTTGTGCGACCCGGCGTCGCTGAGGAGACCACTGCTAGCGGTCTTGTTATTCCCGATACAGCCCAGGAAAAGCCCCAACAGGGCGAAGTCCTAGCAGTAGGTCCGGGAAAGCGATCCGATTCAACCGGAGAACTCATACCTGTCGACGTGAATGCCGGCGACACCGTGATATACAGCAAATACGGTGGCACCGAAATCACATCAGACGGCGAAGATTTATTAATCCTAAGTGCACGCGATGTACTCGCGATAGTGAGCTGAGTCTGAAATGGCAAAAATTCTCAAATTCAGCGAAGAAGCACGACGCGGCCTAGAAGCCGGCGTTAACCAACTTGCCGATGCAGTAAAGGTCACTTTGGGTCCAAAAGGCCGCAACGTGGTACTTGAAAAGTCATTCGGTGCTCCGACCATTACTAACGACGGTGTCAGCATCGCTCGAGAGGTAGAGCTTGAGGACCCATTCGAAAACATGGGGGCTCAACTCGTCAAAGAGGTCGCAACTAAAACCAACGACGTAGCAGGCGACGGCACAACCACAGCCACAGTCCTCGCACAGGCAATGGTTCGCGAAGGTCTACGAAACGTAGCCGCAGGCGCTAACCCCATGTCCCTTAAGAAGGGCATAGAAGCAGCGGTCGCATCAGCTGTAGAAGCAATCGGCGACATGTCTGAAGACGTATCTTCAGATAAAGGCAAGATCGCCTCAGTTGCCGGGATTTCTTCAGCAGACCCAGCGATCGGCGAAATTCTCGCAGAAGCGTTCGACAAAGTCGGTAAAGACGGAGTCATCTCAGTCGAAGAATCAAACACCTTTGGTGTCGACCTTGAATTCACCGAAGGCATGCAATTCGACAAGGGTTTCCTGTCACCGTATTTCGTAACCGACCCTGACCGTCAAGAAGCAATCCTCGACGAGCCATACATTTTGTTCGTTAATGGAAAAATCTCGTCGGTCCAAGAGCTCGTGCCGGTGCTTGAAAAGGTCATGCAAGGTGGCAAGCCACTTTTGATTATCGCGGAAGACGTTGAAGGCGAAGCCCTCGCCACCCTCGTCGTTAACAAGATTCGCGGAACCTTTACCTCTGTCGCAGTCAAAGCCCCAGGCTTTGGCGAACGACGGAAAGCCATGCTCCAAGATATGGCCATCCTCACAGGCGGCCAGGTCATCTCTGAAGAGGTAGGCCTCAAACTTGAGAACACAAGCATCGACCTTCTAGGTCAAGCCCGCAAAGTCATCATCACTAAAGACGAAACTACTCTTGTCGAAGGCGCAGGGGACAGTTCAGACGTCGAAGGACGCGTAAGCCAAATCAAACGTGAAATCGACGAAACTGATAGTGACTGGGACCGAGAAAAGCTTCAAGAACGTCTCGCTAAACTTGCCGGTGGCGTCGCAGTCATCCAAGTTGGTGCAGCAACTGAAGTTGAGCTCAAAGAGAAGAAGCATCGCATCGAGGACGCTGTTTCAGCTACTCGAGCTGCCATAGAAGAGGGCATCGTCCCCGGTGGCGGAACAGCATTGCTTCGCTCCCGAGCAGCTATCAACGAGCTATCACTCGAGGGTGACGAAGCCACAGGCGCCAGCATGGTGTTCCGGGCATTAGACGCCCCCGCACGACAGATCGCAGCTAACGCCGGTCATGAGGGCGCAGTTGTGGTGCAACAAGTTGAAACAGCTGGTGGCAATAGCGGCTTTAACGCAGCAACAGGCGAATTTGAAGATCTCGTCGCTGCTGGAGTTATTGACCCGGCCAAGGTGACCCGAGCAGCACTACAGAATGCGGCGTCTATCGCAGCATTGTTGCTGACAACAGAAACACTTATCACCGATAAACCAGAAGAAGGCATGGATCCTGCTGCCGCAGCTGCCGCCATGGGAGGCATGGGCGGCGGTATGCCAGGCATGATGTAAGCCACCTAAATTCATGTGCATCGGGGCGGACCTTAGGGTCCGCCCCAACGCTTTTTCGCCCTAAACCTCCTAAATTTGCAGTTGTGACGCACAACAAGCGCGGTGGTCCTCAACGTATTCCGCGGCCCCAGCAATGGAGGCTTGGAAACTCAGCACCTTGGGCGGACATAAACCAAATAAGTTTGGAATCCCTCGAACGGAATTTAGCGGTTCGACCAACCCGCCAGCAGCTGACCGGAGCTCCACCCCCCAAACGTCACTCAGCCGTTCTCATAGCCCTCTATGAAGCTCCAGAGACAACAGTTATCTTGACCCGCAGAACCCAACAGATGCGCTCTCACAGCGGCGAGGTCAGTTTCCCGGGAGGTGGGCAAGATCCAGATGAATCCTTGTGGGAGACAGCTTGTCGAGAAGCACACGAAGAAGTACACCTTGACAGGTCATTGATACAAAAAATCGGTGAACTTGACCACCTCACAACAGTTTCGTCGCAAGCACGAATAGTTCCATATGTGGCTCGTCTTTCTCACAAACCGTTGCTAGCTCCCAACCCAGCCGAAGTAGACAAAATATTGGAAGTCCCCTTATCTGAACTGATGCTCCCAGAGGTTTACCGGGAAGAACGTTGGTTGTGGCCTGGCTCCAACGAAGAACGTTCAGTGTATTTTTTCGAACTCTATGGAGACACCATCTGGGGGGCAACAGCAAATCTGCTTCACCAGCTTCTTATGTCAGGTCTTCAAGAGTCAGAAGACACAAAATAAACGCTGCTGGAGACTCAATGGCCGCTACAGTCAATTACTTCCCTATCCCACGAATCACGTATGGCCCAGGTCGATAACGCCCATGAAATAGTTCTGGTCGTCGATTTTGGCGCCCAATATGCCCAACTCATAGCTCGCCGAGTTCGCGAAGCGCGTGTGTACAGCGAAATTGTGCCGAACACCATCACTGCCGACGAAATCGCTGAACGTAAACCGGCCGCAATCATCTTGTCTGGTGGACCCAAATCGGTTCACACTGAAGGGGCACCGACACTTGATTCCGGGATCTACCAATTAGGGATTCCCATCCTCGGAATTTGTTACGGAGCTCAGCTCCTAGCGCACCAGTTGGGAGGAACCGTTGATCGAAGCGGGCGAGGTGAATACGGCAGAACTGAACTTCAGCCAAACAGCCAAGCATCGCAACTACTTCCCGACGACATTGCCGCCGGCGATTCTGTATGGATGTCCCACTTTGATGCCATCACCCAAGCACCTGAAGGTTTCAGCATCACCGCATCTACCAGTGATGCTCCCGCAGCTGTCATAGAAAATAGTGACCAACATATTTACGGAGTTCAATACCACCCAGAAGTCGTCCATACGCCCCACGGCCAGAGACTCCTCGAAAGATTCTTGATCGACATTGCGAAGTGTCGAGCTGACTGGACTATGACCAACGTCATTGACGAAAGCGTTGAAGCAATCCGACAACAGGTCAAGAACGGTCGCGCTATATGCGGGCTTTCAGGAGGCGTTGACAGCGCTGTCGCTGCCGCCCTGGTCCACAAAGCCATCGGAGCTCAACTTGTGTGTGTCTTTGTCGACACAGGGCTGATGCGTCTCGGAGAAGGAGAGCAAGTCGTCGAAACGTTCCAACGAACCCAAGGCATCGAACTTATTCACGAACATGCTGCCGATACGTTCTTCGAAGCGCTCCAGGGAGTCACCGACCCTGAAGACAAAAGAAAGATTATTGGCGAAAAATTCATCAGAATTTTCGAACAAGCGCAAGGAGGGATTACCGACGCCGATTTTCTAGTGCAAGGGACCCTCTACCCCGACGTGATCGAATCAGGAACCAGCGAAGCAGCAAAAATAAAAAGCCACCACAACGTAGGTGGGCTTCCTGACGACATGGAATTCGAACTAGTGGAACCACTTCGAAACCTATTCAAAGATGAAGTTCGCGCGGTCGGATCCGAACTGGGACTGCCTGACGAAATTGTTTGGCGGCAACCATTCCCGGGACCGGGGCTAGGGGTTCGCATTATTGGTGAAGTAACTCCAGAAGCTGTTTCGTTACTTCAACACGCCGACGCGATAGTCAGAGAAGAAATTGCCCAGGCGGGACTGGAACGGGAAATATGGCAAGCATTTGCCGTCCTTGCTGACATTCGTAGTGTCGGCGTCATGGGAGACGAACGCACCTACGCTCGACCCATCATTATTCGCGCTGTCACAAGCGAAGACGCTATGACCGCAGACTGGGCTCGACTTCCATACGACATACTCGAAAACATGTCGTCACGAATCATCAACGAGGTCGAAGGCGTCAATCGAGTCGTCTACGACATCACCTCGAAACCCCCCGGCACCATCGAGTGGGAGTGAATAGATGACCAACTTCCCGAAAGGATTTGCTCTCCACGTAGGCAATGTAGGCATCAAAGACAACACCAATGACCTCATGGTGCTCACCGCTGATTCCAACAGTGCAGTCGCAGGAGTATTCACGCAAAGCCGATTCGCTGGACCCAACATCGAAATCTCTAAACAAAACATCGCCACCGGTAGCGCGAAAGCCGTAGCCATTATCTCGAAGAATGCCAATGTGGCAACCGGCGAAAAAGGCCGCTCCAATGCCGAAGAAATCACCGAACTTGTCGCAGCAACTGTGAACGCAGAGCCAAGTGAAATTATCCTCGGCTCAACTGGTGTAATCGGTGTCCAATACCCAATGGACAAAATTCGGGACTACCTCTCCCAGCTGAAATCGCCATTTTCGGGACGAGAAGCAGAAGCAGCAGCAGCCGCGATAATGACTACCGATACTCATCCAAAAGTCGCATCAGCTTCCGTTGGCCCAGCCACGATTGTTGGGATCGCAAAAGGTGTCGGCATGATTGAACCGGATATGGCGACAATGATTGCCGTCATCACCACCGATGCTGAAATCAACTCGGACAGACTCGACGAAATCTTTCGGCGAATCGTAGATAAGACCTTCAATGCTTTGAGCGTAGACACAGATACCTCAACAAGTGACATGGCCATCGTCCTAGCGTCAGGGCAGGCGGGCGCTGTCGCAGAGGACCAATTTGAGAGTGCGCTAGCAGCAGTGTGTTTGAGCCTGACCCGCCAACTCGCAGCCGACGGCGAGGGTGCAGAAACACTAATTGTTGTGGATGTCACGTCAGCTCGCGATGAGGAACAAGCAAGGCGAGTAGCTAAGGCAATCGTTAACTCGCCGCTAGTTAAAACAGCAATTCACGGGCGAGACCCGAACTGGGGACGCGTTGCTATGGCAATTGGAAAATGTGGTGACGCCGATATCAACCAACAAGATGTGGCGATCTATTTTGGTGACCACGAGGTGTACCCCACACCTGTTAGTCCCCAAAAACTAACGGAATTAGAAACCTATCTGGGCAGCGACGAGGTCCGTATTACCGCAGATTTGGGTGTCGGCAATGGAACATTCACGGCCTATGGGTGCGACCTGACCGATGGATACGTGCGCATCAACGCTGACTACACCACCTAAATGTCGGCATGAACTCTCCAGACATCCTTCAAGGCCTTAACCCCGCCCAACATGACGCTGTTATTCATCGGGGTGGACCACTGCTGGTTGTCGCTGGCGCAGGCTCGGGGAAAACACGAGTTCTTACCCAGCGCATCGCCCACCTGATCCAAGAAGACAACATCAACCCGTTCCAAATCCTCGCCATAACCTTCACCAATAAAGCAGCTCAAGAAATGAAAGACCGAGTTGCTGCTCTTGTCGGACCGGTCGCAGAAAAAATGTGGGTGTCCACCTTCCACTCGGCTTGTGTTCGTATCCTCCGCCGTGACGCAGAGCAACTCGGATATCCCAGCGCGTTCTCAATTTACGATCAAGCAGACGCCACTCGCCTCACCGGCTACGTGGTGCGCGATCTCGGGCTCGATAACAAAAAATTTGTGGCTCGAAGTGTTCACGCACAGATCTCTAACCTCAAGAATGAGCTCATATCAACCGACGCTGCACTCGATAGAGCCGACGGCATTTTTGGTCGCAAAATTGCGGAAATCTATGACGAATACCAACGGCGTCTCCGCTCAGCCGGCGCCATGGATTTTGATGACCTTCTAACCGTTACCGTCCAACTGTTCGATAACTTCCCGAACGCTTTAAGCCACTATCAAGAACGTTTCCAACATGTTTTGGTCGACGAATATCAAGACACCAACCCTGCACAAAACGACATTGTCCTCAAGCTCGGAGACAAGCACCGAAACGTTTTCGTAGTTGGCGACAGCGACCAGTCGGTCTATGCGTTTCGCGGAGCAGATATACGAAACATTCTCGAATTCGAAAAAGCGTTCCCCGATACCGGCGTGGTCGTACTCGACCAGAACTATCGGTCTACACAAACAATCCTTGATGCGGCGAACTCCGTTATATCCAACAATTACGGTCGTAAACCGAA
>CEVX01038686.1_pt1 | contig 10135 bp, 12 predicted proteins | sample 356561 | NCBI WGS metagenome assembly CEVX01 (sample SAMEA2623886, study PRJEB7988) | marine metagenome | biome: marine biome (ENVO:00000447); feature: surface water layer (ENVO:00002042); material: "saline water (ENVO:00002010), including plankton (ENVO:xxxxxxxx)" | depth 5 m | reverse complement strand
TTATATTTCAACTTAAAGAACCCAAAAAAACGGTATTTTGAATATGTTACGATAAATGGTAATAAAATATTTTAAAAATAAAAAGTGAAAATTTTTTGAAATTCTAAAAGTCAAAATTTTTGGAGTTTTGGACATTTTTTTTTGTCCATATATTGATTTAATTTTGCCTTTACGAATTTTCAAAAAATATGCATTTTTAAAAGTTATTTACACCATTAAGGTGTGAAAAGCAAAAAAAATATTGTTAAAAAGTCCTTACCATAATTTTTTTGGCGTTTTTTCGTTATTTTCGGTCATCCGTGTTTTGATGACTTTTGATGACTAAAAAACGAATAATAATGACTGAAAACGAAAAAATAATTTTATAAAAATTGATTTAAATATACGAGTGTATAAGAGTGTATAATGCCTAAAAAGAAGATTGATTATTCTAATACTATTATTTATAAAATTTTTTGTAGAGACCCCAATATTAAAGAATTATATATAGGACATACAACAAATTTTGTTAATAGAAAGTCAGCACATAAAACAAGTTGTAATAATTGTAATTCTAAATTATATACTTTTATAAGAGAACATGGTGGATGGGATAATTGGAAAATAGTGATAATTGATGATGTTGAATGTAATAATTTTGAACAAGCAAGAAAAGTAGAACAAAATTATATAGATAAATATAATAGTGGTTTAAATACAGCAATAGCATTTTGTATTAAAGATGAAGAAGATAAAATAAAAAAACCTGAAAAATCTAAATTACAAGAAAATAAAATAAATATAATTAATCAAAAAAAATTTGTATGTGAAAGATGTAATTACTGCACTCATAATAAAAAAGATTATAATAAACATTTATTTACCGAAAAACATAATAGACTAATTAATACTAATTTAGACTTTATAAAAAATCCCATAAAAGATAAAAATTTTAAATGTAATTGTGGAAAATCTTATAAACATCAATCCAGTTTGTGTAAACATAAAACTATTTGTAAATATAATGATAAATGTGTAGAAATTATTAATAATAAAGATATGCCTGAGTTAGAATTGGAAGAAAAAATGCAATATATAATACAAAAACAAAAATGTAATACTGAAAAAATAGAAAACATAGAAAATATATTAACGACCTTACAAGTTACACTTAATGAAATTAATATTTTATATAAAAAATAAAAGAATTTAGAGAGTTTTTTAAATAATTATATATATAATGACTATAAAAAACGAAATAACGAAAAAAAAATATAGTTGCGAAGTATGTGATTTTATAACGTTTAAAAAAACTGATTATGAAAGACATTTATTAACCGATAAACATAAAAAACGAATAAATGATGACTTTATTAAAAACGAAATAACAGAAAACGAATTAACTGAAAATAAAAAATTTGTTTGTAAATGTGGAAAAGAATATAAATATAAACAAGGTTTGTCGGTTCATAAAAAGAAATGTAATTATGAAGAAAAATGTGTAGAAATAACTGAAATAAATACAAAACCAATAATATCTCAAGAATTAGTTTTAACTATGATAAATGAAAATAAGGAACTAAGAAATCAAAATCAAGAATTAACAAATACAATAAAAGAATTAGTTCCACAAATAGGAAATAATAATACAAGCAATAGTCATAATACAACAAATAATCAATTTAGCATAAATGTATTTTTAAATGAACAATGTAAAGATGCGATAAATATGAGTGATTTTATAAAATCAATAGAAGTTTCATTAGAACAGTTAGATTTTACAAAAAGAAATGGTTTAGAGAAAGGAATAAGTAATGTAATAATGGAAAATATGAGTAAATTAAGTTTATATGAACGACCGGTTCATTGCACGGATACAAAACGAGAGACTTTATATATAAAAGATAATGATACTTGGGAGAAAGATAAAAATAAAGAAAAGATAAAACAAATAATAAAGAAGACATCAAATAAGAATTATACAGCATTAACAAATTGGACGAAAGCAAATCCAAATTTTATGGAAGATGATTCAAAACAGATGTTTTATGCGAAGGCTATGTCAAAGTTAGGGAAGCCAATAGATGATGGTATAGATGATAAGATAGTTAAAAAAATATGTAATGAAACATATGTAAAAGATAAATTGAAAGATATAGATGATTAAATACTATTACGAATTTCATCTAAAGCATTTTGTTCAACAACAAGAATAGTAGGAGCCCAATCACATATATAAATAGTGTTTCGAGTTTCAAATTTGAAACCTATAGATGAAGGTTTATAAGAAATAAGACGGGAAGTAACAAGTGCAGGATAATAAACTAAATAATTTTTTTTTGTATCTACAATATTCCAGACTTCAGGTTTAATATCGTAAGGGGTCATAGGTCTATCTAAAATCACGGTAGGTTTTTCAAATGAGCGTTTATAATTATTAGTCATAATTGGTAATATATAAATTATAAATAGAAATGAATTCAATTTATAATTTATAGAAAATATTTATTAATAAAAAAAAGAAGGCCGAGAGATGCATCAATAAATAAGACGATCCAGGAATTCTTATTTTTACTAAATGCCAAAAGAGAGAAAAGAGCATAGTTAAAGGAATGTAAAATTCTATAATCATGCCACCAAGCCTTATTTCCAAAAAATCCTATTTTGGGAGAATTAAGTAAGTATCCTCTAAAAAAACTGAGAGATATAATAGAAGTAATAATAGCCATATAAGGTAAGTAATTGGTGTTAATAGTTTTGGCAATAATAGCAATAGCTAATCTAGCAATAAAACAACCAAATAAGAATATATAAATAATTTTATTCATTTATATATTAAAATATAAAAAATTAAAATGAAATAACAACTTCAACAGTTTCTTTTTTAACACCTTTAGATGCGTTAAATGATAATTCTTCTCTTTTTTTGCGAGTTTTGTTTAAAGATGAATTGGAAGAGAGAGATGAGGAACTATAATTAGTGTCGGTAGAACTATTAGAATTAATAGAGAAATTTTTAGATTTAGTAGAACTATTACGTTCGTTCATATCACAATCAATACTATCATAATTAACTTCAATAAATTGAATAACATTATTGGATAAAGCCCATTTAAAAAAATTAAGTTGTCCAAGAGTAGTTTGAATATATGTATCATTTTTATAAGGAATAGTAATTCTCTCCCAACGACAGAAAGGATCAAATCTTTTTTTAGAATAAGCTTTTAAATTTAATTTATAATCATTATAAACTTTAAATCTTTCAATGGTATCATTTTTTTCGATAGGATATACGGTGTAATTTTTTTTAGAATAATTGGTAGCAAACCAATCAACAATACGGAGAGATATTTTAGATTTTCCATTAATAATATTAAGCATTTTATCAAGATTGTCATCTTTATTGTAGAATAACATAAGTTTATTTAATAATAAATCATTCTGTGTAGTAATATTCATGTATAAATATAGTATTAGAGAGATTAATGTATTTATATTAAAATATTTAAAAAGTATTTATAAAAATAAAATAAATGATAGTAAGTATAAAAGAATTAAAAATAACTGAAAAACGTTATAACGAAATAATAGATTTATATAATGAGTTATCATTAATAGATAGTAGAAAATTAATAGATAAAAAAATATTAACATATCCTTTATTAATAAAAATAATAGTAGGACTACCAAAGAAAGACAATATATATTTATATATAGATGAAAATGATGATATAATTGGTGGAATAACTTTATTAATAGAGCAAAAATTAATTCATAATGGAGGACGAGTAGGGCATATAGAAGATTTTGTAGTTTCGGAGAATTATAGAGAAAAAGGTATAGGTGGGTTATTATTAAATTATGTAGTAAATATGTCAGAAAGAGCGAAATGTTATAAATGTATATTAGATTGTTCAACATTATTAGAAGGATTTTATACAAAAAAAGGTTTTACAAAAAAAGGAAGTTATATGGCAAAATATTTTTAATAATAAAATATATAAAGTATGTTAACAAGAAATAAAACAAAAAACAGAATGTATAGAAACGCAAAAATATATTATAATAGTGGATTTAATCGTATTCCAGAAGATGAATTAATGTTATATAATCAAAATGATAGAATTAAAATAAATTATTATATTAATACATTTAAAAATGATAAAGATAGAGTAGATGAATTACATTTAAGACCAACAAAAAGATTTAGAAAAGAACCGATTGTAAAAGTAGGAAAAGAATATTTAAATGATTTAAAATATTGGACAAAATTAGGAATAGTATCAAAAAAAAATAAAAAAAGAACATTAAAAAAACAAAGGAGTAAAAAAAGAAAAAAAAAGAAAAATAAAAATTGATAATAAATATTATTTATTAATTAATAATATAATAAATAATAAATGAATTTGTCTGAAGCAGAAGAATATATTGCGTCTGTTATAAATAGGCTGACTGAGGAAAATGCGATAAAAGTAGTAGAAAAGACGAATGAAGGAAAACATAATTATGTATTAGAATTTAAAGCACCAGAATGGTTTAGAGAGTTAGATGAGAACATTCAAGAAATAGCAGTATCAAATCTACAAAATCATATTTTAAATAACACAAAGAGAGAATTAACAAATGAAGATAATTGTTGTAATAATGATAGTTGTAGTCATAGAAATAAACGCGTATGTAATAGCCATGATGAAGATGTTGAATTATATTTACCAGGTTGGGGAGATGAGATGAGAAGAACAAAAAGTTAAAGTTTCTTAATTTTAATAATGTTAGTTTCAAGTTGTTTGGTAAATTTAAATTTTTCACTATTTTTTCTTCGTCTTTCTAAATTACATTTAAGACAAGATATAATAGTATTATCGGAAGTATGTTCATCAAGATTATTTAATCTGTCTAAAGTCCATTGATAAGAGTCACGAACTTTATCAAAGAATATGAAAGTATTTTTATTACAATAGTAACATTTTAATTTACATGAAACTAATTTTTCAATAACATCATCGATGGAAATAAGATTATCTTTTTCATGAATAGTTTTTTTAATATCCTGTTGTTTATAAGAAGATATTTTAGATTTAAGTTCACTAATAATAAATTTTTTTTCTGGAAAAGTTTCGTCAAGATATAATTTGTTAATAATGTTAAGTTGATATTGATGATTATTAATATTTTGAATAATATTTTGAGAGATATCATTAGGTAAATTAATAATTTTTTCTCTTGTTTTAGGGGGGGGTTTTTCGGTAGATTTTTGAATAGGTTTATTAGTATTAATAATAATAGATTTCATATAATATATATAAATGATTTTAATTTAAAAAGATTAACAAAATATAAAGTTAAAAACTATATAAATGAAAAGGGTTTAAACTCAAAACTATATATAATATAATATGATAACTAATAAAATAACAAATGATATAAGTAATATAAGTACGGAAGAAAAGAAATCAAAAAAGACAGATAATTGTCAAGAATTAAAAAATATAGCATATAAGACGATGTTATTAAATGGAACAGATATAAATCCAAAATATGATAAATATAATAATAGTTTTAAAATTTCAAATTATTTAGACGATGAATCGATTGCAAATAAGAAAGAATCTTGGTCGAAATTAGACAAGACACAAAAAATCAAGCATTTATATAATTATACTGAAATATTAAAAGAAAATGATGAATTATCAGAAGAAGAAGTAGAAGATTTAAAAAAGTATTTAGTACGGTGCTTAGATAGAAAATGTTTAATGAAAACAAAAGAAGTATTATATGATAAAGATAATAATAAGATATTAAGTATTCCATATTTAATTTTTAATCAAGAAGACAGAAATTATATATTAAGAAAAGACGATAAACATGTATCGACAATAAAATCTTTACCATCGGATAAAAGAGGAAAGGCAAAAACAATAAAAATTCATGAATAATAATTTTAAAATTGATAAAATTATTTAAGAATAATAATAAAATAATAATCATTATGACTACATGTAATGGATGTAATTGTGAAGCAGAAAGTGTAAATAATAAGGTATTAAAAAATGTAATGAGAAATGTATTATGTAAAAGAAATACAGGTAGTTTAAAAATAGCATTATCAATTGATTTATTATTTTATATGTCAACATTTTCAATAATTGGATATATTGGATATATTGGATATATTGGAAATAAAAGATTAAATAGAGCAAATCTATAGTAAGTATTAAAATTATATTATTTTTTTTTAAATTGATAAAATAATATAATTTAAATATTATATTATCAATTAGGGTATATGAATAGTGAAAAATATAAAAGCTATTTAAAATACTTGATAAATAAGTATAAAGTATCTGGATTAGATGAAGAATTTTTATTAAAAGTAACATCAATAATGGTAGAGTTTATAGAGGAAAATATTTTACAATTAATGTATACAGATTTATATGATGTAGTATATCAATATAGTTTAGAATTATTATATGATGAATACATAAATAGTAATATATTAGAAAATATATATAAAATATCAAATGAAGAAAGTAATAAATTATTGAAAAATTATTTAAAAATGGGTCTATCATTAGTATTTAAATATTTAATACCAAAAAGGTCATATATAAAAAGCTATATTAGAAAAGAGTATATAGATGTAAAAAATATGGATAAAAAATTAAAAAAATTAATGAATATAGTACAACCAGAACAAAGAAGTGATGAGTGGTATATATTTAGAAATTCAACATTAACAGCATCAAATATATATAAAATATTTGTAAGTGATTATAGTCAAACACAACTAATATTAGAGAAATGTGAGCCATTAGATGTAAATAAATTTAAAGTAACTAATACAAATAGTCCGATGCATTGGGGTCAAAAATATGAACCGGTGTCAATTTTATATTATGAATATATAAATAAAACACAGGTATCAGAATTTGGTTGTATACCACACAAAGATTATAGTTTTATAGCGGCATCTCCAGATGGAATTGTATGTGATAAAAATTCAAAATTATTTGGTAGAATGTTGGAAATAAAGAATGTAGTATCACGAGAGATAACAGGAATTCCAAAAATGGAATATTGGATTCAGATGCAACTTCAAATGGAAGTATGTGATTTAAATGAATGTGATTTTTTAGAAACAAAATTTGTAGAATATGAAACAGAAGAAGATTATTTAAATGATAATGAAGTAGAATATAAAGGAGTAATACTACAATATTTAAAAGATGAATCTCCATATTATGTATATGCTCCATTTATGGAAAATGATTTGAATTCAGTGTCATATAAAGAGTGGGAAAATAATGAAAAAAATAAAAATAAAGATTTAGAATTAATAAAGATGATATATTGGAAATTGGTAAAAATAAGTAATGTGTTAGTTCTACGAAATAAATTATGGTTTAAAAAAGTTCAACCTATGATAGAGATATTTTGGAATAATTTAGTAGACGAGAGAGATAGTGGTAAATATAAAGAAAGACAAAAGAAGAAGCGAAAATTAGCAATAGAAGATGCAAAAAGCAAAAGTGATTTTCCAACTGGTGGATGTTTAATAAATTCGTCACTTTTTAAAAAAGAAGAAAATAAAGAAGAGAATTTAGTATTAAAAATTGATACAGAGATTTTAAAATAGATATATAATAAATAAAAGTGAAGATTATAAAATTTCTGTAGTAAAACAAAAAAATATATTTTTTTGTTAAAAATATATTTTAAACTAATTTAAAATTATATAATTAATATTAAATAGATAAATGAAACATACAAAATCTAATGTTTTAGATATGCACGTTTTAAAACGTTCAGGCAAGAAAGAGGTAATATCATTTGATAAAATTTTAAAACGTATAAAAACGGTAGGAAAGGATTTGGACTTAAAAAATGTGATATATGGTCAATTAGCAATGAAAGTAATAGATCAATTAAAAGATAATATAAGTACAACAGAAATAGATGAATTAACAGCAGAACAAAGTGCGTCGATGGCTTCAATACATCCAGATTATACAAAATTAGCAAGTGCGATTACAATTTCAAATCTTCATAAAAATACAGAAGAAAGTTTTTATGAAACAGTAAAAAATTTATATGAATTTAGAGATGTAAATAATAATGAATATAGATTAATTCATGATGATGTAATGAAAACAGTAGAAGATCACAAAGAAGAGTTAGAAAACATGATAGATTATAAACGTGATTTTTTATTTGATTATTTTGGTTTTAAGACATTAGAGAGAGCATATTTATTGAAAATAAATGGAAAAATAGTAGAGCGTCCACAACATATGTGGATGCGAGTAGCAACGTGTATTCATGGTTCAAATATAGAGAAATTAAAAGAAACATATGATTATATGTCAAATAAATATTTTATTCATGCGACACCAACATTATTTAATGCAGGAACACCAAGACCTCAATTAAGTTCGTGTTATTTATTATCAATGGAATCAGATTCTATAGATGGTATTTTTAATACAGCAAAAGAATGTGCACAAATTTCAAAGTGGAGTGGAGGAATAGGATTACATGTCCATAATATTCGTTCATCGGGTTCTCATATAAGAGGTACAAATGGAACTTCAAATGGTTTAATTCCTATGCTGGGTGTTTTTAATAAAATAGCACGTTATGTAGATCAAGGAGGTAAAAGAAATGGAAGTTTTGCGATTTATTTAGAACCACATCATCCTGATATTGAAGATTTTCTGGATTTAAAGAAAAATCATGGAGATGAAGAATCTAAGGCAAGAGATTTATTTTATGCAATATGGACGAGTGATTTATTTATGGAGCGAGTAATTGGAAATAAGACATGGTCATTATTTTGTCCGGATAAATGTCCAGGTTTAGAAGATAGTTATGGTGATAAATATAGAGAATTATATATGAAATACGAGGACGAGAAAAGATATAATAAACAAATAAATGCACGTGATTTATGGTTAAAAATATTAGATGCGCAAATGGAGACAGGTACACCATATATTTTATATAAAGATGCTTGTAATGAAAAATCAAATCAAAAAAATTTAGGCACGATAAAGAGTTCAAATTTATGTTGCGAAATTATAGAATACAGCGATAAAGACGAGACAGCGGTATGTAACCTTGCCAGTATAGCACTTCCTATGTATGTAAATGAAGATGGAACATTTAATTATGAAAAATTATATGAAGTAACAAAAGTATTAGTAACAAATTTAAATAATATAATTGATTTAAATTTTTATCCAAATGATAAAACAAGAAAAAGTAATTTTAGTCATCGTCCAATAGGAATAGGTGTTCAAGGTTTAGCAGATACATTTTTTAAAATGAATTTAGCGTTTGCTTCAGATGAAGCAAAAAAGGTAAATAAATATATTTTTGAAACAATATATTTTGCAGCATTAGAGAAGAGTAATGAAATAAGTAAAGAAAGAAATGAAGCAATGAGTTATTTAGTTAGTGAATATAATTATAATAATTGGAATTTTACGTCAAATGAAGTACATTGTAGAACATATGATATTTATAATGTATCTGAAGCATCGAGTAGTGGAACAATTGCAAATGATAAAAAAATAGAAGAATTATTAAATAAATATAAACCAATAAAGGGTGAAATAGATAATTTAAAAGAAAATTTATATGGTTCATATAGTTCATTTATAGGTTCTCCATTAAGTGAAGGATTATTTCAATTTGATTTATGGAGCAATAATTCAGATACTATGAGATATAATTGGGATGAGTTAAGAGAGAAAATAATGAAAAGTGGTATTAGAAATAGTTTATTATGTGCGCCTATGCCAACAGCGAGTACAAGTCAAATTTTGGGAAATAATGAATGTTTTGAACCAATAACAAGTAATATTTATAGTAGAAAAACATTAGCAGGAGACTTTACATTAGTAAATAAATATTTAGTAGAAGAATTATTAGAATTAAAGATGTGGAATGAAAATATAAAAAATAATATTATTGCAAATAAAGGTAGCGTCCAACATATAGATGGTTTACCTGAAAATATAAAAGAAAAATATAAAATTGTTTGGGAAATACCAATGAAAAATTTAATAGATATGGCTCGTGATCGTGGATTATATATTTGTCAATCACAAAGTATGAATTTATGGATGGAAGATCCAGAACCAAAATCATT
>CEVX01051099.1_pt1 | contig 10160 bp, 9 predicted proteins | sample 356561 | NCBI WGS metagenome assembly CEVX01 (sample SAMEA2623886, study PRJEB7988) | marine metagenome | biome: marine biome (ENVO:00000447); feature: surface water layer (ENVO:00002042); material: "saline water (ENVO:00002010), including plankton (ENVO:xxxxxxxx)" | depth 5 m | reverse complement strand
TGCAGAAAACGTCAGCTGGACTCCTCTGATCGCTGCCAAGGGAACACCCCCACCACCACACCAACCATGTGCTGCGGGTCGATCCAGCCGAGCTGTCTGCTGTCGGTGCTTTCACCAGGATTGTCGCCCTCCAGCCAAAACCCGGAAGCATCACAACACCGGAGACGTTTAATCATCCACAGATCTGGCTTGTGTGGGTGCAAAGCAACCACGATCTGGCCAAGAGGCGCGGATGGTTCCGTTGTCCACCGTTTCACTACAACCCTGTCCTGCGGGTTCAGAGCTGGTTCCATCGAGTGGCCTTCCACCCGCATCAAAAGGCGGCGTCCACAAAAAAGCAGCAGCAGGTCGGTAAGACCTGCTGCTGCTGGAGCTTGATTCCTGAGAGCTGTGGGCTCAGGAGGCGGTGACCCATGCATCGCTGCGGCCCTTGGATTGCCAGAACATGCCGTGGATTTTTTCGACGGCTGCCATCAGCTCCTCAGCTTTGCCTTGATCGATGTTGACCTTGCAAGCACTGCAGAGCTTGGCTGCTTTCCAGAAGGTGTCGTGCAGATCGGGGAATGTGGCCAGATGTTCGGGCTTGAAATAGTCGGTCCAAAGGATCAACAGCTCTTTTTTCGCCTTCTGGGCCTCTTCCTCTTTGACTGCCACATAGCGGCTGAAGGTGTTGTTGTAGGTGGCAAGAGCAGTGGCATCGCCAGCTGCAGGAGCATCCAGGGCCTTCAGTTTTTTGGTCATCGCCAGCACCGCTTCCGCTGCAACACGTGCGGAGGCGGGGTCATAGACACCGCAGGGTCCATCGCAGTGGGCTTCTACAACGGTGGCAGGAAGAGCACTGACGAGGGCGGTTAGGGCCGAGCGCAGCATCGGTTCGGATCAAAACATCTTGTGTGGGAGCCTAGCTGCCGCTCACTTCTTTACGTCGAGCAGTTCCACCTCGAAGGTCAGGATTGCATTGGGAGGAATAACCCCACCGGCACCCCGGCTTCCGTAAGCCAGGTCAGGGGGGATGACCAGCTTGCGCTTTCCGCCCACTTTCATGCCCACGACACCTTCATCCCACCCCTTGATCACCCGACCGGCACCCAGTGGAAAGCTGAACGGGGTCACACGGTCGTAACTGGCGTCAAACTGCTTGCCGTTTTCAAGAGTTCCGCGGTAGTGGACAACAACTGTCTGACCGGCTGCAGCCTCAGCTCCATCGCCAACATTCAGCTCAGTGATCTTGAGGCCACTGGCCGTGATGCGGGTGTCGGCCGATTCCAGCGGTCCACCCAATGCGGAGACGTCGGCGCTGGTGTTATCAGGGGCCATGGCGAACAAGGTGGGATTGGGATCTTCGGGGTCGAGCTCGAACAGTGGTCGTGGAGTTGTTTCCGAGGAAACGCTTCGCACAACGGCGGTGGTCGCTCCCCCGCTGGGGGCCGCGGTGACAGTGGATGGGGCCACCAGCTGGCTGATCAGTGCCAGAAGCAAGCAGCACACGCAGACTGTTGAACTGATCAGGATGTCGCGCACGTCTAACGGCTCGTATGCCGTTGATTCTGACCCGTGACTGGGGGGATCAGTCGATGGTGATCAGTTGATGGCGATCAGTCGATTCGGTTGAGCTGACGCAGCTGTTGTTCCAGCCGATCAACTCGTCCTCTCAGCTCATCCACCTCGCGCTGGCTTGGCACGCCGATGTCCTGCAGGAGGTTGTCGCGGTTGCGCTCTAGGTTTCGCCCCGCTTTTTGCTCCAGTTCCGGTGTCTCCCCTCGCAGGGCTTTCATCACGTCGTCAACAAGTGCTGAAGCCTCACTTGGATCAAGGCGACCACTGCTGACCCAAGCCTGGCTGACACCCCTGAGGCGATCCGCCACCAGAGTTGTTGTGCCGAGACCGCGAAGCAGAAGTTGCTGAAGCGGATTGGCGGCATCCATCGATTGTTTGTGCATGCTGGAGCCAGGATGCCGTTGCCCACTCCCTCTGACCATGGGCGATGTCCGATCACAGGTGCTGCTGCGCGGTCTGCTCGGTGGTGTTCTGGCTGGCGCGGCCCCGGCCTTCGCAGGCCCGTTGTTGATGGTTCCTGCGCTCGCCCTGCTCTGGTCGGTGGCGACGCGTCCCAGGGTTGCCGCTTTGTGGGGTCTGCTGGCGGTTTTGATCAGCCACCGCTGGCTGCTGGCTCTGCATCCCCTCACCTGGATGGGTATTCCGGCTGCTCTCAGTCTTCCGATTGCGCTCGCGGTCTGGTTGATCTGTGGCGCTGCAGCGGCCTTGTTGCTGCTGGTCTGGTCAGGTCTGGCTCGATGGTGTTTAAGACCTCAAAACAGGCTCTGGCCTGCCGTTGGTGTTGCGCTGCTGATCGTTCTGTGGGCCGCTTCGGAGCTGCTTCTGGAGAGTTCACCGCTCTTCTGGATCGGCCTCAGCGGCAGTGTCCTGCCGCTGGATCGTCCTCTGGCGGGTCTGGCGCGATGGCTCGGTAGTGGCGGTTTGACCGTTCTGCAGCTGGCGTGGGGCTGGGGTTTATGGCAGGTGGGCCGCAGGGGTGGACAGGGCTGGGTGGTGTGGTTTGTCAGTCTTGTGATGGTCCATGCAGTTGGTGCTCAGCTCCTGGCAGCACCTGAGGCGCGCGACGGTCTCAGGCTGGGGGTCTGGCAACCGGCGATTCCCACTCGGGAAAAGTTCAGTCCGGAACGGCAGCAACACTTCAGCCAGCAGCTCACTGCAGCCCTTCAAAAGGCAGAGAGCCTCGAGGTGGAGGCTCTCGTGGCACCGGAGGGAACCCTCCCTTCCCAGTGGATGCCTCCAGCAGAAGGGATCCCCCTGCCTCTATTGAGTGGGGGCTTCCGCTGGGTGCGTGGCCAGCAGCGCAGCAGCCTTCTGCTGACGGTGCCGGAGCAGCAACGGCCGCCGCAGGCTCTGCTGGACAAGCATCGACTGGTTCCGCTTGGGGAATGGCTGCCGCCGCTGCCATCAGCTTTCGCCCGGGGACTGTCGGCCGTCGGCGGATTGGAGGCGGGCTCCCCATCGCGATTGACAGGGACAGGGTTTGGCCCCATTGGTGTGGCCATTTGCTACGAACTCAGCAATGGACGCGCTCTTGCTGCAGCGACATCGGGCGGAGCGGAATGGTTGCTCACCATTGCCAATCTTGATCCTTACCCAGAGCTGTTACAGCGTCAGTTTCTGGCCTTGGCTCAGCTGCGCGCAATTGAAAGCGGACGTGATGTTTTGAGTGTTGGGAACACAGGCCCAACAGCTCTGGTGCGGGCGGACGGAACGGTGCAGCGCCTGTTGCCACCTGGCGAAGAGGGCGTTGCATTGGTTGACCTGCAACGCCGAACCAAAAAGTCGACTTATGTCCGGCTTGTGGGCTTGTCGACCTCCCGTTGAATCAGTCCGCCGCCCAGCACCCTTTCGCCGTCGTAAAAAACGGCTGCCTGGCCCGGTGCGATTGAGAACTGCTCGTCGTCAAACACCAGCTGGCCTCGATGGGGTCGCTCTCTCTGGACGTCTTCAGCGGTGGCTGCGATCGGACTGAGTTCTGCCAGCACTGGCGCACTCCTGTATCGCACCTGAACCTCAACTCGGATCGGGGTCTGGGGTGGATCGATAGAGATCCAGTTGATTTCTCCCACGATGCAGCTGCAACGGCCTGCCTCCGCTCGCGGCGCCACCACAACCCGGTTCACGGAGGCGTCCAGTCGGATCACATGCAACGGTTCCCGCCAGGCCACCCCCAGTCCTTTGCGCTGCCCGATCGTGAAGTGTTCAATGCCGTCGTGTTGACCCAGAACGGTCCCGTCAGCCAGGACGATCTCTCCATCTCTTGGCGAGAGGTAGGCGTCGAGAAAGGCTCGCATTGAGCCGTGGTGATCCGCCAGGCAGAGATCCTGGCTTTCCGGTTTCTGTGCTGTGCGCAGACCGTGGCGTTGGGCTTCGAGACGGGTATCAGGCTTGGTCAGCTCACCCAGTGGAAAAACGATGCGTCCCAGCACATCCTGCGGGAGGTCGTAAAGGAAGTAGCTCTGGTCTTTGCGGCTATCGAGGCCACGCAGCAGCTGATGACGACCGTGATCTCCGCCATGGCGGACCCGGGCGTAATGGCCGGTGGCAATGCGTGGCAAGCCACGCTCATTGGATGCCCAGTCCAGCATCGGCCCGAACTTCACCGAGCGGTTGCACTGGGAGCAGGGCAATGGCGTGACTCCATCGCGGTAGCCATCCACCAGCCGATTAACGATTTCCCGCTGGAAGGTTGCTCGGGTGTCCACGACGTGGTGAGGGATGCTCAGCTGTTCACAGATGCCGGCGGCGTCCACAAGTCCTTCGGCACAGCAGGCTCCCTTGCCGCTCATCAGCCAAAGGGTGAGGCCTTCCACCTCCCAGCCGGCTTCCACAAGCAGAGCTGCGGTCAATGAGCTGTCCACTCCTCCCGAAAGCCCGACTGCTACGCGATGCTCGCCGGGCCAGTGGCGCAGACGCTCAAGAGCCGCTTGCCCAGCGACGGTCGAAGGGCGGTCGGAGATGCGGGTGAGGCTGCTCATCGGATGTGCCGTCCTTTCACCAGTGTGAGTTCTCGAGGGGTGGGGGAGCTTCACCCGAACAGCAAGACATCAAAAAGTGCTGCATCGCACAAAAGATGCCATCAAAAAAGTCGAGGTTAATTGTTGATTTTTCACGCAATTGTGTTGCATTCAACATGGTTTGTTGCTGGTCGAAACAAATAAGTGATTTTTCAACATCCCGAGTTCAGTGAGGCAAATCTGTCGGAAAGATGAAGTGTTTCGATTTGCTGTCTTGAATCTGAAGGGATGGTGAAAACAAATCACTTTTTTGTCTCTTCATAAGAAAGTCTCCGCATCCCATCGGCGTCAGCGCGAATGGTTTCCACAGCATCGAAACCCATCGAGTCCCAGCGGCGCCGCAGCAGCGACCCTGTGAGTTGGTACCTGGCCACCATTGGTCGCATCCCTTTGCTGACCCCCGCCGAAGAAATCGAACTCGGCAATCAGGTGCAGTCGATGATGGCTCTCACCGAGGATGGAAAAAGGACGTTCGAAGAAGGGGAGCTCGACGGCAAGCAGCGCCGGATGCTGCGGATTGGTCGCCGTGCCAAAGAGCGGATGATGAAGGCGAACCTTCGCCTGGTTGTCAGTGTTGCCAAGAAATATCAGGGCAAAGGCCTTGAGTTGCTCGATCTGATTCAGGAGGGGTCCCTTGGGCTTGAGAGAGCCGTTGAGAAATTTGATCCCACCCGTGGTTACAAGTTCTCCACCTATGCCTTCTGGTGGATTCGCCAGAGCATGACCCGCGCCATCGCCTGTCAGTCCCGCACGATTCGCCTCCCGGTTCATCTCAGTGAGCGCCTCACGACGATCCGGAAGGTGAGTCTTGATCTCGCTCACAAGCTCGGAGCCATGCCCAGCCGGATTGAAATCGCCGAAGCGATGGATATCCCTCTTGATGAACTGGATTCGCTCCTGCGGCAGGCACTCACCACCAGCAGCCTTGATGCACCGGTTAACGGGGAGGAAGGTCGCAGTTTCCTCGGCGATCTGATTGCTGATTCATCGCTAGAGGAACCGCTCGATCTTGTTGAGCAGCGCATCCACCATGAGCAACTGGGTCGCTGGCTCAGTCATCTCAGCGAGCAGGAGCAGCATGTTCTAAAAATGCGTTTCGGTCTCGAGGGGCAGGAACGCCACACCTTGGCCGAAATCGGTCGGTTGATGGAGGTGTCTCGAGAGCGGGTCCGTCAGGTGGAGCTCAAGGCCCTGAGAAAACTGAGGAACCTCACCCGCCGGCTGCCCAGCGGGATTTAGTTGCACGACTCAACGCGTCAGTCTTCGGCCCAGATGTAGCGCGTGAGCTCTGCCGGATCTGGTTCGGGGGCAGAAAGAGCGAAATCGATGCAGTCGCCGATCACTGCATCGATGTCCTTCTCAATGGCTCGGAGTTCATCGGCGCTGACCAATCCAGTCTCAGTGAGGTCCTTCTCGAGCGATTTGAGCGGATCACGCTGAGCCCAGAACTTCTTCTCCTGTTCCGAACGAAGTTCATCAGGGTCGGCCAATGAGTGGCCGCGGAAGCGATACGTCAGGCATTCCAGAAGTGTGGGCCCTTCCCCCGCTCGGGCGCGAGCAACAGCACGTTCCGCAGCGGCTCTCACTGCCAGAACGTCCATACCGTCAACCTCTTCACCGGCCATGCCGAATGAAGCAGCCTTCCGCCAGATTTCCGGATCACTGGTGGCCCGGTCGTGCGCCATGCCGATCGCCCATTTGTTGTTCTCGACCACAAAGATGATCGGCAGCTTCCATAGCTGGGCCATGTTCATGCATTCGAAGAACTGACCGTTGTTGCAGGTGCCATCACCGAAAAATGCCGCAGTGACGGAATCACTTGAGGCATCGCCTAAGGCATCGCGTTTGTACCGGCTGGTGAATGCTGATCCCAGTGCCACCGGAATCCCTTCAGCGATGAATGCGAAGCCTCCCAGCAGGTGGTGCTCCTTGGAAAACAGGTGCATCGAGCCGCCGCGACCTTTGCTGCAACCTGTCTCCTTGCCGAACAGTTCACTCATCACCTCGCGGGCAGGAACCCCGGCGCTGAGGGCGTGCACGTGGTCTCGATAGGTGCTGCAGAACCAGTCGTGCTGCCGCTTCATAGCGCCGATAACCCCTGTGCTGACAGCCTCCTGGCCGTTGTAGAGGTGCACGAACCCGAACATCTTGCCCCGGTAGTACATCTCTGCACACTTGTCCTCGAAACGGCGTCCGAGGGTCATGTCCTTGTACAGAGCCAGACCGGTGTCACGGTCGACCGTGGCCCGAGGGCCACTGACCAGGTTGGAGAGACGTTCGGCGTGAGGACCGGCGGCCGCGCTGCTGATGGGAGCGGTATCGACCGCAAGGTCCTGACCCATGACAGTCCTGTCAATTAGGCAGAACTTTAAGGGCCAGTGGATGTCGGATGGGCAAAACCCCAGACACTGACTAAAGTCCGCCTCGATTGGGGACTCGCTGGTGGATCTGCCCATCGACCACTTCAGACTTCTGGGCGTCAGTCCTTCGGCTCAGGCGGATGCGATTTTTCGCCGACTGCAGAGTCGTTGCGACAGTCCCCCTGATCAAGGCTTCACCCATGAGGTGCTCGTCCAACGGGAATCGCTGTTGCGGCGGTCTGCTGATCTGCTGACGGATTCAGCAGAAAGGGCTGAGTACGAGGCAGCCCTGCTTGCACTGAGTGAATCCCATCCCAACGAAACCGTTGGCCTGGATCTTTCGTCCAGCAGTGAGGTGGCAGGTCTGATCCTGCTCTGGGAAGCCGGGGCGGCTCAGGAGGCGTTCCAGCTGGCACGCCAGGGGTTGCAGCCTCCTCAGGCCCCTGCGCTCGGTAGTGGGCGCGAGTCGGATCTCACCCTCGTCGCAGCGCTGGCCTGCCGAGCGGCAGCGGATGCTGAGCAACAACAGCGCCGTTATGAATCCGCTGCGCAGCTTCTCAGCGATGGGATCGAGCTTCAGCAGCGCATGGGAAAACTTCCGGATCAGGAGGCCGTGCTCGAGCGGGAGCTGAAGTCGTTGCTTCCTTTTCGGATCCTGGACCTGCTGAGCCGCGACCTCAGTGCGGTGTCAGATCACGATCAGGGCATCGCTCTGCTGGACGCCATGGTGCGCGAACGAGGTGGCCTTGAAGGACAGCTGTCTTTTGCCGACAGCTCGGCCATGACCCAGACCGATTTCGAATCATTTTTCCAGCAGATCCGCTGTTTCCTCACCGTTCAGGAGCAGATCGATCTGTTCAGCGGCTGGCAGGCAGAAGGCTCTGGAGAAGCCGGCTTCCTGGCGGTTTTTGCACTCACCGCAGCAGGCTTCTCCCGTCGCAAACCGGAATTGATCGAACAGGCCCGCGAGCAAGTGCAGCGGTTGTCAACGATTGAGCTGGATCCGATGCCGCTGCTCGGCTGTCTCGATCTGCTGCTTGGCAACGTGGCCGAGGCAGCGAACCATTTCCGGTCGATCCGGGACCCTGAGCTTCTGCGCTGGATATCTGACCATCCAGGGGATGATCTGGCAGCCCAGTGTGAGTACTGCAGGGTCTGGCTTGAGCGCGATGTCATGCCGGGTCATCGGGATGTTGATGCCGCCGGTGTTGACCTTGATGCCTGGTTCGCTGACAGGGATGTACAGGCCTACGTGGATCGACTCGATCGCCAGAGCGGCCGCTCCGGTGAAGCCTCCATCGCTGATCAGCCCACCGGTGATGTGTCTTTCCCATCGGGATGGCTGGCCTCGGCTGATCAAGCACCTTCAGACCGTGACGAACTGGATATTGGAGATCACTCTGAAGGCGGTGATCAATCGATACCGACAACACGTCAATGGAAGCCATTGGCTCTGGGCGCAGCCGGACTGGTGCTGTTGTCGGCCCTTGTGTTTGCTGTCCAGCGCAACAGCAATCAGTCTCCGAAGCCCGAGCAGAGCCCGTCACTGCAGCAACCCGTTACTGAATCAATCCCACCAGCGCAGAAGCCTTCTGTTGAAGATCCTTCTCCGGCAAAGCCTCAGGCCAACCTCCGTTCTGAAACCACTGCGTCCGGCACCGAGCTTCAGCCTCTCGTAGCGGACATGCCCGATGAGCAACAGCTAAGGGCCCTGGTTCAGGGCTGGCTCGACAGCAAGGCCCGAGCTCTTCAAGGTCAACCCTCCGATCTGCCTGTGGTGGCCAGGCAGCGGCTGATTCAGCGTGTTGATCAGGACCGGGAGGCCGATGTCGCCGCCGGTAACACCACAGTGGTCAACGCTTCTGTAACGGCACTGGATGTCGTGAGTCGCCAGCCGCGACGTATTGAACTGACAGCGGAGGTGGCCTACAGCGACAGCACAATCAATGGATCCGGCGCGGTGGTTCGCAGCACAAAGCCAGGCAGCCTCAGCGTCACTTACATCCTTGGACGGGATGGCGATCAGTGGAGGCTTACCGCCTACATCCCGCAGGGCTGATTCTTCGGGGTGGCGTCGCTTTTTACGATCAGGTGATCAAATCCGTTGAGCCGCCCCGATGTTCGATGAGTTGTCAGCCCGCTTTGAAGATGCGGTCAAGGGGCTGAGAGGCCAAGACACCATCAGTGAGACGAACGTCGAGGTTGCTCTCAAGGACGTGCGTCGAGCGCTGCTCGAAGCGGATGTGAGCCTGACGGTGGTCAAGGACTTTGTTGCCGATGTACGGCAGAAGGCCGTTGGCTCTGAGGTGGTTCGTGGGGTCAGCCCGGATCAGAAGTTCATCCAGTTGGTGCACGAGCAGCTCGTGGAGGTGATGGGAGGCGATAACGCCCCCCTGGCCAAGGCCTCCGAAGCTCCGACTGTTGTGCTCATGGCCGGCCTGCAGGGTGCAGGTAAGACAACGGCCACCGCAAAGCTCGGTCTGCATCTCAAGGATCAGGGCCGCCGTGCCCTGATGGTGGGTGCCGATGTCTACCGTCCTGCAGCGATTGAGCAGCTCCGGACCCTTGGTGGGCAAATTGGAGTGGAGGTGTTCAGCCTTGGTTCTGAGGCCAAGCCGGAGGACATTGCGGCTGCGGGTCTGGCCAAGGCGAAGGCCGAAGGGTTCGACACGTTGCTTGTCGACACTGCCGGCCGCCTTCAGATCGATACAGAAATGATGGGCGAGATGGTGCGGATCCGTACCGCCGTGCAGCCGGATGAGGTGCTGCTGGTGGTGGATTCAATGATCGGTCAGGAGGCTGCGGAACTCACACGCGCTTTCCACGATCAGGTCGGCATCACCGGTGCGGTGCTCACCAAGCTCGATGGGGACTCCCGTGGCGGCGCAGCGCTGTCGATCCGCAAGATCAGCGGTCAGCCGATCAAGTTCATCGGCACCGGTGAGAAGGTTGAGGCGCTGCAGCCTTTTCATCCGGAACGGATGGCCAGCCGCATTCTCGGCATGGGGGATGTGCTGACGCTGGTCGAGAAGGCCCAGAAGGAGGTCGAGCTCGCCGACGTCGAGAAGATGCAGAAGAAGCTGCAGGAGGCGACGTTCGATTTCTCGGACTTCGTCAAGCAGATGCGTCTGATCAAGCGCATGGGATCGCTCGGGGGCCTGATGAAAATGATCCCGGGTATGAACAAGCTTGATGACGGCATGCTCAAGCAGGGAGAACAGCAGCT
>CEVX01069317.1_pt1 | contig 10167 bp, 9 predicted proteins | sample 356561 | NCBI WGS metagenome assembly CEVX01 (sample SAMEA2623886, study PRJEB7988) | marine metagenome | biome: marine biome (ENVO:00000447); feature: surface water layer (ENVO:00002042); material: "saline water (ENVO:00002010), including plankton (ENVO:xxxxxxxx)" | depth 5 m | reverse complement strand
ATCATTTTGGTACTGGTCTCCTTCGCGGTGCATGGCAGGTGGGCATCCACCGAAGAAAGCGCGCAAGAAATCGCAGACCTCTACGTCCAAAACCAAGACCGAGTCTTTATCGGTTCGTGGCTCGCCATCCTCGGAGCACTTTGCGTGCTGGTGTTCGGAATGTGCATGTCGCAACGAGTTCGAGACACTGGCCAACAACTACTTGGCATGCTCGTCGCCGGTGCCACTCTTATAGCTGTCGCTGGTATGGCAGTCGACTCAACCCTAAGAGCGGGACTATCGATTCAAGCAGAGAACATGTCCCCCGAATCAATGAAAACCATGCACGCCATATGGGACGCTTTCTTCTGGCCAATGCACGCAGGCATGGCAACCCTCGTATTAACGATTGGGCTTGCAGCCCTAAGTAGTGGGTTGCTGCCGAAGTGGTTGGGCTGGATTGGTGTTGTTGCTTTTGTTATAGCGATGATTCCCGCACCAACAATGTTCGCCGGGATCATTCTGTCGTTGCTCTTTATGGTCATTACTTCGGTGATTACGACATTCACGAAAAGTTCAATAACTACAGATAGCTAGCAACCTGGCTGTTCAGTGGATTTTTCACCAGGGTCATCCCGTGAAAAATACAGAATTGTTTGGCGCGCCCCGAGGGATTCGAACCCCCGACCTTCTGGTCCGTAGCCAGACGCTCTATCCAACTGAGCTAGAGGCGCATTCGAGGACCGCAGTGTACGCAGTCCCACCCGATTGTGAAAACTTTATGTTCGGATGTTGCGGAGAGGGTGGGATTTGAACCCACGGACCGCGTGAGCAGTCACTTCCTTAGCAGGGAAGCACATTCGACCAGACTCTGTCACCTCTCCTTGACGGCGAACCGCCACTGCCCACCGCTACACCTCGAAAGGTGCTTGAGTGAACGGCCACATCCTACGGCTTAGAAGCGTGGATCATCCACGTCAGACCGGTACTGTCATTTGCGGAGGGCTGGCAGAGCGGACGAATGCAACGGTCTTGAAAACCGTCGAGGTGCAAGCCTCCGGGGGTTCGAATCCCCCGCCCTCCGCCATTTCTTACTTAGCTGTTTGACCGCGAAGTTCTTCTACCCAGTTTGCGGCTTCACGCCAATTCGCATTGCTATCGCGTCGAACTTGTTCACCGTCGTGTCCTGCAGCGGGATAGGAACCTAAAAATTTGATGTCGCCCTGTTTCATTTTTAGATCCCGTAAACAATCCGCAACTACTTCGTCACCAATATGACCTTCGAAGTCGAGGAGAAAGCAGTAGTCGCCCAATACTCGACGGGTCGGTCTCGATTCGAGACGAGTGAGATCTATATTTCGGGCAGCGAACTCATGCAAGATCGCTAACAAGCTCCCAGGCTCATTAGCTCGCTGGAACACAACAACACTCGTCTTGTCATGACCGGTGGCTACCGGGACACCTTCGCGAGCCAACAACAAGAACCTGGTTTGATTTCCGGTGTGGTCTTCAACAGCTTCAGCGACTGCTTCAAGACCATAAAGCTCTGCCGCTAAGGGATTTGAGATAGTGGCGACACCTTCGAGGCTCTGCTCTCCTACGTGGCGAGCTGCTTCCGCTGTGGAAGTTGCGGCTTGTATCTCTGCTTCAGGGAGCTGGTCACGCAGAAAGTTACGGCATTGTGCGACAGCGACCGGAAAGGAAACGACGGTGTGGATGTCATTCAATTGCGTGCCAGGTAGCGCTAACAAGTTGAGTTGCACGTCAAGAACAACTTCACGCTGAATACGCAGATCTAAATCAAACGCCAAAGCATCTTGAGTGACGTTTACGGCACCCTCTATTGCGTTTTCTATCGGAACAAAACCTAAATCAACTTCGCTCGTAATCAATCCGTTCAACACGTCTGGGATCGAATCAAAGGGTTGAGTGTCGGCTGCAGCAAGGTCTTTTTGGCTTAAAAGAGCCTGCTCAGTGAAGGTGCCATGGGGGCCCATGAAACCAACCCGCGTCACGGGAGAAACAACTTGAATGTTCATTGATGGCTCATTAGTACTCACTTCGTGGCAGGATACGCCTCAAGAACCAAAGATTATGAACGAATTAGAGCTTCTAGAACTTCTCGAACAAGTAAAGGCCGGAACTATCGGCCCCGACGACGCATTGAATTCTTTGCGTCGCCTCCCTTTTGCTGATCTCGGGCACGCAAAAATAGATCACCACCGCAATCTTCGAACCGGCGTTCCAGAAGCCATCTATGGCCCTAACAAATCGCCTGAACAATGCGTATCTATAGTTGCTGAGCTACTCGAGAACGGTTCAGGGCCTGTTTTGTTAACTCGAGCCAGCGAGCCACAAATCAATGCTGTCGCAGACGCACACCCTGGTGGCCTAGTTGTTGACACAACCGTGGTGTGGCGCTCGGCTAACAAACGCGACAACAAAGTTGTGGTTGCGTCAGCAGGCACAGCTGATCTTCCTGTAGCCGAAGAGGCGTGTGCTGTGCTTCAAGCACATGGAATCACTGCGACCCGCGTAACAGACGTTGGTGTAGCCGGACTTCATCGTCTCCTCGCAAGCCTCGACGAACTCCTTGATGCTGAAGTAATCATCACTATCGCCGGGATGGAAGGAGCGTTAGCTACTGCGATCGGCGGCTTAGCTTCAGCTCCAGTGATAGCGGTGCCAACTAGCGTCGGGTACGGCGCTGCTCTCGAAGGAGTGACTGCTTTGTTAGCTATGCATGCAGCCTGCGCCGCTGGCATCACTGTTGTGGGTATTGATAATGGTTTTGGAGCAGCAATGGCGACGATGCGCATCATCGACAACAGGAACCGTTCATGACTCACCGGGTCGCCTGGTTTCACCCATTTTCGGGGATAGCTGGCGACATGACGCTCGGCGCGTTACTTGATGCCGGAGCTGACCTCGACTTCGTCGTAACGACACTCAACGGCCTCAACATTGATGGTTGGGCATTATCGACAGAAAAAGTAGATCGCAATGGGATCCGTGCTACGAGAGCCGTTGTTGACGCCCCTGAACAACACCATCACCGTCATTGGAAAGACATTCAGTCTCTACTTGAGCAAGCAGATCTCCCTGATCGGGTGAAAACGCGAAGTCTCATCGTGTTCGAAGTTTTGGCGATCGCCGAGGGCAAAGTCCATGGCGTGTCTCCCGAAGAGGTTCATTTTCATGAAGTCGGCGCACTCGACGCAATTGTCGACATTGTTGGTTCTTGCGCCGCCTTGGAGTCACTAGACATCGAACAGGTCGCTTCAGCGCCAATAGCTGTTGGGATTGGCACAATTTCTGCCGCCCATGGAATACTCCCCAACCCTCCACCAGCAGTAGTAAATCTCTTAGAAGATGTTCCAACAGTGGGTGTCGACGTCAACTTGGAGCTCACAACACCAACTGGTGCTGCGCTCATCAAAGGTCTCGCCGAATCGGTCGGACCGCTCCCAGACATGACCATCACCGGATCGGGGTATGGGGCTGGAACCCGAGATTTGCTTGATCGGGCCAACGTCACACAAGTCATTATTGGTACAGCTCCTGAGACAGACTCTGCCTCAGATCATCGAACAGAAACAGTTATTGAGTTAGCTACGAATCTGGATGACATCACCGGTGAGCAGTTGGGTCATTCGATCACCGAACTGATGGAGGCCGGTGCACTCGATGCATGGGTCACACCCATTGTTATGAAGAAAAATCGGCCGGCCCACACATTGTCGGTACTTACTACTCCTCCTCAAACAGCTGAGTTAGCTGTGTTGGTGATGTCATTGACGGGGAGTTTGGGTGTGCGTACACGTCAGCTTGAACGTGTTGTTGTGCAACGACGCACCGTCACAGTCGATGTTGACGGTTACGACATCGATGTGAAAATTAGTGATGTCAGAGTCAAAGCCGAATTCGACCAAGTCGCGGTCGCGGCGAAAGCGCTTGGGTTGCCTACACAGGAAGTCGCAGCTCGAGCTGAGGCGCTCGCAAACGACCTGTAAGCGAACTTATTTCCTAATGCTGGGCTCTACCGGTGTGCCTTTAGGTGGGCCAGCGGAAGTGAAGGTGGTGCCGTCGGGGTCTGTTGCCCATGGCGCTTCCTGTTCCCATTGATCTTCGTACACGATTTCTTGGAGTGGGCGGCGTCGAACGGGGCCATGGCGACCAGCAGGTTTACCCATCGGGATTGTCGCATGAATGGCTACTTCCTTAGGAATGTTCAATATCTCGCGAAGTTCCGGTTCGACATTGGTGTGCCAGCCAGTAATCACACCTCCATAACCCAATGCTCGCGCGGCGAGCATCAGGTTTTGCACTGCTGGAAAAACTGATGATCCTTCCGCGTAGTTTTCTGGTCGGTAACGAATGAGGCATGCCAACACAACAACAGGGGTGTCTTCAAAGTGGTCGACGAAATGTTGCATGGTGCGAGCCATGCGTGCTTTCGGAGAATCTCCTGCTTCACCAGACCCTGCGTCATATCCATCGTTCGAGCGCTTCTCATTCCAGCCAGCGCGAAATGATTCACCAAGTAACGATTTAGCGGCTTGAGCTTTCGGGCCGTCGCGAAGCACGAGGAATCTAAATTTTTGGCGGTTGGATCCCGAAGGAGCTCGTCCTGCGTGCCACAGGATTGTGTTGAGGTCCTCTTCAGGAATGGGTTCAGGTAGATAGCGCCGAATAGCTCGAGTCGTAGCCAACCCCTCAAGCAGACCTAGTTCTTCGGGTTCTGACACACTTAACCCCCTTGTGTTTCGTCAAGCAGTTCAACGACATTAACAATGCTTTGCTCAGTTACAACTCCCACAACCCGTCCGGCAGTATCGACGACTGGATAAATATCTGTTCCAGCTTCTTCCATCAGTGCACTGACTTCCCGAACAGTCCACGACAATCTGGCAGGCGATAATTCGTTAATCATGATGTCGGTGCATTTCGTCGTGGACCACTGGTCTTGATCGATGTCTCCTGCGTCGCTGACTTTCACAATTCCTTGGAATTGTCCGTCTTCATCAGTAACAACAGCTTCTAGTTGTTTTTGGGGAAACGCGAACTTCCATACAAAATCGGCAACCGAATCGGTTTCTGCGACTGTCCGGAATTCTCTTTTCATTGCAGATGTGATCGGCATTTGGAAACGGCGTTCTAAGTGTCCAACTCGCGTATCGCGCTGATAGTCCGAGACAGACGAACTACCGACAACGACCTGACTTACAGCTACCGCTATCAGGCCAGGAACAACGAACGCCGGTGCGCCTGTCGACTCAGCCACAAACATCACAGCAGCGAGCGGCGTTCGATATCCAGCAGCCAGGAACGCTGCCACCCCAATAAACGGGAAGAACGCCATAGATTCAGGGCCGACATCGATCCATCCGCCGACAATCCGTCCGATGATCAAACCTAAGACTGCGAGAGGAATGAACACTCCTCCCACTCCTCCGCTGGCGATCACTGTTGAGGTTGCCACCAGTCTGATCGCTAAAAGCATGCCGAGCATCGGTAACGCTTCATCTGGGTTCAACACCCATAGAAGAACCTGTCCTTCCGCTGTCGGACCCATCGATAGCGGCGCGCCGAACAGCACGTCACTTAACAGCACTAACCCAGCCGCAATCAGACTGCCGGCAGTCGCCATCACCCACCATGGTTGTGATCTTTGGAGCTGTTTCGCTCCTTTAATCGCCCGACTAAAGACCATTGCCGCCAGCCCACACAAGGCTCCAACTATCGCTGCGCCCAATAGCTCCCGCTGTCCAAAGCCGACTCGCACGAGATCGGTGGGTACTTCAAATGGAAGATCGTCGTCCAAACCACTGACAAGCACAAAGGTCACATAGCTTGACGCGCTTGATAACAAAGCTGGCAGCAGTGCTCGTCGACCTAAATCACCTTTGTAGGGAGACTCCAAGGCAAACAACACACCGGTCGCTGGGGCTTGAAACACAGCGCTTACTCCCGCAGCTGCTCCTGCGACAAGAAGTGCCTGCCCATCTTTGTCACGGAAAAGCCACGATAGACGGCGTTGAATCGCGGACCCTGTCGTTGCCCCCGCATAAATAGCTGGGCCTTCCAACCCCGCTGCGCCTCCGAGACCAACGGTGGCGACACCAGCAAGTAACCGGAACGGGAGGTGGAGGACCTTTAATACATAGGACTTGTTGTGGTAACTGCGGATGTACTCCTCGGAGGTGGAAGGTGACAAAGGGTTCCCTGAGTCCGACCACCGCAGCAACAACACCGCTATCCAGAGACCTAGCGCTGGAGCAAAGGCTTGTTGCAAAAGATTGCGATGCAGGACAGCGTCGAGCAAAACTTTTTCTGCTACGACCACAACACCTGCGACAATCAACCCGGTTACTACACCTACCGCTGAGTAAGTGAGAAAACGGAGAATTCGGTTTCTCATTGCAAGCTGATTATCTGAAAGTTCATTACCACCATGATGCCGTGCATTAGGAACAAAGTTGGTTCGGTAACCGTTGAATCAACCAGGTTTTCGACCTGTCGCTAACCTTGTCTGTATGACCAGTGACCGGTTCTATTTTCGTCAGCTACTTTCAGGCCGCGATTTCGCGACAGACGACCCCATGGCCGCCCAAATGGCAAATTTTGTTTACCTCATAGGAGACCGAGAAACTCGCGACGCCATAGTGGTTGACCCCGCGTACGGTGTGAGCGACATATTAGGGATTCTCGACCACGACGATATGAACCTCTCAGGTGTACTTGCCAGTCACTACCACCCTGATCATGTCGGCGGATCAATGATGGGACACACCATCGAAGGCGTCCGAGAGTTATTGGAAATCAAAGGCACAAAAATCCATGTGCAAGCAGAAGAAGCCGACCTCGTAAAGAAGGTGACCGAAGTCAGCGATGGAGATCTCGAAGTGCACGGTCCTGGAGACCATATTCTTGTCGGTGAAATTCGGGTCGACTTGTTACACACCCCCGGACACACACCCGGTAGTCAATGTTTTCTGGTCGAAGGAACATTGGTTGCTGGCGACACTCTGTTCTTGGAAGGCTGCGGACGCACAGACTTACCCGGAAGTGACGCTGCAGCGATGTATCACTCCATTCATCACACATTGGCGAAGGTCCCAGATGACACCGTCCTCTTCCCTGGGCACCGCTACTCGTTTCATTCCTCAGCAACCATGGGAATGACGAGGGAAATGAACTACGTGTTTAAACCAGATTCTCAGGAACAGTGGATGATGATGTTCGGCCAATGAACACAAACCGTCTGCCTCCTATTGTCTCTTTAGAACAACTCTCAAATCGCCAAGACGCAGTTTTTTGTGATGTTCGTTGGTACCTCGACCGAACACCTGGTCGCCAAAAATACAATGAAGGTCATATCCCTGGAGCAATCTTCGTGGATCTGGATGAACATTTGGCAACCCTGCCAAGAAAGTCGGAGGGACGTCATCCGATGCCAGCTGCTGCCTCGTTCGCTTCCAGCTTGGGATCGCTTGGTATCAGCCACAAAACTCCAGTTGTGGCCTACGACGACAGCGGAGGCATGTCTGCCGGTCGTTTGGTCTGGATGTTGCGAATCGTTGGCCACGACGCGGCGTTACTAGATGGCGGGTTGCAAGCCTGGACAGGCGAATTAGAAACACACTCATCGGTTCGAGAAGCAGTCGACCATCCGATCCGTGAATGGCCTCAGGAGTTATTCGCAGATGCTGACGCCGCTGAATTGGCAGGCCAAACGTCAGGTGAAACGTTGGTCGATTCTCGAAGCCCAGATCGCTTCTCAGGTGAGTACGAACCTGTCGACCCTCAAGCAGGTCACATCCCAGGGGCAACAAATCTTCCCTTCGCTAACAACTTGGCTGCTAATGGCTATTTCCAATCTCCTGATGAACTGCGCGAACGTTTCGAAAGAGCTGGCTGCGGCAGCGAACAATCCACAGTGATGTACTGCGGATCCGGGGTAAGCGCATGCCACAATTTATTGGCCTTTGAACATGCTGGTTTAGGTAAAGCTCGCCTATATGCCGGCTCATGGTCGCAGTGGAGTAACAGCGACGACCGTCCCGTGGAAACGAATTAAAATAAAAGTCTGACAAGGAAATAGCGGCAGTGGTCGTTCTGGGGACATACTGGCCGGTATGGCAGACCTTTCTGATTTCTATGGCCTAGACGTCCTCTTAAACGATGACGAACAAATGATTCGCGACACAGTTAAAAAGTTTGTGGACAGCGAATTCAAACCACTTGTCGCTGAACATTTCGAAGCAGGGACATTCCCAATGGAGTTAGTTCCAACTATCGCAGACATGGGTTTGTTGGGGATGCACCTTGACGGATACGGCTGTGCTGGGGCTTCGGCAATGGCATACGGCATTGCATGCAGGGAACTTGAAGCAGGCGACAGCGGTCTGAGAAGTTTCGTGTCAGTTCAGGGTTCTTTGTGCATGTTCCCAATTTGGAAATATGGGTCAGAGGAGCAGAAGGAGCAGTGGTTACCAGGAATGGCCGCAGGCGAAATTATTGGTTGTTTCGGTCTAACCGAACCTGACCATGGATCAGATCCTTCTTCAATGGCAACTCGAGCCAAAAGGGATGGTGACGGTTGGATACTCAACGGCTCAAAGCGGTGGATCACTAACGCTGGAATCGCTGATATCGCGATCGTGTGGGCTAACACCGACGAAGGGTTTCGTGGATTCTTAGTTCCCACTGATTCTGAAGGTTTTGAGGCGCGAAAGATCCAGAACAAACTGTCGCTACGGGCTTCAGTGACGGGTGAGTTTTACATGGATGACGTCAAAGTTCATGAGTCCATGAGACTTCCCGATGCAGTCAGCATTGGTGCTCCATTGAGCTGCTTGAGCGAAGCCCGATATGGCATAGCGTTTGGAGCCGTCGGGGTGGCTCGCGACTGTTACAACGCTGCTCTCGACTATCAGCAGGAGCGCCCTCAATTCGGCAAGCCACTGTCAAGTTTTCAGATCAACCAAATCAAATTTGCTGACATGTTGACCGAGATGACGAATGCCAATCTTCAAGCCATGACTCTTGGTCGCCTCAAAGAAGATCACAGCATCCGCCCACACCACATTTCAATGGCGAAGCGACACAACTGTCGGGTCGCTATTGATGCAGCACGAACTGCCAGGGCAATGATGGGTGCCAATGGTGTCAGCACTGAATACAGCCCGATGCGCCACGCCAACAATATGGAGTCGGTTATGACCTATGAAGGCACTGAAGAAGTCCACGGTTTGATACTTGGACAGGAGATCACAGGGATACCTTCGTTCCGATGACTGACTTTGATCTAAACGAGGTGGACCGCCTTCTTACAACAACTAAACAGGTTCGGAAAAGGCTCGATTTGGAGCGGGAAGTACCGACAGAATTACTCTTAGATTGCATTGAAGTAGCAGGACACGCTCCAGTTGGTGGAAATCTTGAACGGAACCGGTGGATCATTGTCACCGACCCTGAACTAAAGGCAGAAATAGCTCACTATTACGCTGAAGTGGGACGTCCTTATCTGTCTGCGAGTACAGGTGTTCGCGCCGATGATCGAACAAGCCGAGTCATTGATTCGTCGATTCATCTGATTGAACATTTACATGAGGTGCCAGCATTGGTCATTCCTCTAAGGCTTGACCGACCGCCAACAGGCGAGAATGAAGAAGGTTCAGCCGGAGGTTGGTGGGGATCGGTTCTTCCCGGAGTTTGGAGCTTCCAGCTGGCAGCAAGAGCACGTGGACTTGGGTCTACTTGGACGACGTTTCATCTCGCCCACGAAGCAAAAATTGCTGAGCTTCTCGGTATCCCTGAAACGGTGAGCCAATGCGCGTTATTGCCAGTGGCTTTTTATACAGGTGATTCCTTTCATCCAGCGCCCAGAAGGTCTGTGGATGAGGTGACTTACCTCAATAGTTGGAAACGACCTGTCCGCTAGCTCAGAATCGGAGCAGGAGCTATTGGTGGAATACGTCCGCCCGTATTCTTTTCAACAGGTCCTCGATCATCTCAAGCCGCGGGTAACACCGAACGTTGAACATGTCGAAAACAACGTCTATTCCAGAGTTACCGTGAGCGATGGGACAACAAATATTTTCCGTGTTCGAGATGCTAACGATGGCCGACATTTACACGTGACCGTCAATTCAAAAACCCACGACGGCTTCGATTCGGAACTGG
>CEVX01043722.1_pt1 | contig 10193 bp, 7 predicted proteins | sample 356561 | NCBI WGS metagenome assembly CEVX01 (sample SAMEA2623886, study PRJEB7988) | marine metagenome | biome: marine biome (ENVO:00000447); feature: surface water layer (ENVO:00002042); material: "saline water (ENVO:00002010), including plankton (ENVO:xxxxxxxx)" | depth 5 m | reverse complement strand
GCCCCTCCCGGAAAAGATGACCGGGCAGAATAAGCTAATCCTTCGTCCGATCGAACTCGATTTGTAATTCTTGAAGTGAACCCTCCCCCTCCAAGAATATCATTCATAATCTGAATTGCATAATAGTCAGGATGATCCCAACGAATACCTGGCATGATAATCGAAACACGCCCTTGATTCACATCCTTATCCACAATATAGACTCCTGGCTTACCATACTTTTGCTGCTGAGGTACTTGTGGAGCTAATTGGCCTTTGTGCGGCCAAGAATCAAGCACACGATTTAAACGGTTCAACATTTCATCTCTATCGAAATCGCCACTAACAGATATTATAAAATTTTTAGGATGAACCCATTTATGGTGAAACTCTAATAAGTCTTCACGCCTAATACTCTCAATGGATACATCTGTAAGATATCTGTTAAACCAAAAATTATCTCCATAAGCCAAGAAATTACGCTCACGAGACTCAATACTCGATGAATCATCATTTCGTTTCTTTAATTGTTGAACTACCTGTGACTTTCGCAAATCTAATTTATCTTGCTGAAAACTAGGGGCAGCAAGGACCGCTTTCAAAATTTCAAATCCACGATCCACATCCTTAGACAACAGGTTCAAGCTAACACTGCCATTAAGCCCACCAAAGTTACTGCTCAGGCGAGCAGCTAAAAATTCCAATTCCTCATCTAGTTCATCTGCTAGCTTGGATGGAATGCCTCCTCTTGCCATCAGATAACCAGTCATACCTGCTAAACCTTCTTTACCATCAGGATCAAGATAACTACCTCCACGTATATTAAAGGATAAATCAATTAAAGGCCTTTCACGATCGGGATAAATATAAACAATCGCTCCAGACGAAAGCTCTACCCTGTAATCAACTGGATTTGGAGGGTCGTAAACTAAGGGAGAAAATTTAAGCTTTTCAGGCCGATCCGGAATCTCCTGCGCATGAACAAAAAAGTGAACAAGAGTTGCCGCTATTATTAAAAAATATCTTTTTTTTATATTAAAAATTCGAAACATCGTTCTAATTATTTACTTAATTCTGCCAAACGTTCAGCAATTTTAATCATAATAATTTTCATCAATCCCTCTTGTTTTTCACCCGCTTGGCCAAGTTGTTCTTCCATCGTTTTTAACTGTTGCTCAAGGGATTCTTTGTTTTTTTCTAATTTAATCTGCTTGCTGATACGTCGCACAACTGCCTGCTGGTCGGCGCTTAACCCAGCCAAAGAGGGATCATCTGGAGCCTTGACCCCAGCCTTACGGGTGTATGTTGCAACAGTACGGTTTTCCTTGATCAAATATTTCCTAGCAACTCTCTGAATATCTTCTGCTTCAACCTCAAGAATATTGGGGATCTCGGTATTAATTGCCTTCCAACTATCAACCCCTTCATATTGAATAAGTTGTAAGAGCATATGAAAATTTGACGATGTACGCCGAACGGCCATCGCGGCAAAATTATTTTTAACTTTCTGCAATTCCCGATCTGAGACCAATTCGCTTTTCAATCGATTAATTTCATCATAAATTCCATTCTCAACATCACCTGGTGTTTTAGTATCTTTAGACTCACCCCCGACATTAAACATTCCAGCATACTTTCTAGACATTTGTTGCGCAAAAGCAGTGGTGGCAAGTTCCTTATCCAAGACCAAAGATTTATGAAGCCTACCGGATCGCCCAGAAAGAACGGCAGCCAAAACCTTCAAAGCACGCGCATCAGGATGACCCGCGGCAGGTGAATGCCAAAGAATGTCAACTTGCGGATTAGCCTCAGCTTCAGCATTCATTCTTTTCTCAACTTTTTGTGCTACCTCAGAAGTAACAACCTCAGGAATTCTTTTTTTACCCCTCGGAATTCGACCGAAGTACTTTTCACAAAGGCCCTCTGCCTCTTCAACTTTGAAATCGCCAACAAGAACTAAAGTGATATTTTGAGGTGCATAATAAAGTGAGTAAAATTCATCAGCCTGAGCCTTCGAAATTGATGGGATATCAGACGGCCAACCAATTACTGGCCAACCATATGGATGAGACTCCCAAAACAGAGCTTCCAGAGACTCTTGAAACTTACCTAAAGGTGTTGATTCTGTTCTCATTCGTCGCTCTTCAAAAACCACATCTCTCTCTGCATAAAACTCTCGAAACACAGGGCGTAAAAGACGCTCTGACTCCATCCAAGTCCACATTTCTAATTTATTAGCTGGGACCGTGATGAAATAGCCAGTCATATCATTCGAAGTAAAAGCATTCATACCGGAAGCTCCAGCCGTTGTATAAATTCGATCGAATTCATTTTTCACTAAAATCTCTCTTTGATTTTTAATCAGCTCATTAAACTTAACCTCTAGCTCTCGGTATTTCGGGGTTTTGTTTTCAGCTTTTTCAAGGTCGTTAATCTCTCCGCGCCTGAGAGCCAAACGCATTTTAGACTCCTCCAACCGCATTGCATCTCGAACTATTTCTTGTTCGTTAATGATTTCTGCGTCTCGTTTCGCATCCTTAGTACCAATAGCTGGTGTCCCCTTAAACATCATATGCTCAAAAAGATGAGCTATCCCGGTAATCCCTGGCCGTTCGTTTACACTTCCAACACGAACAACCCATCCTCCGGCAATCGTTGGAGAATGATGTCGCTCTAACATAAGAAGTTTCATTCCATTAGAAAGCGTACGCTCTTTAACATCAACTTGTTGACCGTAAACAGGTCCTGTGCACGCAAACAAACACAACAGGAAAATGAATCTATGTATTAGATAAAAAAGATGATTATTCATTTTTAAAAATAATTCTTATCACTAGGAATAATTAAAAAAAATTAAAAGCAAACTAAAGATGGTTAAGCTGACCCAATTCAATCATTACTTAAATTGAAACGCTGTTAGGCCAAGAACAATTAAGAGGACCCCAAATAACATTAAGCAAATACTTTTAATATATATTCTCAATGGAACAGCTACTCCCCAGTTAATTATATCTCGCATTCTCCAAGGTGAAATCACCATCCACATGGAAAAAATAATGATTGCATAGGCTAAGATAGCGAACAACAAACGCCACTCTGTAACTTCTTGTGCTGGCGTTGAGAACATGTAAACACGCTGAGTATCTAAAATCAGCTTAGCAGTAAGCAGCATAAATGCCGCTAAACCTCGAACAGCTAAAAAATCCTTCAAGTAAAAACACGATCCAATTCCAATAAATCCAAATCCTATATAAAACCAATGCTTAATATCTTTATAATCAGCCATGTTCTCGGTTTTAATATTCCAAAGAAACCAAATTGTTGCCGCCAGCATAAAAATATAACCTGGCACATTAGATCGAGGAAAAGCTTTGATTGATTGACAAAAATTTTCAGTCTTCACAAGAGCATAGGAAGATAAAGCAACAAAAAAAACTCCAAGAAAAATCGATAAATTAGCGATGCTAATCTGATTGTTTTGCTTTAATGCAACATAAAGAAAATAACCAACAAAGATAAGCATCAAAAAAAACATAGGCGCGCCTTTAGAGGATTCTTTAGGGAATTCTTTTTCTACTTGAGTCATCCTAGGTTAAGATTGCAGGGTCACCGTATAAAGTGAATAAGCCAGTTCGGATTATGTTTAAATCAACTAATTGACCACGAAAGCGATCACCACCATCAAAAACAACAATTCTATTGCATCTAGTACGACCTTGCATACGATCCTTATTCCTACGACTTGGCCCTTCAACTAAAACCTGCATTTTGCTTCCGATATGTTTTTTATAATTTGACGCCCCAATACGGTTCACCTCTGCAAACAATGTCGCGTGTCGTTCTTCAATCAACTCTTTGGGCAATTGCTTTTCAAGCTCTGCAGCTGGGGTGTTGCGGCGTGTAGAATATTTAAAAACGAATGCGTTATCAAATTCAACTTCACGACACAATGACATCGTTGCCTCGAATTCCTCTTCTGTTTCACCAGGAAAGCCCACGATAATATCTGTAGTGATTCCAATATCGGGGCGAACCTCACGCAGCTTAAAAATAATATCTAAAAAACGCTCACGAGTATAACCTCGATGCATTCGCTTGAGCATTGTGTTACTGCCGCTCTGAACAGGAATATGAGCGCTCTCACAAAGTTTTGGCAAACGACCGTAAGCCTGAACCAAATCATCCCCATAACCTTTTGGGTGCGGAGATGTAAATCTGATGCGATCAATCCCATCAATTTCATGTACAGCTTCAATTAACTGAACAAAAGCCGACTTGCCATCTTTCACTCCAATTTCTCTTCTACCATAACTTGTTACAATCTGACCCAATAATGTAACCTCTCTAACTCCGTGATTCACTAAATCCTCACACTCTCCAACAATATCCTCAATTGATCGGCTTCGCTCTCGTCCTCGGGTGTAGGGCACAATGCAAAAGGTACAAAACTGGTTGCATCCTTGCATAATGCTAACAAATGACGTGACCGACTTACCCCCACTCGCTCCGTCTAAAAGATGCTCGCGAATAGTTGCTTCGCTACCTTTTTCCTCCTCTACATCAACAACAGTGTTAACTCTTCCAGAAAGAACTTCACCAATATGATCAACAGTGCGATGGAATTTCTGCGTGCCAATAACCAAGTCTACGTCTGGCAGTTTGTCGATCAATTCCTTACCCCGGCTCTGAGCCATACATCCCATAAAACCAAGCACAGCATTCTTGTTACGAGATCGTAATTTCGAAGCAACATGGCTCATTTTCCCAATGGCCTTTTGCTCAGCTGCATCTCGAACACTACAGGTATTCAACAAGACCACATCAGCCTTTAGTGGATCATTTGCCATACTATACCCCTTGGCTACCAACTGAGCTGCAACTGCATCCGAGTCGCGTTCATTCATTTGGCATCCATATGTTTTGATGAATACGCTTGGCATTATTCTAAAAAAGGGAAGTCACCCTATGCTCTCAGAAACTTTAATTCAATACTTGAGCAACGCCCTGACAGGGACATTCTCTAATTTAGAGCGACCATTAAGAAAACCTAATTCAATGAAAAATATTGATTCAATTAATTCGCCTCCTACTTTCTTTAAAAGATTCACAGCCGCTGCAGCAGTTCCCCCAGTAGCCAAAAGATCATCTACTAATAGAACACGCTGTCCCTTCAGAACAGCATCCTTGTGAATAGCTATTGTGTTACTTCCGTATTCTAAGTCGTAACTTTCTTCGTAAGTATCCCATGGTAATTTACCTTTTTTTCGAATTGGCACAAATCCAACTGATAATTCCCGAGCCATTGCAGCACCAAAAATAAACCCACGAGCATCTATTCCCGCAACTACATCTATAGTATCAGGCGAATGTTCTCCTACTAAATGACTAATACAACCATCAAGTAATCGAGCGTCGCTTAACACAGGTGTAATATCTTTGAATTGAATTCCTTTTTCAGGAAAATCTGGAACATTTCGAATAGCATCTCCCAATTCATCTAACACCACATCAGTTATAGCCATACCGAATCGTCATCAATCCATAAAGCTGCGTCGAGCTATTATGGAGTTCATCCTCACTAGTTTAGGATGTGTTTTTATGAAATTTAATTAAACCCTTATGATCAGAAAGAACAAACCACTTGTCAGAAGCAACCAGATCATGGAAAGTTGGACATGGCGGAAGAGCAGAACGCACAATCTCTTGATTCAGCCTTTTATCAAACGGCGAATACATTTTTTTCTAATCAAGCAGGAACGGCATTAACATATGACGACCTTACTCTTGCCACACTTTATTCGGAAGTTTTACCACGTAACGCCCTTCTAGACACGGAATTAGCCGGCGGTCTAAACCTGCATATACCTCTGATATCCGCGGATATGGATACAGTTACTGAATCTCAAATGGCAATTAGCATGGCTCTGAACGGCGGCCTTGGCCTGATACATTACAATATGCCAGAAAAACAGCAGCTTAAGGAAGTTAGCCGGGTTAAAAACCACATTCATGGGCTCATTCAAGAACCGATTACAGTTTCACCAAACCAGACTGTCGGAGAAGTGCTCGAACGAATCGATATTAAAAGATATTCATTCAGCACCTTCCCTGTCGTTGACGAAAACCATAAACTAGCTGGTCTGCTTTCTGGGAATATTATCAAGCCTAGATATAATTCAAAACTAGTCTCCGAGGCATTAGTACCCAGGAATCAAGTACAAACAATTAAAGAAAGCGAACTTGGTTCTGATCCGATTACAATTGCTGATCATTTTTTTACAGAAAATCCTGGTATCAACAAATTATTGGTTGTAGATGATGAAGACCGTCTTCGAGGGCTTTTTACATTAAGTGACATAGAACGAATCACTTCCGAAAAAAAGGCACTTTTCCGCCCTGCTAGAGATAGTCATTTCAGACTAATCTGCGGTGCAGCCGTATCAACACCCCGAAAACCAGATGGATCTTTGAATCGAAATCAAATCGAAGCTCATGTTGGTAATTTAATTAACAGAGGCGTAGATGTAATAGCCATCTCAACTGCTCATGGACACACAAAAGGAGTTGGAGATGCTGTTCAATTAATCCGTAATGCTTTCCCTAATATTAATATTATTGCAGGAAATATAACAACAGCAGAAGGAGTCGAATTTTTAGCTGATAAAGGTGCAAACATAATAAAGATCGGACAAGGGCCAGGATCAATTTGCACCACTAGATTAGTGGCTGGAGTCGGAATTCCTCAAATGACTGCACTTTATGTGGCAAGCCAAGCTGCCAAAAACAAAGGAGTAAGCCTTCTGGCCGATGGGGGCATCACTAAATCAGGTGATATCGTCAAAGCGTTAACATTAGCTAACGGTGTAATATGCGGAGGTCTTCTGGCCGGCTGCCCAGAAGCTCCAGGAAAAGTTATGGAAATTAGTGGAAAACTTTATAAGCAATATAGAGGAATGGGCAGCTTAGAAGCTATGAAATCAGGCTCAGCCGCCAGATATGGCCATTTAAAAGAAGATAACAACAGAAAGGTAGCTGCAGAAGGCATCGAGGCCCTTAAGGAAGTTTCAGACAATTTAGATCAAACTCTTGCTCAACTTATTGGAGGCATACAAGCTGGCATGGGATACTTAGGAGCATCAAACTTATCCAATTTAAGGGAAAAAGCCCGATATATTAGAGTTAGTCCAGCTGGACAACGGGAAGCCGCCCCACACGATGTGGTTGAAATGAAACCCACTCAGTAGTAGACAAAAGTATTACCTCTATTTCTTTTCCGTGATTGCCAAGTGGAATTAGCTTTGGCTAAAATCGGGCTCGTGAAACAAATTTCTTTCCTAGTATCTTTAATATTAGCTTTGAACGTCGTACAGACGACGACAGCAGCAGGCCCAGACGATGAATTTATTCGTGCCTATATTCTGATTTCAGAAGGCGATAATCTTGCCAAGTCTTCACAAAATAAATCCGCAATCCAAAAATATAATCAGGCACTTAATACTTTAAACACAATAAAGGCAAGTAATCCAAATTGGAAAAAAGGAGTCATTAACTTTCGAATTAGTTATATAGACAAAAAGCTCAAAAGCCTTTCTGCAACAAGACCGAACGAATCAATCGTTACTTCCCCAGCAGCAAATCCAATAGAAATAGATTCAACTTCAGCGCGTCTAACAATTGACAATCTAAAACGTAGAGTCGAATCACTAGAGAACAACATTATCTTAAAAGATGCGAAGCTAAAAGAGGCTCTTTCTGCAATACCTACAGCCGATGAAACCAAACGACTTGCTAATTTGGAAACCGAGTTACTAGCACTCAAAGAAGAAAACACTGACCTTAAAAGTTCTATCGATAAAGCTGCAGGCGAATATAAGGAAGCACAAGCCCGCTTGAATAATGCACAAACTGAAGCAGATAAAACTGCAATTGAACTAGCAAAGGCTCAAGCCGAAGCGGATGAAATTAAGCTTAAACTAAAAAACACTAATGAACGCATTGTAACAGTTTCTGCAAATGTAAAAAGCAACCAAACTGACCGCCTTAAAAAAGAACTAACAAAAAAAGAAACCGATCTAAAAGCAGCATCAGAAAAATTGGAAAACGCTACATCAGAAAATTCTAATCTGGAAAAGCAACTTAAAGGGCTTCAACAAAACGCTCAAAAAAGCGACAAAAAAACTCAGGAGATTCAAAAAGAACTAGCAAAAAAGCAAAACCAACTTGAGACAGCTGCTAAAGATTTAAATTCAGCAAAATCTGCAATTGCTTCTCTTGAAAAATCACTAAGTTCATACGAAAAGGGTACAGTCGAAAAAGATCTTGAAGCACGAGCTAGTAATCTTGAAAAGGAACTACAAAAAAGCCAAAAAAACTTAGAAAAAACAAACGGAAAACTCGACAATACAGCATTAACAAATTCCAACCTAGAAAAGCAATTGAACACACTTCAAAAGAGTTCTAAGGACAGGGAAAAACAAATTGCACTGCTCCAAAAAGCTTTAGCAAAAAGCCAAAACAGCCTTAAAGAAACTACTTCAAACTTAAACAGTTTATCTTCAAATAATTCTAAACTTCAAAACGAATTAAAAACTATTAAGAAAGGCTCTAAAGAAAAAGAACTTCAAGATTATATTAAATCAATTGAAAAACGTTTAGCCAAAGCAGAGCGCTCAAACACAAAAGTATCAAACAACATTAAGCCAAAAAGAAACCTCAAGAACATCTTTAGTTTCAGTGGAAACAAACGGGCTGAAAACGCACAAATTACTGAACTCCAAAATCAGATAAAAACTCTTCGCGCAAGACTAGAGATACTTGATGCTGAAAAAGTTCCTCTCACTGATGAAGAAAGAAATATGCTAACTGAGCCTGCGGTAGCAACATCAACGAACAACTCATTAGATGTTATGATTTCAACTCTTCCAGCAGAAGGCGCTGAAGATTTCAAAGCCGGGCATGCTGCCCTTTTTCAAGATTACCAATATGCTGAAGCTGAGAAAAAATTCATGCATGTTCTTAAGTTAGATGAAAACAATCCCTTTACCCTTGGCAATCTAGCCATGGCTCAAATGGAACAAGGAAATTATAAAGACGCTAAAGATAGCCTAGATAAGGCACTTAAACAAAACGTAGACGACGCCTATGCACTAATGGGAATGGGAGTACTCAGTTTTCGACAAAAAAACTATGAGTCTGCCAGGGATTACCTAGCTCGTTCCATTAAAATCAATTCAGAAGACGCTACAGCACAACACTTCCTTGGATCTACATTGAATAATCTAGGCCAGCAAAAAGCAGCTGAAACTGCATTACGAAAAGCTGTGCAAATCCAACCCGGCAATTCTAATTCTCACTATAATCTTGCTGTAGTTTACGCTACTCAAAAACCTCCTTTTCTTGCACTAGCAAAATTTCACTATGATAAAGCGGTGAAAGCAGGCCATAAAAGGAATACAGAATTAGAGAAATCTATTAACACAAAAAATTAAAATGCTTGGGCAATACGCCCACGAACTAACTATCTCTACGCAAGGGCGCGCATTTTATGAGATAACTAATAAAGTTAACGATCATGTTAACATTGCTGGCTATCAAACTGGATTAGTAACTCTCCACGTCCTTCACACATCGGCCTCATTATTGATTCAAGAGAATGCAGACCCAAGTGTACAAACAGATTTCGAATCAATCTTTTCTAGGCTAGCCCCTGATGGTGATCCTGTATATGCACACAACTATGAGGGTGATGATGACATGGCAGCTCATATTCGCACCGCTTTAACTAACGTGAATATAAGCATCCCAATTTCAAAAGGATCTATGGTTTTGGGAACATGGCAAGGCATCTACCTCTGGGAGCACCGAACTCACCCTCACAATCGACATGTTCACCTTCACATCTTGGGCCAATAAACAGTTGACGGCATAGCCACTAGACTGCTCAATCGGCACATGGCTAAATATTTATCTTTTCTTTGTCGTATTGCCGCCTTAGCAGGGACAATCGCCTTTACGCAAATATCTTTGCAAGCAGATATCAAACTGCCTTCTGTATTTGGAAATCATATGGTTCTTCAACAAGGCCAAAAGCTTCCAATCTGGGGTTGGGCAGCACCAGGAGAATCAGTAACCGTATCAGTAGCCGGTCAAAGCAAGTCTACTAAGGCTGATAATAATGGTTCTTGGGAAATTCGCCTCAGCCCTATATCTTCAAG
>CEVX01172676.1_pt1 | contig 10226 bp, 10 predicted proteins | sample 356561 | NCBI WGS metagenome assembly CEVX01 (sample SAMEA2623886, study PRJEB7988) | marine metagenome | biome: marine biome (ENVO:00000447); feature: surface water layer (ENVO:00002042); material: "saline water (ENVO:00002010), including plankton (ENVO:xxxxxxxx)" | depth 5 m | reverse complement strand
AAATAATTTAATGTCATGAAGGATAAAATATTAGCTGTTAAAGAATTCCATAAAGCCTTTAAACTAGATTACCTAGACGAACCCAAAGCTGATTTGGGAGTAGATAAAAATAAATTAAGATTTAATTTAATGAAGGAGGAAAATGAAGAGTATTTTGAAGCTGCAAATAATAATGATATGGTTGAAGTTGCTGATGCACTTGGAGATATGCTTTACATTCTCTGTGGAACCATTATAGAACACGGTATGCAACATAAAATAGACGAAATCTTCAGTGAAATACAAAATAGTAATATGAGTAAGTTAGGTGCAGATGGTAATCCAATATATCGTGAAGATGGTAAGGTTCTTAAGGGGCCTAATTATTTTAAGCCTGATATTATGGGTATATTAAATTCCTAAACTCTATACCTCCAATTATGATGGTCTGCAAGTTGGTTGGTTTGAATTCCTACTAGATTTGACTTGAGTTTTTCTGCATAAGAATTATCCTGTTCATCCAATTCAAATAATTCTCCCTTATGCTGAAAAGCATTAATTTGACTTACAACAGCTGCAGTTCCTGCCCCAAAAATTTCTTTTAATGTTCCGTTTTTAGCAGCATTTTTCAGTTCGTCAACTTTTAACTTTTTAATCTCAACATCTATTCCATTATCCTTGGCAATTTGAATTAGACTTTTTCTTGTTACTCCATCTAAAATTGTATCTGTTGTAGGTGCAGTTATTAAAGTATCATTTATTCTAAAGAAAATATTCATGGTACCGGCCTCTTCTAAGTAGCTATGTTCATTAGAATCTGTCCAAACAACCTGGTCAAAACCTTGCTCTTTAGCCAAGTTTGTCGGATAAAATTGTCCTGCGTAATTTCCTGCTGCTTTTGCATAACCAACTCCTCCCGATGCAGCCCTACTGTATTTATCAGCAACCAAAACTTTTAGTTTTTTTGTATAATAAAGAGTAGCTGGGGCACAAATAATCATAAACTTATAATTTTTTGATGGTACAGCTTGAATTGCATACTCATTTCCTATAACAAAAGGTCTTATATACATTGATCTTCCTTCACCATATTTTACCCAATCCCTGTCAATATCAACTAATTTTGTAAGTGCTTCATAAAATAATTCCTTTGGAAATTCGGGGATCGCCATTCTAACAGCAGATTTATTTATTCTCTCAAAATTTTGATCGGGTCTAAACAACCACACTTCATTATTTTCATCTTTGTACGCCTTCATTCCCTCAAAGATTGCTTGACCATAGTGTAATACACTTGCAGATGGTTCAATAGAAATGGGTTGATATGGCTTAATAGTAGGGTTTACCCATTTACCATTTATAAAATCACATTCGAACATATGATCCGTAAATACAGACCCAAAAGAAAAATTTTTAAAATCTACATTTTGAATTTTACTTTTTTCAATTCTTATAATTTTGATTTTATTATTCATGATAATAAGCAATAAAAATTCACGCAAAATTAATCAATTAAATTATATTTACTCCAACTTTAAATTATAAATGAAAGTATTAATTACAGGTGCCACGGGTTTAATCGGGTCGAGAATTGTTAAAGATTGTCTTGAGAGAGATACAAAAGTTAATTTTTTAACTACCAGAAAAAACAAAATTGATAGTATTCCGGGTTGTCATGGTTTTTATTGGGATCCTCAAAAAAAAATTATTAATTTAAAATGTTTTAACGATGTAGACTCAATTATAAATTTGTCAGGAGCTTCAATCTTTAGGATTTGGACAAAAAAAAATAAAGAATTAATATTAAACAGCAGGGTACAAAGCCTAAATTTTTTAAGGGACACGATAAACAAAAATAATATTAAAATAAATTCAATTATTTCAGCAAGTGGAATTGGCGCTTATCCTAGTTCAAATGATAAAGAATTCGATGAAACTGAGAAAGATAGAAGTAATTATTTTTTATCAGATGTTATAAAAGAATGGGAAAATGCTACGATGTCTTTTAAAAATATTGTAAAAAATGTATCAATTGTTAGAATTGGATTAGTACTCTCCAAAGATGGTGGTGTGCTTAAGCAAACAATGCAACCTATGAGTTTTGGATTTGGGGTTTACTTTGGTAAAGGTAATCAATGGCAATCATGGATTCATATTAAAGATATTTCTAGACTTTTTTTACACATTAACGAAAAGACATTATCTGGCATCTACAATGGTGTTGCTCCGACACCATTATCAAATTTTGATTTCACAAAAATGGTTTCTAAAATAAGAAGAGGTGTTTTATTTTTAATTCCTGTGCCAAGGTTATTTTTCAGATTAATTTTTGGTGAGATGCATATAATCTTATTTAAAAGTCAAAAAGTATCATCAGAAAAAATTCAATCAAAAGGATTCGCTTTTGTATATGATAATCTGGAAAATACTCTTAAAAATATTCTGCAGTGACATTTTGGCACTTATAGTAAAATGGCAGTAATTTTGCACTATTAATACAAAACGAATTAAATGGCGAAAAAAGCATCAAAAAAGAAAGCTAAAAAAGAAAGCATTAAGGAGTCATATGAAAATCAGGTTGAAGATTTAAAATTGGAAGATCCGCTCAAGCAGGAAAAAGATAAGTTTTTAAGACTATTTGCTGAATTTGAAAATTATAAAAGAAGAACTGCTAAGGAAAGAATTGAATTATTCTCAACAGCAAGTGAGGAAGTTATGATTTCTCTTCTGCCAATTCTAGACGATTTTGACCGAGCATCGGTTGAAATCGAGAAAGATCAAGAAAATGAAACACTAAAAGGTATTTTACTGATTAAAAACAAACTCTTTGATTCTTTAAAATCTAAAGGCCTAAGTTTAGTTGATGTAAAAAAAGGGGATGAGTTTAACGCTGATGATCATGAAGCAGTTACCCAGATTCCTGCACCCAGTAAGGACATGGTGGGTAAAATAATAGATATTATAGAAAAAGGTTATAAGTTAGGAGAAAAGGTTATTAGATATCCCAAAGTTGTAATAGGAAAATAATTATGAAGGAAGATTACTACAAAACTCTTGGAGTTAGTAAGGGCTCATCAGCTGCAGAGATAAAAAAAGCCTACAGAAAAATGGCTATTAAATATCATCCGGACAAAAACCCTGGAGATAAAGGTGCTGAGGAAAAGTTCAAAGAAGCTGCTGAGGCATATGATATCCTAAGTAACCCAGATAAAAAAGCTCGTTATGATCAATTTGGACACCAAGCTTTTCAAAATGGTGGTGCCGGATTTGGTGGTGGAATGAATATGGATGATATTTTCAGTCAATTTGGAGATATTTTTGGTGGGGCTTTTGGAGGTTTTGGAGGTTTTGGAGGCTCTCAAGGAAGAGGGGTGATGAAGGGAAGTAATTTGAGGGTTAGAGTAAATCTCACTTTAGAAGAAATATGCAATGGAGTTGAGAAGAAAATTAAGGTAAAAAGAAAAGTACTTGCAACCGGAGCAACTTTTTCTACATGCTCTCAATGTAATGGAACTGGGCAGGTAACAAGAGTTACAAATACAATTCTTGGAAGAATGCAAACTTCAACTACATGTCCAGCCTGTTCTGGATCAGGACAGACTTTGGATAATAGACCTAGCGGATCTGACGCAAATGGGATGATTATCAAAGAGGAAACTGTTAAGATTCCAATTCCTGCTGGTGTGGTTGATGATATGCAACTTAAGGTTTCAGGAAAAGGAAATGAAGCTCCTGGAAATGGAATTAGTGGCGATTTGTTAGTTGTGATAAATGAAGTTCCTCACAAAAAACTGCAGAGAGAAGGCGATAATTTGCATTACGAGCTATACGTTTCAATCCCAGATGCAATTTTGGGTTCAGACAAGGAGATAGAAACTGTTTCTGGAAAAGTTAGAATAAAAATTGAAGCAGGAATGCAATCTGGAAAAATCCTGAGACTCAGAGGAAAAGGTATACCTAGTATCAATGGATATGGTTCAGGTGACTTACTTGTTCATGTAAATGTGTGGACTCCTAAAACACTTGAAAAAAAGCAGAAAGATTTTTTTGAGTCTATGAGAGAAAATGACCATTTTGAGCCAAAACCTGAAAATTCAGAAAAATCATTTTTTGACAGAGTTAAAGACATGTTTTCCTAGTCTTTTCTTAATTTTTTATTAAATATCTGAAACAAAATAATATTCTTCACCATTTAGTATTATATTTAAGCTTAGCCTAAATATGATATGAAAAATCTTTTATCTATTGATTCTGTTTCAAAAACATTTGGATCACATACAGCTCTAAATAATATTTCTTTAAATATTCCAGAGGGTTGTATTTATGGACTTTTAGGTCCGAATGGTGCTGGTAAAACAACACTTATCAGAATTATAAACCAAATTTCATTAGCTGACACAGGGAAAGTATTTTTCAATGACCAGGAGCTCAATGTAAGCCATATTAGACAAATTGGTTATTTACCAGAGGAGCGTGGATTATATCCCAAAATGAAAATTGGTGAACAGGCAATTTATTTAGCTCAACTTAAGGGAATGGATAGAAAAATTGCTAGACTAGAGTTAAAAAAATGGTTTGAAAAGTTTGAGATTTCCGATTGGTGGAATAAAAAAGTAACAGAGCTTTCAAAGGGAATGGCGCAGAAAGTTCAATTTATCGTTACTGTACTGCACAAACCAAAACTATTGATATTTGATGAGCCTTTTTCTGGATTTGATCCGATTAATGCAAATCTGATTAAGGACGAAATTTTACAACTCAATAAAGAAGGTGCAACCGTAATCTTCTCAACTCATAGAATGGAGTCTGTAGAAGAATTATGTGAATACATTACATTAATTAATAACTCTAATAAGATTCTTGACGGTAAATTAGATGAAATTAAGAAAAATTTTAAGACTAATACTTTTGAGATAGCAGTTAACACACCTGATTCAAAAAGTTTAGAGAATAAATTAAAATTGGAATATGAAACTTTTGCTCCTACATTCAGAACTATTGGAGATAACTTAAGGATGAATATTAGATTAGCCTCTGGTCAAAATTCTGCAAAGCTTATAAGTTTGCTAAACAGTGATTCCCAATTAATTCATTTTAAGGAGGTAATACCCAATGTAAATGAAATATTTATAAATTCAGTTCAAAACAACTAAATATGGAAAAATTTATAATAATTACATCAAGAGAATATTTGAATAAAATTACCAATAAAACTTTCATTTTATCAACGTTATTTACTCCGCTAATTCTTGTTGGATTGGTTTTTCTAATTGGATGGTTTGCAAGTGTAAATAATGAAGAAGTAAGTCACGTCTCTGTTGTTGACAATTCTGGATATATTTTTGATAAATTAGAATCAACTGAGTCAATAAAGTATACACGGTTAGAAAATTTTGATTTAGAGGAAGCTAAATTAATATCAAAAACTAATTCAGATTTTGGCCTATTGTACATTGAAAACCTTAATTCTCCAAAGGAAATTGCCAAGACAATTTCTTTTTATTCAGAAGATACCCCGTCACTTACAGTAATCGGTAATATTGAAAGTCAATTAGAAAATATTTTGACTAACAAAAATTATAAAATTCAGGGTATTGATATTAATAAAATAAACAGTAACAAAATATATATTAGTCTTTATCAGGAAACATTCCAGGGTAAAAAGACTACAAAAGCTGATAGTTTGGTCGGCCTTATTTTTGGGATGTTTTTAGCTTTTCTTCTTTACATGCTAATTTTTGCTTATGGTGGAATGATAATGGCAAGTGTTATTGAAGAAAAAAGTAGTAGAATTATTGAAGTAATAGTTTCGTCAGTAAAGCCATTTTATTTAATCTCAGGTAAAATTGTAGGCACCTCATTAGCAGGGATATCACAATTTATTGTTTGGGCTATCTTATTTTATGGATTTAGCTTTCTCATATCCACAACGTTTGGGATTACTTCAACATATGATAATAATGAGTTTATGTTAGCTGCTGAAAATAATGCTATTTCTGAGGCTTCACTTAATATGTTGTCGTCTTTCTTTAATTTACCTCTAGTAAACATACTAATTGCCTTTATATTTTATTTCATTGGCGGTTATTTTCTTTTTTCATCAATGTTTGCCGCTATTGGGGCAGCTGTTGATAATCAAACAGATGCACAGCAATTTATGTTACCCATCACTTTCATTGTAATAATTGCATTATATGTTGGTATATTTACTGCGGAAAATCCTGACGGAGTAGTCTCTGTCATATTTTCAATGATTCCCTTTACTTCTCCCATAGTAATGATGATGCGAATTCCAAATGGTGTTCCGATTTCTGAGCAGATTATTTCCTTAATAATTTTATATGCAACAGTAATTTTAATTATTTGGATTGCTGCAAAAATATATAGAATTGGTATATTAATGTATGGAAAAAAGCCTTCATACAAAGATTTAATAAAATGGCTTAAATACTAAAAATATGTCTAAAATTTTAATAGTAGAAGATGAACCAGCAATCAGAAGGGTTCTTGTTAAAATACTTTCTGAAGAAGATAAATCTCATAAAATTGATGAAGCTGAAAATGGAATTGACGCTATAAATCATATCAAGAAAAACTCGTATGATTTAATTATTTCTGATATAAAGATGCCTAAAGTAGATGGAATGGAAGTTTTGGATTTTTCTAAAAAAAATACACCTGAAACTCCAATTATCATGATTTCTGGACACGGAGATTTAGAATTAGCTGTTGACTCAATGAAAAAGGGTGCGTTCGACTATATTTCTAAACCACCTGATTTAAACAGGCTTTTAACTACTGTTAGAAATGCATTAGACAGAAAACAGCTTGTTGTTGAAAACAAGCTACTTAGAAAAAAAATTAGTAAGAATTTTGAAATGATTGGTAAAAGTAAAGCAATTAATGAAATCAAAAATCTCATTGATAAAGTAGCAGAAACAGACGCAAAAATATTAGTAAACGGTCCTAATGGTTCTGGAAAAGAACTTGTCGCAAAATCAGTTCATAATTTAAGTAAAAGAGCCCATCAACCTCTGATAGAGGTAAATTGTGCTGCAATTCCAAGTGAATTGATAGAAAGTGAATTATTTGGACATGTTAAAGGTTCTTTTACCGGTGCTATAAAAGATAAAGTTGGAAAATTTGAAGCAGCTCATAACGGTACAATTTTTCTTGATGAAATTGGTGACATGAGTTTATCTGCACAGGCTAAAGTTTTAAGAGTTTTGCAGGATAACTGTATCCAAAAAGTTGGAGGTGCAAAGGATATTAAAATAGATGTTAGAGTCATCGCTGCTACAAACAAGGATTTAAAAAAGGAGATAGAAGATGGTAAGTTTAGAGAAGATTTATATCACAGATTAGCTGTAATAATTATTGATGTACCTCCTTTAAATTCTAGAAAGGATGATATTCCTCTTCTTATAGAGCATTTTAGTAGAAATATTGCTGACTCTCAAGGTTCTGAGGTTAAGAAATTTTCTGAAAAAGCAATTGATTTGATGAAAAAATATGATTGGTCAGGAAATGTTAGGGAACTTAGAAATGTAATAGAAAGGCTAATTATCCTTGGTGATAAAGAAATATCTCCTAAAAATGTAAAAGATTTTATAAAGATTTAAAATGAGACACTTATTAGTTTTACTTATTTCAATTTCAACTTTTGCACAATCGGATGAAAAAGTTTTTAGAGAAATATATTCAAATTCTCTAACTCAAGGAAAAAGTTATGAATGGTTAGATTATTTATCCAATCAAATTGGAGGCAGATTATCTGGATCTATTAGTGCTGAAAGAGCTGTAAATTGGACTAAATCAGAATTGGAACTTTTAGGTTTGGATAAGGTTTGGCTTCAGCCTGTAATGGTTCCTAAGTGGGTAAGAGGTGCCCCTGAATTTGCATACATTGAAACTACACCGGGTAAAACTACTCAGGTTAATATTTGTGCATTGGGTGGTTCAATTTCAACACCTGTTACTGGTCTAAAGGCAAATTTAGTAGAGGTTAAAAGTTTTGAAGAGCTAGAAAGTTTAGGAAAGGATAAAATTCAGGGTAAAATTGTCTTCTACAATAGACCTATGGACCCTACATTAATTGACACCTTCAAAGCATACGGTGGATGTGTAAACCAGAGATATGAAGGAGCAGTTCATGCAATTGAATATGGGGCTGTTGGTATTATTGTAAGATCAATGAATTTAAAAATTGATAATTTACCTCATACTGGTAGTATGACTTATGGTGATGTTGCTGTTAATGATAGGATACCGTCAGCAGCAATAAGTACTCAGCATGCAGATTTACTAAGTTCAATGTTAAAGATGGATAATGATATTCAATTCTACTTTAAACAAAATTGTAAACAGATGGATGATGTACTATCTCACAACGTAATTGGTGAGATAACTGGTTCTGAATTTCCAGAAGAGTATATTCTTGTTGGTGGACATCTAGATTCATGGGATATTGGTGATGGTTCTCATGATGATGGGGCTGGTTGTGTCCAGTCAATGGATGTTCTTAGATTATTAAAGGTCTCAGGGATAACTCCTAAAAGAAGTATAAGGGTAGTATTATTTATGAATGAAGAGAATGGTTTAAGAGGAGGTAATAAATACGCAGAGGAAGCTTTTAGAAAAGGGGAGAACCATATTTTCGCTTTGGAAAGTGATGCAGGTGCATTTACCCCTAGAGGCTTCTATTTTGACACTGATGAAAGCAACTTTGCTCAGATACTGAGCTGGAAGGAGCTTTTTAAACCTTATTTAATTCATTTTTTTGAACTAGGTGGTAGTGGAGCTGATATAGGTCCTCTAAAGACATCTAACAATGTTCTTAGTGGGTTGAAACCTGATTCACAAAGATATTTTGATCATCATCATTCTGCTAATGATATTTTTGAAACCATTCACAAAAGAGAACTTGAATTAGGAGCTGCAACTATGACAGCTTTGGTTTATCTAATAGATAAATACGGAATTGTTAACAAGGTTAAGCTCTAAGACTTAAAAGAGTTAATTGTTTTTCTAATTGAAATTAATCTGCTTAATATTTCCTCAAGACTTTTAATTGGAAGCATATTCTTGCCGTCACTTAGTGCATTTTCTGGGTCAAAATGAGTTTCAATAAATAATCCATCAACTTCATTAACAATACCAGCACGGGCAATAGTTTCTATCATTTCCGGTAAACCACCAGTGACACCTGAGGTCTGATTAGGTTTTTGCAATGAATGCGTAACATCTAATGCTGTAGTTGCATATGATTTCATTGTAGGTATTCCTCTAAAATCTACAATTAAATCTTGGTAGCCAAACATAGTTCCCCTATCAGTTATAATAACATTTTGATTTCCTGAGTCGACAATTTTATCCACCGCAAATTGCATACTTTCAGGGCTCATAAATTGCCCTTTTTTAAGATTTATGACTTTGTTTGTTTTTGCCGCAGATACCAATAAATCCGTTTGCCTTACTAAAAATGCAGGAATTTGAAGTATATCGACATATTCAGCTGCAACTTGTGCATCATTTTCATTATGAATGTCAGTAATAACCGGTATATTAAAATGATCTCTAATTTTTTTTAATATACTTAATGCTTTTTCATCTCCAATTCCAGTAAAACTATCGATTCTACTTCTATTAGCTTTTTTAAAGCTTCCCTTGAAAATATATGGGACTTTTAATTTATCGCATATTTTTACACAATTTTCAGCGATTTTTAACGCCATCTCTTCACCCTCAATTGCACATGGTCCCGCAATCAAAAAGAAATTATTGGATTCTGTATACTTTATATTAGGAATAGCTTTTAAATCCATAATTAGATTTTTTTACAAATTTATCATTAAATATCTTAATATAATGGTATGTTTTTAGTTAATAATTTCTAAAAATATATTTAGCCTTTTTTCCAAAAAAGTTCAAATTTCACCAATTTTAGTCAAAATTCCAGATTTCCCCAACTGTTAAAGAAAAACATCAGATTTTCAATTTTTATTTATTTCTTCCCCGTTAAATCGTCAATAATTAGGTATAAACATTGAAAAGTTCTCAATTTTTTAAGATTTTTTTAACAATTTGGCATATATTTTGTGTAATTTTGATGTATAACAAATTAAACACATAATTATGGAAATGTTAAATTTTATTTTTGATGCCGCGAGTATAGCTCCAGGAGATTTTACTGGATTTACATTCTTTATCGGCTCAGTTTCTATGTTAGCAGCGACTGTTTGGTTCTT
>CEVX01124178.1_pt1 | contig 10231 bp, 16 predicted proteins | sample 356561 | NCBI WGS metagenome assembly CEVX01 (sample SAMEA2623886, study PRJEB7988) | marine metagenome | biome: marine biome (ENVO:00000447); feature: surface water layer (ENVO:00002042); material: "saline water (ENVO:00002010), including plankton (ENVO:xxxxxxxx)" | depth 5 m | reverse complement strand
CCTTGTGGTCCTTGTGGCCCTTGTGCTCCTGCACCTTGAGGTCCTTGTGGACCTTGCGGACCTTGCTGACCTTGTGGTCCTTGTGGCCCTTGCGCACCAACACCTGGTCCTTGTGGACCTTGTGGACCTTGTACACCACCACCTGCAGCATCAATAGTTATAGTATCCAATGCAGGATCAACGGTAAGAGTTACATTAGTTCCTGCAATAAAAGTAACATCACTTGTTGATGAAGTTCCATCTCCTAAAGATAAATCAGCATCTGTACCTGATTGTACAGCATTTAAATTATAAGCAGCTAAAGTAGCATTTTGCCAAGTATTCGAAGCAGCATCATATACTAATAAACTATCATCTGTTATACTACCACTTAAATTAACATCAGTTAATTGTCCTAATGATGTTGCTCCACCACTTCCACCTGCCTCAACATCAACATAACCTCTATATAAATGTCCATTAGCAGAATTAATCCATAATGTTCTATCTGAAATAGTTCCACCACTAACATCATTACATGCAGGATTAGCTGCAAGAGAAGGAAGAACTAAACCACCATTATCAATATTAACACAACCTACAAAATAACCTGCCCATGTACCACTATCAGCAATTAAGTCAGTTATAATTTGACTAGCAGTACTGTTAGGTTGTGAATTTATAACATTAGAATATAATCCAATTTTTTGAGTAGCTGCTACACCAGTAAATCCTATTATTTGACCAACATTAATAGCAACACCTGTTTTATTATTAAGTGAAATATTACTTCCAATATAGTCGGTTGCTAACGTAGCAGTACTACCATTAACTTGAAGATGGCTACCATAATATTTATTATTAGCATCATCTAACCATTGTAGTCTATTAACAGCCTCAGTAGTAGAGCTTATATTATAAATCATATCTAATCCTCTACCACTTACTAAAGATCCTGACCACTCATGATCAGTTTGGATTGTCAGTGTTTTTGCTTCAGTTTGGCCAGCTTCTTCACCACCTCTTAAATAATATTCACCTTTATGAGCAACTCTAAAATAAGCTGCTGCTGCTTGATTAATATATGATTCTACTTGATATTGATCACCACTGTCAAATCTACCTAATTCACCAGCTCCTGCTGTATCTACTAAAGGTATTCTAAAGAGTTGAGCTGTAGTAACAGTATCGGTTGCCAATTGAGGAACATAAATTTCTCCATTTGTTGATATACTTAAATCATCAACAGTTAAACCTTGTAATGCAGCATTACCTGCATTAACACCAAATGAACCATCAGTACCAAAACGTCCTATTATAAATTTAGGAGCACCGCCTTCAGAAAAAGCCATTGATGTATCTAAAGCTACATTTGATTGTTTAAGATTTAATAAATAAGATTGAGCAGTAGTATTAGTAAATTCAATACCTGTCCCTGCTAAAGATGCTCTATTAAATTGTAATGCTCCAGCAGAACCATTCAAAGTAACTAATCGGTTTGCAACAGAAACAGAACCATCGGCATTATAAATGTTTACAGCTCCTAGTGATCCTAGTGCTACTGGTACCCATTCAGTACCACCCCATTGTAAAATATCATTAACGGCAGGTGCAGTAGTTGAAACATCACTAAGCATTGATATAAGTGGGGAACCGCTATTTAATTCTCCTAAGTCAACTAAGCTAGCATCAAAGTTATATTTATTATTGTTGGTTGCTGCATCTAAAGCCAATGATAATGGAGAATTTGTAGATCCTGTATTTCCTACGGATAATCCAAAGAATTGTAATTGTGTACCAGACATCCCAGCATATACATCTTCATGAGTACCTAAACCTACATTAAGTCCTGTATTAGATTCTCCTGTACTTCCTGTATTTACTAAAACAATTGAATTGGATGCTATATTATATTGTAGCTGCATCCCGGCACCCGCTATTAAATTAAATGTATCATTTGGAATAGATGCCTGTAATAAAGCATTTGTACCAGTTTGTAAAGGTCCAGTAGCTGCTGTTGAGTTAACTCTAATTTTTCCAAAACTATCAGCACCCTGTATGTTAAGTGTACCTGATCCGATACCACCAACCATATCCCATTCACTTGTAACAAATGTTCCTTGTGTAGTTCTTTTATTAGCTCTCCACCATGCTAGTACCTGGTCTTCACCTGTAGTTGTAGGATCATCAACGATTACTGGATGATAAACAATATTACCTTCTTCGTATAATCGTGTACTTACCCATGGGTTAGATACCATTTGAAAATTAGTATCCACCTCAGCATTTGTGAGCTCTCTTTTTATCTCCGTTCTAAAAAGAATATATTCTTTAAGGTTGAATGCCATTGAGTTAAATATTTTTTTATTTATTCTTCTTTTATAATATCTTTAGTTTGGAGGAAATTCTTCAATTTTTACATCACTGTATGGAAACTGAGATGTATCTCTACTTGTAATGAATGCTTCTCTAAATGATTTAAGATACCATGTATTTTCTGACCAACCAGGAACAGCATAACATGGAGAATAAATTCCAGTTACATAAATATATTTTAACTCACTCCAATATTTAACATAATCCTTTACAGCATTTGTAATTAATTGTTTCTGTCTATCAATGAATACTTGTCTACCTTTATTCCTTTGTCGATCATATGCAGATCCAGTTGTTAACTGTAAACCACCAGTTACATCAATAGCTTTATACTCGGTTGTAAAATTATAAGTATCACTTTCGGCTAAGAAAATTTGAATAGAACATAAGTCTCCTAATGAACAATTATTAAGAGGAATATAATTTTTATTGTACCATGCTTCCATAGCGGCAACATCTGCAAAGTCAATGTATTCATGTTTGATTCTATCAAAAAAATCAACCTTAATACTTGTGGCAGTTATTCTATTCTTTTTTAAGAACTTAAAAAAATCTAACGCTAGCTTAAATGTTATAGCTTCTAATATCAATGGGATCTACTTTTTTGTATATATTCACTCTTTGATAAGAGGGTAGTCTTGTAAGAGAGAATCTAGAGTCCCATAAGTAATTTTACATTGATCAAATATTTTGAAGTGTTCTGTTTCACGATAATCTTCTATCCAATATACATGCTTAAAGCCAGCATTAATTAGAATTTTAGTACACATTTTACAAGGGGATAATGATAGAAGGATGATATAGTTTTCAGGATCATTTTCTTTAAACTTAGCAATCATATTTACCTCTGCATGAATAAAACCACTTTCGCCAGGTGTAAGGCTGTCTTCTTCTGTTCCAGTTTCTTTATTAACCTCAGCACCACTAAAAGATCCGTTATAACCAAAACTAGCTATTTTACTAAAATCTTTTCTTAAAGCCATACAGCCAACCTTTTTTGTAGATGCTACAGAAAGATTAGTAATCTGATTAAGTATATTTTTAAATACTTCTAATTTTATTTGAAGTCGCTGAACTTTGGAATCCATTTGCTTTTAATTAATTTAGCTTTCATTTTTATACCTGGTTCTTTACTTAAAGATTTAGCAAGTTTAATATTTTCTTCATCATCATCAAAAAAAGTAAAGTCATTAAATCCCATTTTAATAAATTTTTTGAATGCTTGCTTTTTTCTTTCAGCAGTAGATCCTTTAAAACCTAATGAAGTATCATTAATAGCAAATATGTATTGAGGATTTATATTAATACCATTATGAGCTAAAAATTGCTGAATAAGTTTTGAATCATCTCTTGCTGTTATAATACCAACAGGTTTTCCTTTTTGGATAGTTCTTCTCAAAATAGAAAATACCCATTCAATGATTTTACCAGCCTTAAGAATATCTAAACTTTGAAAATCTGAAAAGTCCATCTTATCGTTTGGTCTTTTCCTAAATGTATTAAACTCTTGTGGAGTAAGTTCAGTAGAAAAGCCTGTTTTAGGATTGTGAACTTTAATTTTACTGCGAGTAACTACAAGAGTATCATCCACATCGAATATGGTAATTGCATTTCTTTTATTTGCTTCAAATAGCCTCACTTTAAATTTTCCTTTTATTATTTATCAATAAAATATGTAGAACACATTAGATGTACCTAAAAGGTGTCTGCGATTAGCAATCCCTTCCGTTAGCATAAACATGTTTTAGTACAGGAAATCTTAGTGAATATCCACCAGTTTGATTTTTACTTTCTTCAAAATATTGAATAGTTACAGTTTTACCTATGATGTCCTGTGGAGATTCATAATACATTTCTCTTTGTTCTTTAGAGAAACCTGATCCTACACTAACCTTACATCCTTTATGTTCAATTATAATACTGCTTAAACATTCTCTTTCTACTTGTTTACCATTTTCTGTCCATCGGATATTTCCGTTGATTGCATCTAAGACAGTATATTCCGCATCATGGAATTTTTTAACCTTTAAAAGATTATGGCTTCTTTTACCTTCATAGCCTACATTCTTTCTAACCATGATTCCTTCAAATCCTGCCTCTTCAGCATCCTTTGCCATTTCAGTAAATTGTTCCTCTGTGGTTAGTTGATCCTGTGGAAGAAATTCTAAACGAGAACAATCAATACTTTCTGGAAGTAAATCATATCCAGTCTTAATTCTTTCAACAAGTGGAGTAGTTCCAATCTGATTATCAAATTCTTCTAAAGTTAAATAATCAAATACAAAGAATTTAGGATTATCAATTTGATGGTTCTTTTTTCGGATCTGTTTCATAATGCCTTGGAAATCTTCATTACCATTTTCATCTACCATACAGATTTCTCCATCTAAAATAAAGTTACCTTTAATCTTTAGAATTTCATTTTCTAAATTACCTAGAGTTAAAAATTCTTTACCACTCCTGGAAAGGAATGTTACAATATCATTTTCTTTTCGGCAAATACAACGAACACCATCCAATTTTCTAGAACCGTACCAATCTCCACTTTGAAAATCTACTCTTTTTACATTATAAGGATTTGCCAATGCAACTTTGAATGTTGGTATACATCCTGGAATTACTTTATTAATAGAACTTGTAGATGCACCCATTTTAAGGTCTCTATCAATAATGTTAAAAATCAGATCCTCATATTTAGTATTACCAGTGATAAAACCATTTACTGCTGCTATTGCATCATGCCCAGTAATTACCCTGTTTGCTAAATCATCTAACAAATCAAATAAATCATTATAAAGATTATACTTAAATAACCCAGAGTTCTTTTTACAGTTCTTAGAAGTTACATTGTACTTCTTATAAGGATTATAAGTGTAATTAAAAATCTTTTGTAGAAATTCACTATCAGAATGTTTTTTGATAGTTTCAATTTTGTAGTTACCTGAAGATGATTCCTTCATTTCATCAATAAAGGATTGTAGGTAGTCGAAGTTGTTTGTTTGTTCAGTCATATTCCGTTTAATTTATTATAATATAAATATAATACATTTTCTTGGGATCTGAACTATAAATTCTTGTTTTTTTAAAAAAGTTATTAACAATTTTAAAACAATATTGTCGGGGTGGCAGGATTCGAACCTGCGGCCTCCACGTCCCAAACGTGGCGCGATAACCGGGCTACGCTACACCCCGTGGTTGTGCCTGGAGGGATCGAACCTCCACTCTTCTGGACCAAAACCAGACGTGTTGCCAGTTACACCAAGGCACAATTAATTATTTACCTTTTTTCTTTTCTTTGATTTGATCTAAAATCTTGTCAAATTGCTTTGCTGTTAAACCTTGTCCTCTAGATGCAAAAGGTCTCCATTGTACTAATAAGCTAATTAATACAAGAGTACCAGCAAAATGCCAAAACGATTGAAATATAAATTCTAATAAAGCCATGTTATTTAGTATTGTGTGTTAAAAAAGAATGTTTGAAAAAGTCTTCCATCTTTTAAATCTTTTCCAAAATAATCTAATGAAGAATGAAACATATCACCTCTATATAAAACTAAACGATTGTAAACATTACCTACCTTTGCAGTCATATCCCATTTACTAAAATCTCGTGAATCTGGATCTGTATGTTTTTTCATTTTTTTCATATCATAACTACCGTCTTTTAATCTAGGAGCCTTTTCCCAACCAGTTTTCTTATGTTTAAATAAACCGGTTCCTCCAGATACTGGTGCATTAGGAGTTAAGTAACAAACACCGGCCCAACCTGTAGTATGATCTGCATGAATCCAACTACTATCTTTTTCAGTAGTATATTGAAATGCAGTAGTATAATCATATTCCCAACCTGTTATTAATCCTCCAGCATTGAATACAATTTTTTGTATAGTTTCTTTTAAGTCAGCCCAATCATGAACTGGTTTTGTTCTCTGTCCTGGATAATTACCTCTTACATCAAAAGGTTGCTCTAATACCCATTCTCTAACTTTATCAGGATCTGTATAAAAGTTATCGGTTATGATTAAGTTTGTTTCCATTTGTTCTATTTATTATTATATGTATTTTTTGTAAAAAGTTTACTTATCTCTATCTCCTAGAAATAACATAGCCTTTAGTTTTTGAAGATTACCACATTTTTCATATTCTTCTTCTTTTTCAAAGTATTTAATAAGTTTGTCTATTCCGTCTTTTTTTAAATCATCTGGGTCTGACCTCTTAATTATTGCCGAAGGGTTCTGCATTAAAACATGATAACTTAAATCCATAAATTGCCTATAGTCAGTTTGTTCTAACATTAATAATAAACTTCTTACAAACTCTGGTCCAAAAAAATCTTTATTTTCCATTTCTCTTATCTTTTATTTGTTGGATTAAGTAAAGATCATGATCATCTAAATCAGACGGTATATCAACTATGATACTTATTAAGAGATCCGAAAACTTACCTTCTTGTTTATAGATAGGAAAGCCTTTACCTTTAATCCTAAGAACCTTTCCATTAGGAGTCCCTTTCGGAATAGTAAAAGTAATATTTTTGTCAAAACATTGAATAGTATCTTTACCACCTAACAGAGCATCAAATAAAGTTATATTTTTAATTGTATGCAATCCTTGATTGTCTAAAAAGAAATTGTTATCATTTATAACTTCAATGGTCATTATTAAGTCACCGTTTAAATCTTCAGTTTGCCCTCTCTGACCTAATCCCTTTAATCTTAACTTTTGGCCAGATTTAATTCCAGCAGGAATATCTACTTTTACAGTTTTCATTCCTAAACCTACATCTCTACTGGTTCCATAATAAGCATCAGCTAAAGTTATTCTTAAAACTCCTGTAGTATTTCTACCTTTAGTATTATAACCATACCTTTGATTAAATGCACCACTAAAGTTTTGATTTCTTAGTAAATCTTCAAACATACTACCAAACTCTCCACCACCAAAGTCACCAAAAGGATTAGTTCTTCGGTTATCATATGCTTGCTTTTTCTGTGGGTTGCCTAAAGTTTCATATGCATCAGCAATTTCTTTAAACTTATCTTCATTACCTTCAACTTTATCAGGATGATTTTCTTTTGCTAATTTTCTGTAAGCTTTCTTTATTTCTTTATCGGATGCAGATTTATCAACTCCTAATATTTTGTACGGATCTTTCATGCTTTCCAAAATAATTGTATACCTATTAAGCTACATGCTAGGAATAATGAAACGATAGTTTTTGTAGTAATACCTTCTCCTAAAAAATACCAAGTTAAAAATGTAAAAGAAATAATACCAGAACCAAAAGCAATAAATCTACCTGGCCATAATAGACCATCATAGTATTCTACTATTAATCTTGTAGCATAAATTAAAACATAACTTATACTGGTTCCCATTATGATAGATACTAAAAGAGGATTCTTTTTAAACCATTCCCAAACAAATTGACCATTAGTTTGTACCCATATCATTGTTTGCCCTACAAAGAACAATAAAAATGCTAATAGTAATTTACTCATCGATGTTATATTTATAGCCTTGCCTTACCATAAAATCTAAATGGCTTTCCATTTGCTTAGCAGTTATCCAAACAGATTTTTCAGGAATTACTTTTCCGTCTTCTCTTTTATCATAAGCTTTATTTAAAAACCACTTATCCTTTTTATCTTCCCACCAAAACCAACACTTTTGCCATGATCTAGGTTTTTTCATATAAACTTTATTGCCTTTATCCATGTGAGCAACAAATTGTTTATATGTTATATCTTTCTTAGGCATTTTTCTTTGCTTCTTTTATAGTAAGTCTTTGTATCCTTTCTTCTAAAAGAAACTTTTTTTCATCTAATTTATTCTTTCTTTCTAACTGTGTAGCAATTCTCTCTAAGACATTTACTAAATTAGGGATATCACCATCAATTAGTTTACGACCCATTTGGGTTCTAAAAAATTCTGACATAATATGTTTATTTTTATATGCATAAACTTAATGTTTGTTTTAGGAATATATAAACAAATAATAATAGATATGAATATTCCAAAGTTTAATGAATTTAAAGTAGATGAAGCTGTAGTAGCTGCTGGTTTTGGTCAGAGTAATATGGCACCTTACTCAATATCTACATCAATACCATCTACAGGATATACTATGCAACCTGTTGTAGGAATGGTAGAATCATGTTCAAATCATATTGCAGAACAAGCAAATGCATATGAAACAAATGATAATGAAGATCATACTGCTGAAGGTTATCTTAAAGAAGCTAAACATTATTTAAATGAAGCAATAGATAAAGCTTATGAAACAAAATGTGGAATGAGTGAAGCAATGGTTCAAATAGCTGGAGATAAGAAACCATCAGGAGCTAAAGTATTAGCAATGGTTATTGTAGATCATTTAATTGATAAGAAAATTGTTACAAGAGCATATAAGAAAAAACTTGAAGCTGAAATTCAAGACATAATCATAAATTCAACATTTTAAGATGAGTATTTCTAATTTTGAAGATTTTAATTTAAATGAGTCTCATGCAGATTTTAATCCTGCTGCAATGAAGGAAAGATTAAAAAGAAGAGAGCAACAAAACATTGAGAGATTCAGAGCTGCACAAGATAGGGTAGATAATTATGCTATCACTTATTATAAGTATAGGATACAATTAGATAAGATTGATTTAGAAAAGCTAAAGGTTCTAACTCAAATCCATAAATTACAACAAAGTAAAAAGTAATGATAAGTAATTTTGATAATTTTTTAAATGAAAGGAATTTTCAAGTTGTAATTCCTCACAAAGAAAAAGGTTCGGTTGTAGCTAACTTTACAGCTCGACCTGGAAGTACAAGAGATACGACAGGTAAGATTATTTTAATGCCTAGAGATTCTAAAGCTTTAGATCAATTAGAAGGATTACCTAATTTTCATATACAGCAAAATTTAGAAGATGCTCTTAATAAAGAATTTAAAAGAGAAGGTATAATTGAATTTAGAACTGATGCTAAATATCCTGGTTCAGGTTATGCATTTGATTTAGTTCTAGATAAAATCATAAAAAGATTAAACAAATAATGGATTCACAAGAAACAAATGATGAAAATGCAATAAGACATTACAAAGGTACTGTTAAACAATTTAAACAGATGTTTGATGACTTAGCAGACGGTAAAGATACTAATGCATATAATTCACCAATAAGACAAGGTTACGATGTTCACCCTACTCGTGATGAAGATATTAAGAGTCCACACTGGGAAGAAGGTTATGAAGATGATGAAACACAAAATGAAAATCACATTCCTCCATTTAAAAATTTCCTAAAATAAAATGCCTAAGAAAAGAAAACTAAATAGTAAGAATCCAAAATATTGGCCAGTAGACGAAAAAGCAACCCCTTCTGTAAAAGAGAAGAGATTGCTTAATTCAAAAGCTAAACATAAAGCTTATGCAGTCTTTATGAATGACTTATCTTAATTTAATATACTTCTTTTTGTTTTGAATATACATCTGACCAATCGGAGCAGTAAGTAATTCTCTACCAAATACATCATACATTTTATTATCAACAATTTCAGTAGTTGTTAATTCTTCTATTCCTACAGGCTGACTCATACTGAACATAATCCATGAATAAGTATTTTGGTCAAATATTAAACTATCACACCTAGTACATACTTCAACTACATTTGATGTATAGAGATAAACATCATAGCAAACTTTAAGTGTATCAGTTAACATAACTTGAGGAAAATAATCATACATACCTTGTCCTGAATAACATAAGCCATTAGTACATACTGCCCACCATACCTCTAGAGAATCTGGATTATGTACCATACCAGTCGTATCAAGACCAATATTAAATCCTTGACTTTGGTCTGTCCAATATGTTATTGAATCACA
>CEVX01096312.1_pt1 | contig 10232 bp, 12 predicted proteins | sample 356561 | NCBI WGS metagenome assembly CEVX01 (sample SAMEA2623886, study PRJEB7988) | marine metagenome | biome: marine biome (ENVO:00000447); feature: surface water layer (ENVO:00002042); material: "saline water (ENVO:00002010), including plankton (ENVO:xxxxxxxx)" | depth 5 m | reverse complement strand
GATGAGCTAGAATGAGAAAAACTTTGTTGAATTACTTGCATCATAATTAAGCCATTTGCTAAAAATTCAATATAAGGAACGCCTAATACATCTGACCTTTCGTCTCCTATTGCTAAAGAAATCACAACCAGAAATAAAATTGATGTTAGTATTGGTCCTAAAAGCGTTTGTCCAGATACAATTATAAATCGCAATACTTCTTTTTTGTAAAGACTGTAAGCTCCGACCCAATTTATTAATCCGAAACGACGTACACCAATTTGATATTTTTTTTCTAATTCAACCATTAGTAATAATTCTTAAACTTTTTTTTATAAAATTGTGAAAAAACAGGAAAAAAAGCTTGTTATTGATTAATATTTATGTTTTCAAGATAATGTTATATAAAAAATAATATATACTAAATATAGTGTTATGAGCTGGACTGATGAAAAAGTTAATAAATTAAGAGAGTTGTGGGGTAAGGGCCAGACAGCTAGTCAAATAGCTGAAATTATTGGCGGAATAAGTAGAAATGCAGTTATAGGTAAAGCGCACAGATTAAATTTATCTGCCAAAATAAAAACAAGATCAGCTATTGTCCAAAATAAAGAATATTTTAAAACCAACAATCAAGAAATTTCAAAAAGAGGAAGAAGAAGTAAATTTAGATCGCTAATATTAAATAAAGATTTTGAACCAGCAAAAAATCTACAGTTAGAAGCATTAACTGAAAATACTTGTAAATATATGGAAGGGCATCCTGATGAAAAAGCATCATCTTTTTGTGGAAGAAAAAATGTTGAAAAATTTTCTTATTGCCCACTTCATCTGATGATTGTATTTCAAGATCCAAAATCAAAAGGCAAAAAGGAAGATGAAACAGATAAGGATGATGAAGTTCCACAATTTATTGAAAAAAAAATAAAATCAGCTTAAAGCGCAATTTGTTTTCTATTTTGAAATTCTAAATAGATAAAATTAATTTACTAAAATTGAGTTATTATATTTATTAAATTTTTTTTAATTATTTATTATTTTTTTTATTGTGGTATTTATCATAATCTTTATTTTGTTTTTTTTTTGCTTCAATGCCTATGATTATTGATTTAAATGCTACTACACATACAAATATTAATATTATTATTATTAAAATATAGACTATATAATTTAACATTAGTCTATATTCGAAACTTTATTTCTTGAGAATTGGCCACCAGATCTCCAGTTAAAACTATACTTTTCTATTTCTTTCTCAAAAATTCTGTTAGCTTTAAGACCTAACTGAAAATTATTTTTATATTCTCCTGAAGTAATATTATCATTTTTTAATAAATTTAACTGATCTATAGTAATTATTGGATTTGGCATTAATTCAAAAATTCTTGCTGTAATTTTAGCTATAAGTAAGGGCATAGGAATTAATAGTTTTTTTTTATCTATGGATTTTAATAGTTTTAAAATAATTTCTTTAAAAGAAAGAATTTCTGGACCAACACACTCTATGGTTTGTTCATTTGTTTTTCCTTGAACAACATCATAAATTATTTGAACCAAATCTGTAACATGTATAGGGGCAAATTTAGTTTTACCTTCATAATAAATAGGCATAAAAGGTAGTCGATTTAATAAAGTCATAAAATTAGTAGTAAAATTATCATCTACAGAATAAACCAATGAAGGCTTTAGAATTATCGATCTATCAAAATTATTCTTAATTTTATTTTCTCCTGTAAGTTTGCTAATAGCATAATTGCTATTTAAAGATTTTTCAATTCCTAAAGCAGAAATGTGGATTAATTTTTCAATGTTTTTTTCAGCAGATAGCTTGGACAAAAGATCCGGGAAGTCTGAATGAATATTTTTAAAATGATTCTTTCTTTTTTCAAATAATATTCCAATTAAATTTATACAAATTGAACATTTTTCTATTAAGCTATTTATTTTTTGAATATTAAAAGAAGGTAATTCTATAATATCAAGATATCCAGGATTTGCTTGGGTTTTTAAAATATATCCCTTTTGATGAATATTTCTTGTAACTGCAACAACTTTGTAGTTATTTTTTGTTAACTTTCTTATTAAGTGTCTACCAATTTGACCTGAAGCACCGAAAACTAGAATTTCCTTAAGTTTCATATATATATTCTTTCAATGGATTTAGATATTAAATTACATAAAGAAGATTTACCAGACCAAATGCATTTTGGTGACAATATTGCAATAGACTGTGAGTTTACGGGTTTAAATGTAGAAAGAGATAGATTGTGCTTAGTTCAAATTTCTTCTGGAAATAATGATGCTCATATAATTCAGTTAAATAAAGACAATTACAATGCTTCCAACCTAAAGAGTTTGTTGATCAATGAAAAAATAAATAAAATATTTCATTACGCAAGAGCTGACTTATTGTTTATAAAAAAATATTTAAATATTGATGTTAAAAATGTTACTTGCACTAAAATAATGAGTAAGATTGCTAGGAGTTATTCTGATAAACACGGTCTAAAAGATTTAATTAAGGAATTTGTAGGTATTGATGTAAATAAACAATTACAAACATCAGATTTTGGGGGAGACCTTTCAAAAAAACAACTTATTTATTGTGCTAATGACGTTATCTATCTTCATAAAATTTATGAAGAACTTTATAAAATATTAGTTAGAGAGAATCGATTAGATTTATATAGCAAAACTATAAAATTTATTTCAACAAGAGTTGAGCTGGATTTTGCATCTTTTAAGGAAGATATTTGGTCTCATTAAATGAAAAATAAAAAAATCCAATTAATTGCAAAAAATGTAATTCAAAATGAAATTTACGCGTTAAAAAAAATAAAATCATATATTGGAAATTCTTTTACTCAAATAATAAAAACAATTTTAAATTGTAAAAATGGTAAAATAATTATTTCTGGAGTTGGCAAAAGTGGAATCATTAGCAAAAAGTGGGCTGCAACATTTTCATCAATTGGAATTCCATCTTTTTTTTTAGATGCGTCTAATGCCAGCCATGGAGATATGGGGCAAATAACTTCAAATGATATTGTAATATTAATAAGCTTTAGTGGGCAAAGTGAAGAGCTTAAAAATATTATTCAATACACATCTAGAAATAAAAATATTAAATTAATTGGTATTACATCAAAAAGAGATTCTATTCTCTACAAAAACTCAGACATAAAATTTTTAATGCCACTTGTAAAAGAGGCTGATCCAGGAAATATAGTGCCTACATCTTCAACTACAATGCAATTAGCATTGGGTGATGCAATTGCTGTTGCATGCATGAGATATAATAATTTTGGAAAACTAGATTTTAAAAAATTTCATCCTGGAGGGTCCATTTCAGTTAAACTTAAGACAGCTGGTGACTTAATGTTCACAGGAAATAAAATTCCATTTGTTAAAGAAAATATTTCAATGAAAGAAGCTCTAGGAATAATAACTAAAAAAGGGTTGGGTGTAATTTTGATAAAAAAAGGGAATATTACTACTGGGATTTTAACTGACGGCGATTTGAAAAGATTAAATCGAAAATTTGAAAATTTTCAAAAGATAAAGATAAAAAATGTAATGAAAAAAAACCCAATTAGTATTGAAAAAAATACACTTGCAGCCCAAGCTCTTTCAATTATGAACGTAAAAAAAATAACAAGTCTATGTGTTCACAAAGAAAATCAAAAAAGTAAAACTATTGGAATTTTGCATATACATAATATTTTAAAGGCAAATATAAGCTAAATGTCCTTAAAATCTCTAATTCAATTTATAATAATTATTATTATTGTTGTTATTTTGGGTGGTGTTTATTTTAATTATTTTGCTAATTACAATAAAATTTCAATAGAAAATACTGAACAAAAAGTTCAAACTGAAATTGATACAAATTTATCTTTAAAAAAAGAAATAAAAAAATCAACTGAAGTAAATACTGAAATAAAAGATGAAAAGATAAAAAAATTAAACAATGATGTCGTTGAAGTCAAAGAAAGTGTTACAACTAATAAACCTGAAATTGATCATATAGTTAAAGATATTGAGTATTTAACAACTGATAAAAATGGAAATAAATACAAAATTTTAGCTACTTCAGGGAGAACAAATTCAGAAGATAATAATATTTTAGATCTCGACAATGTTAGAGGTGTTGTAACATCAGTTGAGAGATCAACTGTCTATATAGTATCTGACTTTGCAGAATATAATTCCTCTAACTTAAAATCAAATTTTTATCAAAATGTCGTTATAAATTATGAAGATAAAGAAATAACATGTGATTATTTTGATCTAGATATGAAAACTAATATTGCAATAGCATATAATAATGTTGTAGTAACAGATCCTCAGTCTATAATGAAAGCCGGGAAAATTATTCTTAACATTAAAACTAAAGTTATAAATATAAATCCTGAAAATAAAAAAAAAAAAGTAAAAATAACAATTAATTAATGGCAGTTATTAAGAAATTTCGAATTAAGAGCTTTAAAGAAAAAGAAACTTTACTTCAATTAGAAAGAGTTTCTATGTTCTATGATAATAGAAGAATTTTAAACGATATATCTTTTAAAGTTAATCGTTCTGAGGTTTTAGGATTGCTTGGTCCAAATGGGGTTGGAAAAAGTACAATATTTAAAATAATCATGAACATTGAGCAATTAAAAAGTGGTAAAATTTTTTTGAAGGAAGTTGATTGTACAAATCTTCCAATCCACGAAAGATCGAGTAAATTTCATTTATCATATTGTCCACAATATGGTGGTTACTTTTATGATTTAACTGTTTTAGAAAACCTAACAGCAGTTGCGGAAATTCATATTAAAGAAAAAAATTTAAGAATTTCTAAGATTGATAAAATTGTAGGTCAATTTGGTTTTGATACAATTTTAAATGTAAAGGCAAAGCTTGTATCTGGTGGTGAAAGACGAAAGTTGGCTATTGGCATGGCCATAATTAATGATCCTGAAATATTGTTATTAGACGAGCCTTACGCTGCTTTAGATATTTTATCAATAAAAATGATACAAGAAATAATTATAAACTTACAGTCAATGGAAAAGATGTCAATTATTGTTTGCGATCACAATGCAAGGGACTTGCTAACTTGTGTTGATAGGGCAATAGTTTTATCAAACGGAAAAATTATTGCCTCTGGAAGTCCAAATGAAATAATAAACGATACTCAGGCTCGATCTGTATACTTTGGTGATGAATTTAAAATAAATTAATTTTTAAATGTCAGAACAAATATTTATTAACAAAAAAATACTGCCATACAAAAAAATAATTAAGGTAAGCCCAGATAAAAGTTTATCAATAAGAACGGTTTTACTTGCATCACAAGCTGTAGGTGTTTCAAAAATTTCAAATCTTCTTGAATCTGAAGACGTGTTAAATACATTAAAAACTATCAAAAAACTAGGAGTTAAGTATAAAAAAAAAAACAAAATTTTTGAAATTTATGGCTTTGGTTTAAATAGTTTTAGCCCAAAAAATAATACAATTATTAATGCCGGTAATTCGGGAACACTTGGAAGACTTATACTTTCTTTACTTGTTAAAAATGATAAAAAAATTAAACTAATTGGAGATAAAAGTTTATCAAAAAGAGATTTTTCTAGAGTAACAAAGCCTTTAAAATTATTTGGAGCAAATATTAAATCGAAGAATAATTATCTACCAGTAATAATTCAAGGAACTCAATTTCTTAGACCAATAAATTTTTTAGAAAATATTGGTTCTGCTCAAATAAAATCAGCATGTTGTTTTGCTGCATTAAATACTCCTGGCAAGACATTTATTAGAGCTAAAAAAAGTAGAAACCATACTGAACTATTATTTAAATATTTAAAAATACCAATTAAAGTTAAATCAAACAAAAAATTTGATTTAATAGAAATAAAAGGGCTACAACAATACAAATCATTTAATTATTCGATACCTGGGGATATTAGTTCAAGTGCTTTTTTTATTGTATTAACTTTACTTTCAAGAAATTCGGAAATTACTATTAGAAATGTAAATATAAATGAAACTAGAATTGGTCTTATTAAAATTCTAAAAATGATGAAATGTAATATAATTTTAAAAAATATAAGAATTTATAAAGGCGAAAAAAATGCTGATATTTTTGTTAAAAGTTCAAAAGTATTAAAATCAATTAATTGTCCTTCAAATTTAAATAGTTCTGCTATAGATGAATTTTTATTAATTTTTCTTATAGCTGGAACTAAAACAAAGGGAATATCAACTTTTAAGAATTTAAGTGAATTGAATAAAAAAGAAAGCCCTAGATTAGATATAGCAATTAGATTTTTGAAAATGATTGGAGTAAAAGTTTTTAGAAACAAAGATAATATTAAAATATATGGAAACCCTCAATTAGATTTAAAAGGAAATTATCATATAAAAAATTTTTTAAAAGATCATAGAATTTTTATGATGTCATGTATTGCCGCTCTGACATTAGGTGGAAATTGGAAAATAAATGACAAAGATTCTATAAAAACATCATTTCCTAAATTTTTACATATATTAAAAAATATTGGGGCTAAAATAAATTGAAAAAAAGAAAAGGCATTATTACTGTGGCAATTGACTCACCTGCGGCCGCTGGAGGAGGGACACAAGCCAAACTGATTGCTAAACAGTATAACCTTCAACATCTTGATACTGGGCGTATATACAGACTTATTGGAAAATTAAAATTAGAGAACTCCAATAAACTTAGCTATTATTTAATTAGAAAAACAATTAAAAATTTGAATATAAATAAATTGCAAAACAAAAATTTATTATCCAATAAAGTGGCTATTTCAGCATCAATAATTGCTAAAGATATAAAAATTAGAAATATCGTTCATAAATTTCAGCAAAAATGTGCTTATTCTCCACCATTAAAATATGCAGGATCAGTTCTTGATGGTAGAGACATTATTACAGTCCAAATGAAAGACGCAATGTTTAAATTTTTCATAACAGCAAGTCTTAAAGAACGTGCAAAAAGAAGGTATAAAGAATTAAAAAATCTAAAAAAAAAAAATACTTTAAATTTCGTGCTTAAAAGCCTTAAAAATAGGGATAAATCGGACCGAGAAAGAAAATACGGCCCTCTAAAAAAAACAAAAGATTCAATCTTGATTAATACAACTAAATTAAGTAAGAAAGCGTGCTTTATGAAAATTAAAGGTATTATGGATAGGAAATTAAAAACTTAATGGAAATTTACAAAGACTTATCTTCCCCTGCTAGCCAGCAATTTGAAAAATTATTAAATAACCAATTATCAAAGAATAAAATAGAAGAAGGAAAGTTAATTGAAGGAAAAATCACTAAGATTACCGAAAAATATATTTTTTTATTTATTCAAGGTTTAAAGAGTGAGCCAGTAATAGATATTAACGAAATGAAAATGATCGGTATGCAAGATAAAATAGTTGAAGGTGAAACAATTTCAGTTTTATTAGAAAAAATTGAAGACAAAAATGGTGATGTAATAGTATCTGCACAAAAAGCAAAAAAGATTAAAGGCTGGTATGAATTAGAAAAAGCTTATGAAAATAATGAGTCTATTAATGGAAAAATAACATCAAAGTGTAAAGGTGGAGTTATCGTAGAACATATTGAAACTGGATCATTAATGTTTTGCCCAGGTTCTCAAATTTCTGATAAACCTATGAAAAGTATTGACCATTTAATTGCTGTAGAACAAAAATTTGCAATTATTAAGTTAGATAAAATAAGAGGAAATGCATGTGTATCTAGAAGACAAATTGTTTCTTCAAATAAAAAAGTGGATAAAGCAAAAATTGTAGAAAAATTTAAAATTGGAGACATCATAAAAGATGCAATAGTAAAAGGATACTCTTCTTTTGGTTGCTTTTTTGAAGTGAACAATGAAATAGATGTATTGGTACATCTTCAAGAAATTTCATATTCTAGAGTAAATCATCCAGATGAAATTTTTAATATTGGAGAAAAACATGATTTAAAAGTTATAACTATTGATAAAGAAAAACTTCAGATTGGATGCTCAATTAAACAGCTTTCACCTGATCCGTTTGAACATATCTCAAATTACGAGCAAGGAAAAAAATATAAAGTAAAAGTCGTTAAGATCACAGATTATGGATGTTTTTGTGAACTTGAACCAGGCCTAAGCACTTTGCTTCACTCTAGTGAAATAAGTTGGACAAAAAAAAATATATCTGCAAAAAAAATATTTAAAGTAGGGGATCTTATTGATTGCGTTATAACAGAAATTAACAAAGAAAAAAGAAGAGTAGCAATTTCTCATAGACTAACAATTGAAAACCCATATTTATCTTTAGAAAATAAATTTCCTGTTGGATCGGATATTGAAGGAGTGGTTACTAGTACAAATGAATATGCGGTTTATGTAAAACTGGGAGATTTTGATATAGATGGTTTTTTACATGCCAATGATCTTTCTTATAATGGCAAACCAGAAGATGAACTTAAAAAATATAAAAAAGGAAATAACCTAAAAGTAAAAATTTTAGAAATTAACAAAGATGAATTAAAAGTTAGAATTGGATTAAAACAATTGGAAAAAGATCCTTTTGATTGGTTTAAAGATAAAAAAATAAATGATGCAATAACAGTTCAAGTAATCTCATCAGATAACAAAGGTTTGATAGTAAAGCCAGAAGGTTCTGATTTAGAATTTATGATTAAAAAATCACAAATAGCAGTGAGCGCTGCTGATGCAAGACCTTCGCGTTTTGTTGGGGGTGAAAGAATTGATGCAGCAATTGCTGAGATAAACCTGGCAAAAAGAAAAGTAAATTTAAGTATTAAATTGCTAGAAGAATTACAAAATAAAGAGGCTGTGTCTAAGTTTTCAAGTCCTTTAAGTGGCAAAAATTTACCTTTTTCATCGCTTTCGGACCAACTTGATGATAAAAAAAACAAAGATAAAAAATAAGTAAAAATTTGCCAGTTGCAAAATCAGACTTAATAAAAGAATTAGCCGACGCATATCCAAATTTTCTTCGCAAAGATCTTATACGTTTAATAGATATAACGTTATACGAAATGAATAATGCTCTTAAAAGAGGAGAAAGAGTTGAATTGCGCGATATATTTACAATAGAACCAAAAACTCAAAAATCCGGTTTTAGAAGAAACCCAAAAAATGGTTCAACATTCTTTGTAAAAGAAAAGAAAAAAATATTGTTTAAAATCTCTAAAACATGGGCAAAAAAAATTAATGAAAAAGTATAAAATTTTTATTGCCTGTGATACTTCCAATTTAAATCTGGTTAAAAAAATAATTAAAGAAACAAAAACAAAAAAATTAGAAATAATACCAAAATTTGGATTACAATTTTTTTATAGCAAAGCGGGAAGAAAATTTTTAGAAAAATTTGATAAAGAATTTTTTTTAGACTTAAAAATTAACGATATTAAGCAAACAGCTTTATCTGCAATAGACTCGCTTAAAGATTTAAAAAAATGTAAATATATTACCATTCATGCAAATGGTGGTTTAGAAATGTTAAAAGCAGTTAAAAAAATTGCTTCAAAAACTAATAAGAATTTAAAAGTTTTAGGTGTGACTGTTTTAACAAGTCTTAATAATAAATCTTTAAGAGAAATTGGACATACAAAAAATCTAGAGGAGTTGGTTTTAAAACAAGTAAATTTAATTAAAATGGCTGGCTTATATGGTGCAGTGCTGTCAGCAAAAGAGGCCAAAATAGTGAAAAAAAAATATAAAAAATTATTCATTGTAACCCCGGGCATAAGACTTCCTGGGGACAACAATGATGATCAAGCAAGAGTGGTTACTCCTTACGAAGCATTAATAAAAAATAAGGTAAACGCAATTGTAATGGGTAGATCTTTGATCCAGGGCAATATTAAAAAAAATATTAAAAAGCTGATTGATCATTTATATCAATGATCGAAGGAATAAAGATATGTGGGGTTTCAGATCTCAAGACATTAAAATATATTATTGAACACGCTTATCCTCCACAATTCATAGGATTTATAACAAATTTTAGAAAATCAAAAAGATATGTTGAGCTTGAAAAATTAAAAAAACTTGTAAATATTAATAAAAATAGAATAAGTTTTGTTTCAGTTCTAGTAAATCCTGATGAAGAAATATTGGAAAAAATAAAAAATTTTAAATTTGACTATTATCAATTATATGACGTTAATCCCAAAGCAACAAAATTAATAAAAGAAAAATACAAAATTAAAATTATTTCAGCTCTTACAAT
>CEVX01043902.1_pt1 | contig 10237 bp, 14 predicted proteins | sample 356561 | NCBI WGS metagenome assembly CEVX01 (sample SAMEA2623886, study PRJEB7988) | marine metagenome | biome: marine biome (ENVO:00000447); feature: surface water layer (ENVO:00002042); material: "saline water (ENVO:00002010), including plankton (ENVO:xxxxxxxx)" | depth 5 m | reverse complement strand
GTTTCACGAGATATCACTAATGTACCATGTTTTCTATTCACCCACGACGAAAACTGATGACTTTTATACCCCCTTTTTATAAAATCACGTTTTAAATTTTTTATCAGTCGTCTTTCGGCACAACAGGTAGAATCACTTTTCGACTCGGTGTTTAATTTGGTTGTATAAGTAGTCACGGTTGTGTATGACATTTGTTTATACAAGCGAATTATTTTTAATATCGTTACAGTTATTACACACTTTTCCACTGTACACAAAAGAACAGTGATCACACTCGTTAAGTATTCGAACTTTACGTCTAACGAGCTTATTTTCTGAGTATAATATCAAATCTCTTATTGTTGATATTCCATATATAACCATTGTTTCTAAAGTTGGGAATTTCATTATGTTTAGTATACTCGTAAAAACTTTATGTTAATTGTTTAGGCACCCAAACACTTGAACATTTTTTTACATCCCGCACTTGTTTTCAACATGAGAGCAAAACTATCAATCATACTAGGAACCATAGCTTTTAAAAGTGTTTCGAATTCTGTATCGGTATCACCTTCATCGATTTGTTCAATGATTGAAAAGATCAAATCTTGAACGAGTTCCTTCTTATCAGGACCAGAAACAGTTTTAAGATTATTTGCTTGGAGCATGAGCGTCGAAACCAGAATACACACGTTTTCTTTCGTGATACGTTTACCTCTATACCTTTCAACAATTTTCTTCATTTCTAAGGCGACTTGTTTAGACTGTTTGGATTTAGAATCGTAGTTTGCGACGATTTTTTCTGGGGTAGCTGACATTATTATATACTAGTTTATAAAATAATTTCTTTAACTATTATAATGAACACTGACGATAATATCGCTTTTATTGCCATAACCATAGGTTTGGCACAAATGATGATGCTCACGAATAAACTCATAAATACCAAAGATATATCTTATTATAGTCTGGAGTACGTTTTAGCTGGTATTCTTGCCAGTACACTTTGGATAATATACCAGTATAGAAAAGGTGCTAACTTTTCCGTCATGTATTCTACAGCCGGTTTGTTTTTGGGTTTATACATCTTAAAAAGATTATTGAAGGAAAGAAAACAAAAAAAAGAAAAATCTCCTTCTATATAAATGAAAACTATTACTTCACCGCGATTAAATACCATATCAATTTCACCAAAACTATACAGAAAACGAGCTAATAAAACAGTAACGCGTGCATCTAAAGATGACACGGGTATTAATTGGAAATACGTCGAAGCGGTTAACGGTAGAGCTGCAATGTACGGAACAATTTTAGGTGGGGGTAATTGGGGACTTACTGGTTTGAATGTAATTGAACAAACACATTTTTTACCACTTTCTTTATTGGGCGCTGGTTCTTCTCTTATAGCTATAGCTACAATGACAAATGCGGTTACTAAATTATCGGAAGAGGATTTCGAAACCTTTGCGTTAATTAATACGGGGCGTGTTGCCATGGTTTGTTTCACAGGTTTGGTCGCCGCAGCTATCGCCGGTGTTTAATAGAGGTATATTAGTATTCTGTAGTATATACCCAACAAACTGAATCATTTTTATTTTTTCTTCTAAACTAAATGTTCCTGCCCCACGCATCACGTGGGCCAAGAGGATAAACATTAAATGAATAGACTCATGTAGTTCCATTTAATGTGTATTATTTTAAAAAAATACGAAAAATTACTATAAATTTGGTGGTATGGAGTTTTTACCGCCGTTCATTTGTACGTTATTAGATTTTGGTCCATTATTGAGAAGTGGGGCTTTAGCATTACCAGTACCATTACTCATACCATCTACGATTTTATAAATTAAATACGCATTCATGGCAAGGTAACCTACAAGGAAAATAGTACTGGTCCCTGTGTACCCCTTTTCTTTACACTTACTATCGTCTGCCATACCTAACGACATAGCAGATGCGATGAAACCTAATATAGCGTATAACATGTACATTTTATCCCCATTGAGAAAATCGGTATCTTTCAATAATAATATGATTGGTACGATCATCGCAATCGTTAAAGTGTGACTGAGAAACATTTTAATATTTTTCCATTTTTGTTTGTCCTGTATGTCGGGACAGTTTTGAAACGTACTTATACCTAACGATGCGATTAGAACGTATGAGAGTACAAGAGATATTTTTAACCAGTTTGGTAATTCCATTTTTATACTATTGTCCTAGAAAATTAATAAGATCGTCTCTTGTCTTCTTTTGTGACCATCCTAGAGACTTAAGTTTATCCGATGATATGTAATATCGACAATCGTTAAACGGACGATCGTCTACATACTTGATCCATCTATGGTACTCTTCTGTATTTTTGTTTAGCTTAATTATAAGTTTTGTAACATCCAATACAGTTATTTCATCATCCGACGCAATATTATATATTTCTCCCGGACTACCACGTTTCCAAACAATTTCAACCGCGTCTACAACATCGTTAACATGCATGAATGCACGTTTAATATTAGCACTCTTAAAACCATGTATAGTACACATTTCACCATTACGTAAAGCTTGTTTGAACTTGGGTATAAGTTTTTCTGGGTACTGGTTTGGTCCGTATACGTTATTACACCGTATCGTTTTGATATTCATTTTGTAAGAGTCGATATAGGACTGAACTATCATTTCTGCGGCGGCTTTTGATGCCGAGTACGGATTTGTAGGTTTTAAAACCCCTACATCCTCTGTAAACGGGACATCTGTATTTGATTCACCGTACACTTCATCTGTACTGAAGTGTATAAATTCTACATTTGGTTTGATTTCTCTAAACTTATCCAAAAGAACATGGGTTCCGTACGTGTTATTTAATGTAAAATTCTTTGGATCGTTGAATGAGTTATCTACATGACTCATTGCTGCAAAGTGAAAAACGGCATCAAAATCATATTGTTTGATTAGATACCCAATTAAATTATTGTCACGTATATCACCTTTAACGAATGTTGATACACCCGGGTTTACGTTATATAAATTCGAACAATAGTCAAGTTTGTCCAAATTTACAAATTTGATTTCGGGGTACCGTTCTTTCATAATATTTATGAAATTGGATCCTATAAATCCACAACCACCGGTAACTAGAACGTTTGTCATTTATTTACCTTTGGCAAAATTTTTAAGTAAATTACACACACGATCAACATCGTCAATCGTCATACCATGGTGTGCACCTAATAGAAACCCATTTTTCATAATTGTATCTGCAGTATCAAAATCCTGTTTGAATTCCCTGAAAGCTGGATGTCTTGTAATATTACCTGCGAACGTAACACGTGTTTGAACATCGTTTTCTTCGAGATACTTTATAACACCGAGACGATCATTACATTGAAGGGGTATGGCGAGCCAATTTGGGGTTTTGGAATCGTCAGGTAATGTATAATACGAACACTCTTTTAAGTTTTCTAGGTACCTTTCTATTAATTGTCTCCTAAGTTTCAAAAACCCTTCGAGTTTATCGAGTTGTACGAGACCGAACGCGGCATTCATTTCACACGCTTTTAAATGATACCCGGCAACACCGTATAGAAACTTCCAATCATACGGAATACCATCAACCGAATGGTTAAACCTTTCTGAAGGTTCTTCTATGTTATCGCCTATACGTCCCCAATCTCGGAACATGAGTGCACGTTTATACTGTTCTACGTTATTGAACATGACCATACCACCAACACCACCTGCGGTAATAACATGACTCGCATAGAAACTCGTCGTACTTATGTGCGTACACTCGGTCCGCGTTATTGTATCTGCAGAGTCTTCAATAAGCGGTATACCGGGACAAACTGATCGAATACCTTCCCAATCGGGTACGTTACCTATAAGGTTTGGTATCAGAACACACTTGGTGCGGTGTGTTACGGCGGATACTACATGCCAAGGCGCCGGAACATACGTTTTTAGTTCAACATCGCAAAATTTCGGTACGAGACCGAGCTGTAAAATGGGTGAGACTGTCGTTGCAAAACCACACGCGGGTGTTACGACCTCTGATCCTTTTGGGAGATCGAGTGCGGCGAGTGCGAGTAAAATAGCACTACTCCCTGAGTTTACGAAAAGACCCATCTTTTTACCGAAGAGTATAGATGTTCTTTTTTCAAACTCTTCAGAACGTTTACCAAACCCGGCTAACCAACCGTCTCGGAGACACTCTTCTACGGCCTTTATTTCTTCTTCACCATACGACTCGAATTTATTAGGGGCATACCATACTTTTTTAGTCATTATATAAAGAATACAACTGTTTTCTTTATATAAATGATAGATGAAAGTTTCTATAATAGGTACTGGTAAAATCGGTACAGATTTGCTTTATAAGTTAATTAAAATACCTGAATATGAAATTGTAGCATTTGTTGGTCGACGTGATATTAATAAAAGTATACCCACGAATGTTACATATTATTCAAATGGTATTAATTTTTTTATAGATAATCCTAAATCTTGTGATATTGTATTTGACTGTACAGATGCGTATTCAGCGAGAGAAAACGCAAAAGTGTTTAGAAATCAGGGTATATATACAATAGATTTGACACCTTCTAAGATAGGTAGATTATGTGTCCCTAATATTAATTGTGATTGTTTACATAACATTGATAATGTTAATATGATTACTTGTGGTGGACAAGTTTCTTTACCATTATTGAAATATCTTAAATCAAAATGTAATATATCATACGCAGAAGTTGTATCACAGATATCGTCGGATACTGCTGGTATGGCAACACGGATAAATATAGATAAATATATAGAGACTACCGAAAGTGCTATACAAACACTTATTGGTATAAATAATTGTAAAGTTATATTGAATGTTAACCCGTATCCAAAAACTGTAATGCAAACAACTATATTTATAAAGACGAATCAAAAAGTTATTTTCGAAGATTATGATTTGTTTATTAAAAAAACGCAAAATTATATTAATGGTTACACAAGTGATGTAAGACCTGTATATATAAAAGATAACATTGTTATGGTTTCAGTGAAAGTATACGGTTCCGAAGATTATTTATCTAAATACGCGGGGAATTTAGATGTTATTAATTGTGCAGCAATAGAGGTATCTAAAAAAATATTTGACATTCGTAATGATAAAGTAGACAATCATAAAAATGTATATGAAAGAATTCTAGACGTTTAAAGAAGTGATTTTATAATGAATTAATGGATATTAAAATTAGTGATGTGATTGTATCGTTTTTACACGATAAAAACATTAACACTGTATTTGGAATAATAGGTTCAGCTAATTCACATATTTATGATTCATGCGTTAAATCTGGTATTACCATTATAAATACGCATAATGAACAAGCTGCTTTATTGGCCGCCGGTGGGTATTATAGAACGTCTGGTAAATTAGCTGTTGCTCTTGTTACTGCTGGTGGCGGTGTGACAAATTCTATAACTGGTGTTGTTAGTTTATGGGCCGATTCTATACCAGCAATTATAATATCTGGTCAAGAAAAATTAGAATATGTGAAAAATCATACAAATAGAAGAATGTATGGAACTCAAGGACTTGATATTGTTCACATGGTTTCTAAAACGACAAAATACGCGAAACTTGTTGATTCTGATAGAATTCAAGATGAATTGGAAAATGCGTATAAGATATCATTACAAGATAGAAAGGGTCCTGTTTGGTTGGATATACCATTTGACATACAATCTAAAAGAATTATTCAACGAGAGTGGAATTCTACTAATTTTGAAATATTTGAACCAAGTGATAAAGACATGAAAAATGTTTATAACCTTATTGAAAATGCAAAAAGACCTGTTATTTTAGGTGGTCATGGTATAAAACTTTCAAAATGTATAGATTTATTTAAGTCATGTATAGAGAAACTTAATATACCTGTATTACTTACATGGTCAGCTATAGATATACTAGATCATGGTCATAAATTATTTTTTGGAAGTCCTGGTATATACGGTCAACGTTCATCTAATTTTATTTTTCAAAAATGCGATCTTCTTATAACGATTGGTTCAAGAATGACTATACCACAAACCGGATACGATTTGAATGAAGTTGCGAGAAATGCGAAGATAGTAATGGTCGATGTAGATGAGACTGAATTCAAGGAGTTTGTTGATTTTCCAATAAAAGCAAACTGTGAAAGCTTTATTAAAAGAATGTTTGTAGTTGATAAGGTATTTAATAACGAATGGATAAATGAGTGTATAAATATCCGTAGAGAGTTTCCTATAGTGGATAATTATCACGTAGACGACGTATTTCCAAATTCTTATAAATTAATTGATAGAATTTCCGATTATTTAAAAACGGACCAAATTATAGTCACTGATATGGGTACGGCTTTACTATCTGGTCACCAATCTATAAGACTTAAAGATGACATGACTATGTTTTCTTCCTATGGATTAGGTGAAATGGGATATGGACTACCGGGTGCTCTTGGCGCTGCAATAGCTGGAAATGGGAGAGAAGTTTTATGTTTAAATTGTGACGGTGGTATGATGATGAATATTCAAGAATTACAAACTATAATTCAACATAATTTACCTATAAAAATAGTTATATTTAACAACGATGGGTATCTTATGATTAAACATACACAAAAGATGTTATTCAATGGTAACTATAGCGCCGTTGATAAAAACACTGGTATAGTTTTACCAGATTATATAAAAGTCGCGACAGCATTTGGTTATGAAAATTTTAGAATAAAAACATGGAGCGAGTTTGATTTTTATTTCCCTCGTTTCATGAATCATAAAGGACCTTCTATATGTGAAATATATATGCCATCCGAACAAGAATTTATACCTAAAGTAAAGGGTGTAGTTAAAAATGATGGGTGTGTGTTTGCACCACCGTTAGAAGAAATGTCACCAATATTACAAATGAATGATATTAAACGAATAATGAAAAATGATATATCTAAAAAATCTCAATTAATTATTCGGCCATCTGAGAAGCAATAACTCTAACAAGATCTTCTTGACCCGCTATAAGTTTTCTATTTCCTAGTTCTTTTACTAAATTTGGTATTTTTATATTGTATTTTTCCGCTGAATATAAAATTTCCTTTTCGAATACTGAATGTAATTTATTTTTAGCAGTTAATATATTTATTAACTTTATTTTTGGGGATTTATATTCTAATTTATCGATGTGATCCATCACATTTATGTCATTAGATGAATGGATTGTAGTCATTATTTCTAAAGGTGTGTTTCCCGCACCGGCACCAAAACCATTAACAGTAACATCTATTATAACAGCTCCATGTTTTATAGCTATTAATGAATTTGCTACGGCTAAAGATAAGTTGTTATGACCATGGAATCCTAATTTTATACCAACTTCTGATAATTTTATAAAACATTCTTTTACTTGCTCCGGTAAAAACGAACCCGTTGAATCCATTATAATTACTGCATCTGCACCATATGACTTCAATTTTTTAACTTCGATAAACAATGTATCTAAAGAGCAAGTAGCACACATCATTAATGCACCGTACACTGTTTTGTTTTTACTTTTGATGTATTCTATGTGAGATTTTGACATGGATGCTTCGGTACAATGTGATGCTATTCTAAAAATATCAACTCCGTTTTCTATTGCGGGTATTATATCCCTGTTTATAGTAGCTATACCTGGAATAACATGTACAGAGAGTTTTGTATTTTTAAGATAACTTTTTGCTAATGTTATCATTTCTGTATCTGATAATTTAGATTCACCTATTGATATAGAGGACGCACCTAGACCGTTACCATGACCTATTTCCATAACAGGTATATTAGTTTTTTCTACAAACTCGCATTGTTTTTTTATCATATCGCGTGTAAGATTATGTGATATAGCATGACATCCATCTCTTATGGTAAGATCGTTATATTCGATCATTTATTAATATACTTAAAAAATCTTTAATTATATTATTAAAATGAAAGTCGGCGTTTTAGGATGTAATGGATTTCTAGGGAGATATTTTTTACAATATAATAAATGGATACCTATAACACGCGAAGAAGTTGATTTATTAAATCCAGTATCTGTAGAAAAGTTTTTTCATAGATACAAATTTAGTGTTATAATACATTGTGCGGTTGTTGGTGGCAGTCGTTTAAAAGAAGATTCAAACGACGTTTTAAAAGAGAATATACTCATGTTTGAAAATGTATCGCGTTTTTTTAACGGTAAACTCATATACTTTTCGAGTGGTGCAGTTTTCAATGGTAACCCACCCACAGATCCATATGGTCTCTCTAAATGGATAATAGATAAACGCATTACACAAATACCTAATGCGTATAGTTTGAGAATATGGGGATGTTACGGACCGGGTGAATTGTCAACGCGTTTTAGTGCCATATGTAAAGATAAAGGACATGTTATCATAGAAAAAGATAAATACTTTGATTTTGTTAATATCGACGATGTGATGAAAGTCGTTAGAGAATATATAGACGGTTTTAGAATAGCTAAACAATGTAACTTGGTATACTCGGAATGTTTTAAATTATCTGAATGGGCTAAAAAATTTGGAGCGACGTACGAGATTATAAATAAAAAAGAACTCGGTGAACCTTATGTATCTGATATTAGAAACGATTTATCTCAAATAGAAGAATCTGTAAAGTATAACAGTGATAATTGGAGTTTATTCTGTTAAAGAAATGAAATGATATTAAGTATATGAAGATTACTTATAGTATTCAAGTGTGCAATGAATCAAGAGAATTATATTCTCTCATAAATTTTTTATTAAAGGTCATCGATGAAGAGGATATTATTCAAATTATTGTTGATAGTTTACACAAAACTGATAAGGTCGATAAGGTTATAGACCATTTTAAGGAAAAAATTTCAGTTTTTGAAAGACCTTTCGATACGTTTTATAAAAACGCCTGTTATCACAAGGAAGTCTCTACGGGTGAATATATATTTCAGATTGACGCTGATGAGATGCCACAAGAAAAGTTGATAAGAAATCTTAAAAATATTATAACGGAAACTGAAGCCGAAATATTCTTCATACCGAGAATTAACATTCACCCAGGTATAACTCAGAGTTTTATCGATTATTATAAATTCAATATAAATGAAGCCGGATGGATTAACTGGCCGGATTATCAAGGTCGACTATACAAAAATTGCGAAGATATAACATGGACAGATGAATTACATTCTAAATTAACTGGGTCTAATAAGGTACAAGGTATAGTTGCTAAACCTGAACTTGCATTATGGCATATCAAATCTATGGAAAAACAGGAAAGTAGATGGCAAGACGACGGTGAAGATGGTAACGGTACTACTATATTTCCTCCATCAAAAGAAAATTTATACGATCAATTAATGTAAATAAAGTTTAAAGATATTAAAATGTATATAGTTAGATAATGAGTGAGAAATTTATTCATGTTAAAAGAATACACACCCTTAAAAATTCTATTTTTTATTCACTTATTCACTATAAAAATGAAATTTTGGGTTTTGGTAGAAGATATTACGGAGAAGAAAGAGTCGTTAAACAGGTTAAATTGAGTAACAACCTTGATATTATAGAAGATAAAAGTGTATTATTTAGGGGTGAAGATCCTAGGTGTTTTATTTATAAAGACAGGCTTTACATTCTAGATAATTATTTTAACGATATGCACTTGATAGATTACGAAACTAAAAAGAGTATTAAAATTAATGCGAGTGGTAAAAATCTATCTTTTATAGAACACAATGATAAATTATATTTTATACACTATATAAAACCATTTCATTTGTACACTTTTGATATAAATAATGGTGCTATAACAAAAGTTGATGTCATAGATGATAAACGCCACTATAACCTTGAATATAGAGGTGGTACACCTGCATATAAATTAAACGAAAATGAGTATTACGGATATGGACACAGAACATACACAGAAGACGATGGAGTCGTAAAACACGATATATTTAAATGGATAGTTAAATTTCAATATGGTAAACCATTGATAGTAATTGAAAATGTAGAACAACCGATTAACTCAAAGAATATATGTGATCCGACTAGCGTTATTGAAATAAACGGTAAGAAATACTTAATAACAGCAGAATCTGATAAAATATGGTTTTGTGATCAAGATTATGTAACGAATGTTTATGAAGTTTTAAAATAATAATATCACGATAATGTAATGCTCGGGACTGAAATAGAACACATTGATGGTC
>CEVX01089281.1_pt1 | contig 10258 bp, 8 predicted proteins | sample 356561 | NCBI WGS metagenome assembly CEVX01 (sample SAMEA2623886, study PRJEB7988) | marine metagenome | biome: marine biome (ENVO:00000447); feature: surface water layer (ENVO:00002042); material: "saline water (ENVO:00002010), including plankton (ENVO:xxxxxxxx)" | depth 5 m | reverse complement strand
CTATAAAATCAGAGTTTGGTGAGTTTAATTATTAAATTGGATAAGATCTGAAAAAATTAAGTAGTGGTAGAAAAATTAAAATTAGTTGAAAACAGATTTGCTGAATTAAGTGAGCTAATTATTCAGCCAGATATAATTTCCGACCAAAAAAGATATATCAAGATCTCCAAGGAGTACAAAGACCTAAAAAAAATAATTGATAAGGGTGAAGTTTATAAAAATTTGATTGCAAATAAAACCGAAGCTCAAGAAATAATTTCAATTGAGAAAGATGATGAAATGATTGAAATGGCTAAAATGCAATTAGAAGAGGTAGAGGCTGAGCTACCTAAAATAGAGGAAGACCTTAAGGTTTTACTTATCCCAAAAGATCCTGACGATTCTAAAAATGTTGTAGTTGAAATTCGAGCTGGAACGGGTGGGGACGAAGCAAGTATTTTTGCCGGAGATCTTTACAGGATGTATACTAAATTTTCTGAATCAAAAAATTGGTCTGTTAATTTAGTTGATTTGAACGAGGGAACTTCTGGAGGATATAAAGAGATTATATTTGAGGTTAATGGAGCGGATGTTTATGGAAATTTAAAATTCGAGGCTGGCGTTCATAGGGTTCAAAGGGTTCCTCAAACGGAAACTCAGGGAAGAGTACACACTAGTGCCGCAACTGTAATAGTTTTACCTGAGGCAGAAGAGTTTGATGTTGAGTTAGATATGCAAGATGTTCGAATTGAAAGAACTACCTCTACCGGTCCAGGTGGCCAGTCGGTAAATACAACTTATTCTGCCATAAAATTACATCATGAACCAACCGGAATTATTGTAAGTTGTCAAGATCAAAAATCACAACACAAGAATCTCGATAAAGCATTAAAAGTACTAAGGACAAGACTATATGAATTAGAGGTTGAAAAAAGAAGGCAAGCTGATTCCTTAAAAAGAAAAAGCATGGTCTCATCTGGAGACAGAAGCGCAAAAATTAGAACATACAATTATCCGCAAGGTAGAGTCACGGAACATAGAATTGGTTTAACTCTTTATGATTTACCAAAAATAATAAACGGAGATATTCAAAAAATAATTGATGAGTTGATGTTGGCAGAAAATTCAGAAATATTAAAAGCTAATAATTAAATGAAATTAGAGGATTTAATATATCAGATAAAAAATAAGGATTCTTTCTTATGTATAGGTCTTGACACCGACATTAATAAAATCCCAAAATTTTTATTAAATGATGAAGATCCAATTTTCTCCTTTAATAAATCAATCATTGACCACACAAATAAATACTGCGTTGCATATAAAATTAATACTGCATTTTATGAATCTTTGGGAGCTAAGGGTTGGGTGTCAATGAAAAAAACTGTTGATTACATTAATAACAAATTTCCTGAAATATTCACAATTGCTGATGCAAAGAGAGGAGATATTGGAAATACAAGTAAAATGTATGCTCAATCATTTTTTGAAGAAATGAATTTTGACAGTTTGACTATTAATCCCTACATGGGCTCTGATTCTGTAAAACCATTTTTGGAATATGAAAACAAGATTGCAATTTTACTTGGTTTAACTTCAAACATTGGAGCAAATGATATCCAGCTTAAGACCACTACTAATGATGATTTTATATTTATTGAAATGATAAAATCATCTAAGGCATGGGGAGATGAAAATAATATGATGTACGTTATTGGAGCAACCAAACCAGGACATATTGAAAAAATTAGATCAGTTCTTCCTCATCATTTTTTACTTATGCCAGGAATAGGAGCTCAGGGGGGTGATTTAAATGAAATTTGTAAATACGCTTTAAATGATAATATTGGAATAATTGTTAATTCATCTAGATCTATTATTTATGCATCAGACAATGAAACATATGCATCGGCTGCTGCTGATCAAGCCATGATTCTTCAAAATAAAATGAAGCTAATATTATCAGAAAGAAAATAGAATTCATGAAATCATCTAGTCTTTCATTTTCACTGATTTTTTTAGTTTTTTTTTCATATTCACAGCCAAGCGAGTCAGATTATATTCAGGTATTAGGGATAGTACAGGATGCTGGTTATCCACACATAGGTTGTGAGAAAGATTGCTGTGAACAGGTAAATCCTGGTGATTATTTTGTTAGTTGCTTGGGATTAATAGATAAAACAAATAATAAAAGATACTTGTTTGATGCAACTCCTGATATACATAATCAGATAAATTTACTTGAAAAATTTACTAATGCTGATCTAATTGATGGTATTTTTTTAACTCACGCACATATTGGGCATTACACAGGGTTAATGTACTTAGGTCGAGAGGGGCTTGGAGGCACAAATATTATGGTTTATGCGCTTAAAAGAATGGCTAGATTTCTTACAAAAAATGGCCCCTGGGATCAGCTAGTTAAATTGAATAATATTTCAATTCAAACAATATCCAATAAGGAATTTGTTAAACTTTCAGAAAATATTTTTGTTATTCCGATCAAGGTTCCCCACAGAGATGAGTATTCTGAAACCGTAGGCTATAAAATAATAGGAAAATCAAAAAAAATACTTTTTATTCCTGATATTGATAAATGGGATGAATGGGAAAAGAGTATAATCGAAGAGGTAAAACTTGTTGATTATGCTTTTATTGATGGAACTTTTTATAATGGTTCAGAACTAAATAGAGATATGAGAGAAATACCTCATCCCTCAATAGAAGAGACTTTACAATTATTCTCTAATCAACCCATTGCAGAGAGAAATAAAATATATTTTATTCATATAAATCATACGAATCCTATTTTAACAAATAAAAATGGTATCAAGGATATGGTCGAGGGTTTAGGTTTTAATATTGCAAAAAGGGGTCTAAAATTTAAATTGGATTAGTACATTAAATATAAAACTATTTCAAAATTTTATAAACTTTTATACACAAGGTATCATACCTTTGGAACAAATGAATTGGAATTGTAAACATACTTGGAAAAAAGCATCAGTAAATACATTATGGTGCTTATTGGGATGTAGCATTGGGGATTTTGGAACTATTTTTTACTTTCAAAATATTGATCATAGCCTTTTAACTTGGCAAATAATGACTTTAGCAATAATAAATGGATTGTTAACCAGTATTTTACTTGAAACATTCATATTATCTAGACAGATGATTTTAAAGGAGGCTTTTAAAGTTGCAATTGGTATGAGTTTTATAAGTATGGTTGCAATGGAACTTGCGATGAACATAATAGATATTATTCTCACAGGGGGGGCTAAATTGACATGGTGGGTTATTCCGATTATGTTATTCGTTGGATTTATAACTCCACTTCCTTATAATTATTACAGATTAAAAAAATGGGGTTTTGGTTGTCACTAAATCTACTTAATTCCAGGCTGTTTTAACTCCCAATTTTCCTCAAGCTTTTTTTCATCTACCATTTGTTTTACTTCCAGCAATAATCTTTTTGCATCATAAATTATTCCGTCTTTGATAGTAAATTTTACCCCACCAGACCTTATTACCTCATTTTTTTCGTTTAGTTTTATTGCACCTGTTCCGTATAAAGATTTTAAATTTTCTAATGGGTTTTCATCTGTAATTACAAAGTCTGCATATTTTCCGACTTGTACACTACCAATTTTGTCATCCATTTTCAGTGCTTCAGCTCCATTCAATGTAGCTGCTCGAATAACTTCTAGTGGATGAAATCCAGCTTCTCTCAGAAGTTCAAGCTCTCTAATATATGCAAAACCATATAGTTGGTAGATGAAGCCTGAGTCAGAGCCTGTGGAAACTCTACCACCTCTGTTTTTGAATTCATTAATAAATTTCATCCACAACCTATAATTTTCCCTCCATTGAACCTCTTGTTCAGTACCCCAATAATGCCAATATGATCCATGAGAAATTCTACTTGGCTCATAAAATTTCCATAATGAAGGTAGAGTGTAATCTTCGTGCCATTCAGCTCTTCTAGCCCTATGTAAATCTCGGTTAGCCTCATATATGTTAAAGGTAGGCACGATAGTAAAGTCAAGAGAAATAAGTTCATTCATGACATTATTCCAATGATCAGAATAGGGCTCAGCTGATTGTTTCCATAGTTTTCCTGCTTCTTCAAATCTATGTTGTTCATTTTGGTAATTATAATTTGAAGGGTAATTCTGAACAGTCCTATCGTTAAACAATGCCTCAGGAAGACCATACCAATGCTCCATTGAAGTTAATCCTGCTCTTGCTGAATTTAAAACATTCCATCTAGCTACACTTAACTGAGCATGATGCATTGCTGACCCCAAACCTAATTTTTTGTTTTCATCTAAAGCTGCTTTCATTATTTCGGGCTCAGCTCCGAAAAATTTAATTCCATCAGCCCCTTTTTTTGCATTTGCTCTAACCCAAGTTCTTGCCATTTCTGGTGTGCTTATTGGCAAATCATTTAGAGGGTTGAAGCCTTTACTTTTCTGTCCAAAACTAGTATAGGCAAAAATTCTAGGAGCTACAATTTTATTTTCAGCACTCAATTTTTTTAAATTGACAGCCCAGTCAACTCCTCTTCCCCCTGGTTCTCTTACAGTGGTTATCCCATGAGCCATCCAAAGTCTAAAAACATAGTCATAATCTGCACCTTGTCCAGTACCTCCTATATGACCATGCATGTCTATAAAGCCTGGAAGTAGAAACATTCCGTTTGCATTCAATTCAAATCCACCTTGCTTGAGTTTGGGCCTAGAGGAATCTTTTATTTCAACTCCAGGGTATCCAACACTTTTAATATTAACAATTATATTATTTTCAACAACTATATCTACCGGGCCTTTTGGCGGAGATCCATCCCCGTTAATTAAGGTAACTCCTCTAATTATAAGTTGATCATATGGCCCATCTCCTAAGTATTTTTCCTGAGAAAATCCGATAAATGTAAATAAGAGAATAAATATGTGAATGAAGTTTTTCATGTTTTAAAATTTAATTAGATGGGACCGAAATATTATTACCCAAAAATATAGCGTTTAGGAATAATTTATTAGTTCCATACCAAGTTCCTCTAAAGTTTGGATTATCAGCAAATACTACAACTCTTCCAGTTCCTATTTTTGAAATAATTAAAGATGCAGCCCCCGGAATAAAATCTTTTTTATTTAATTCAGAAATATATCCATCAATGTGAAAATCTTTTGAGTATGTAGCAACAGACGAATAATCGTTATTAGTTTTATTTATAAATACATTATTATTCTTGTAAACTGGAATCGAAGTATCGTTATAGCCAAAAGCAACGGGATGTGTTAAATCTATGTCAGCTCTTAATATAACACCACCTATTCTTTCCCTTCCAATAAACTCTCTTGCTTCAACATAATTTTTTCTTGAGTAAGTTGAATCTTTTTTTGACTCCACCAAACTTTCATTTATTAGTTTGTTATTAATTGCCCAGCTTGAACCTCTGGCTATTGTAATTAAAGTATTTCCTTTTTCAACCCATTTTTTTATTTTTTTTATTTCATCTTTTCCTAATTGGTTGTAGGAACCAGAAACCATTATCAAAGTCGTATACTTTTCTAATGATATTCCAGAATATTGATTGAGTCTTAATTTAGTCAGTGGCATTTCAATTCTTGTATCTAATAGATGCCACACTTCACCTGCTTCATATGAATTTACTCCATCACCGATTAATAGTGCAACTTTCACAGGTTTATTTATTCTAAAATTATTACTTCCTAAGTCTATACCTCTTAGACTGTAACCAGACTCTGAATTATAAACAGGAACCTCAAATTTATTTTGCATTTCACTTATAATATCAAATAGTTTTTCAGAGGATATATTTTGTTTACTTACAGGAATTAACACAGAACCATAGTTAAATTTCTTAGATGAATTTGTTCCATTAACTTTGATTGTAAATGGTTTAAATGCTGAGTATGTTATAATACCATTTTTTTGAAGGTGATTCAAAGCAGCAGGTGAATTATAATCATCCCAGTCCATTACATAAGCATAATTAGACTTTTTTGGCTTTAAATTTTTGACAAATCCTTTAGTGCTTTTTATTTCAGATTCACCAAAAAAACTTTTAAGCCCTTTTGAGTTCATGTTATAAATATTGGAAACGCTCCAAGCAGAAGCATCATAGAATACACTGTCAACATATTTACTATGTGTCTCAAAGAAATTTTTGACCATTCTAGATTGTGGTTGGTTGACAGGAACAACAAATTTCCCTTTACTGTTGTATACTTTGATTTTATGTAATAATAATTTATCAATAAAGGCTTTATTTCTGTTTTGATCATACATATCACCAAACTCATAAGCTTTTACTTTTTCATTTTTAAATTCTGTGACCGAAGAATTAAAGAATCTCATTTGATAATCTCTTAACAGATCTTTATTATCAACTGCCGCCTCAACAGTTGCAATACTTGATAAATATTGGTTTCTAATCGTAAATCCAAAAGACATTGTTCCATAATTAGTCTCCTGTAAGTGTCCTCTAGAACTTGCCTGTTCAAATAGTATTGCAACAGCACCTTGGACATCAGGATATGAGGAGCCATATCCTGGATAAGTTTCGTCAAATGATTCTTTGGTGTAGTAAAAGGAACCAATGCTGTCAAGTGCTTTTACATAATATTCAGCAAAAATTGGGCTTAAAACACTGTAGTTTTCGTCAGGAATCATCGGTTTTACTGATGCATTTCTTTTCATTGGCTCAAAGAAATAATTGCTATTTGTTCCCATTTCATGAAAATCAGTAACTACATTTGGATACCATCCGTGATACCATTTTAATTTACCTCTACTTTCAGGGTTAATAGCTAATAACCAATCTCTGTTTAAATCAAACCAATAATGATTTGTTCTTCCTCGTGGCCATGCCTCGTTATGCTCTGCATCATTGCTATCAGAAACAAGATTAATTGATTTATATTGATTTGCCCATTGTGAATGCCTATCTCTACCGTCCGGATTTATTGTTGGATCAATAAAAACAACCGAGTTTTGAATTAATCTTTTGATTTTATTGTTTTCAGATGCAACCAGGGTGTAGGCTGCTAGTATTGCAGCTTCGGCACTAGACGGCTCATTTCCATGCACACCATATCCTAAATTTACAATTATGGGTAGGCTACCATCAATTTTTGTTTTTATCCCAGGGATAGTGTGCTTAAGATGTTCATCCTTTATGTTTTCTAAATTATTTAGGTTTTCAGTAGATGAAACGGTAAGCATAATTAAATCTCTACCTTCATGAGATTCACCATATTTTACAATTTTAGCTTTTTCAGAAACATTTGACAAATATTTTATATAAGCTACAATTAGATCATGTCGAGTGTGTTCAAACCCAATTTCATATCCAAGATATTCTTCAGGGCTTTGAATATTACTATCATATGGACCATTATTTTCTAAGAAATAATCCTGAGCTGTGGCTGTATTTAAACTATAAATAAAAGCTATAAATATTAATGTTAATCTCATAATTTTAAATTTTAGGCGAACTATAAATTTAATAATTAAAATTTATTGATTTGTTTTGGATGTATATTTTTAATTTTACTGCATGCGATTGCTATTAATTTTTATTGTTTTTTTATTTTTTTCATGCAGAGGTGAAAAGAGATATGAAGACCTGAATTTAACCGACTATCAAAAGCAGGTTAATAATTATTTTAAAGATGCTTCTGTTTCCCCACTAAAGACTAAAGATCTAAAAAATTTTAAAGGGCTTGATTTTTTTGAATTTGATTCTTCATATGTGGTTTATGCTAAAATTCTAAAAACACCTGAAAGTACTCCTTTTAAAATGAAGACAACGACTAATATACCAGCTGATTATAGAAAGTATGGGAAATTAATTTTTAATCTGTATGATGAGCAATACACACTAACCGCATATGAAAATCTTGATTATTTAAATGAGGAAGGATATGAAAATTATTTATTTCTTCCATTTCTTGATCAAACAAATGGATTTGAAACTTATGGTGGAGGTAGATATATAGATTTATATCTATATGACAATGATTCAATACTAATTGATTTTAATCGGGCTTACAATCCTCAATGTGTTTATGATGAAAATTTTTCATGTCCGATTGTTCCAAGGAATAACTTATTGAATATTAGAGTAGAGGTGGGGGTTAAGAATTTTGTTTCAAGCTATTAAAACTATCGATTGGTAAGATAAAAACCAGCTAAAACAGCCAAAATTCCAACTAAAATAGAGGTAATTGCATAGATAGAGAAATTAAAAATTTCCCCGTTTTTTATTAGTTCTAAATTTTCATTTGCAAAGGCTGAAAATGTTGTAAAACCTCCACAGAATCCTGTTGCTAATAAAAGTGTCTGGTTTGAAGTTAGTGTATTTTCCTTTTGTGCATATCCCAATACTAGTCCAATCAACAAGCATCCAATCATATTGACTGCAAATGTACCAAATGGTAAAACTTTTGAGTATTGGTTCATTGCAATGGTAACTAAATATCTAAGACCACTGCCTAATCCACCACCTAAAAAAACTAATAGAAAACTTTTCATAATTATTGTCTAAACTAATTTAATCTTAATTGTTTAATCATCATTAATTATTATAAGAAATAATATCAAAAAGCCCTATATTTACTAGTTCACTTAAGACCCTTAATATGAAAAGACTAATTTTAATTACAGCCTTACTTTTTATTGTAAGCTGTCAACAAGAATCGAAGATGGATCCAAATATCAACCCATTTTTCCAAGAATGGAATACACCATATGAAGTACCTCCATTTCTAGATATAAAAGATGAGCATTATATGCCAGCTTATGAGCAAGGAATGAAAGAAAATCTTGAAGAAATTGATGTTATTGTCAATAATACTGAAGACCCATCATTTGCTAATACTATAGAAGAACTTGAAAGAACTGGAAAATTACTTTCTAAGGTAGGACGTGTATTTTCAAATTTAGCAAGTTCTAATACGAATCCTAAATTACAAGAATTGCAGCGTGATTTAAGTCCAATGCTTTCAGCACACTATGATAAAATCTCTTTGAATGAAGGTTTATTCAATAGGGTTGATGCAATATGGCAAAACAGAGAAAATCTTGATTTAACAAGTGAACAGACTAAATTACTGAATGATACAAGAAAGGGGTTTGTGCGTAGTGGTGCACTATTAAGTGAAGATCAAAAAGAGAGAATATCTGAGATTAATTCAAAGATTTCCGGATTGTCAACTTCTTTTGGTCAAAACCTTTTGGCAGAAACAAATGGTTTTGAACTTATTTTGGAAGCATCTGATTTAGAAGGTCTATCAGATGGAGTAATAGCGGCAGCAGCTGATGCAGCTTTACAGAAGATGGATTCAGCTGAGTCTGATGAAGAAAAAGATAAATACAAAGACAAATATGTTTTTACTCCACACCGAAGTAGTATGTATCCGTTTTTAACAGAATCAACAAGCAGAGATTTGAGAGAAAAACTATATAATTCTTATGTGATGCGTGGTGACAATAATAACGAAACTGATAATAAAAAAACAGCTGCTCAAATTGCTAAACTTCGTGCCGAAAGAGCCCAAATAATGGGATATAAAACACATGCTCATTTTATTTTAGATGACAACATGCTTAAAACTCCAGAAGAAGTATACGATCTATTAAATAAGCTATGGAAACCAGCAGTCAAAAGAGCTAAGGTTGAGGTTGCTGATATGCAAGCTGTTGCTGATGCAGAAGGACATGATTTTGAAGTAGCTGCTTGGGATTGGTGGCATTATTCTGAAAAAGTTCGTAAAGAAAAATACGATTTAGATGAATCTGCTATTAAACCTTATTTATCCTTAGATAATGTTCTTCAGGGTGTTTTCAATACAACTAACAAATTGTGGGGATTAAACTTTACTGAAATTTTTGACATAGATCTTTATCATCCTGATGCTAGAATATGGGAGGTCACTGATAAGGATGGTAGTCATTTGGGTATTTTTATCGGAGATTATTTTACTAGATCTAATAAACGTGGTGGAGCTTGGATGAGTAGTTTTAAGGGACAGTCAAATCTTGATGGAAGAGAACGACCAATTGTGGTAAATGTCTGTAATTTCCCTGCGCCCGTTGGTGATGATCCAGCTTTATTAAGTTTTGATAATGTAGTTACATTATTCCATGAGTTCGGTCATGCTATGCACGGAACTTTAACCGACGTGAAATATGGAAGTATGGCAGGTACATCTGGTCCAAGAGATTTTATTGAATTACCTTCTCAGTTACT
>CEVX01091855.1_pt1 | contig 10271 bp, 7 predicted proteins | sample 356561 | NCBI WGS metagenome assembly CEVX01 (sample SAMEA2623886, study PRJEB7988) | marine metagenome | biome: marine biome (ENVO:00000447); feature: surface water layer (ENVO:00002042); material: "saline water (ENVO:00002010), including plankton (ENVO:xxxxxxxx)" | depth 5 m | reverse complement strand
TGGTTTGATCTGTCACGATCGAGAAGCCTATTGATCTAAAAAAACGATGTTCCGCTGATTCCATGTACTTGCTAAAGTTCGAGAAATGAACAATGCCAGCCATATCGGTTTCAGAAAACTCGATTGTACGAACAAATTTGAATTCGTATGCCACGGCTCGAGTGTAGTTTGACTTTGCTATTAAGACGACTGATTTTTATCTTCCCAAAATTCCTTTTAGATAGGCAATAATCAAATCTGGTAAATCATTGCTGTACCCGCCTTCCATGGAACTTGCCAGTGGTACTCCAATCGACGAAAGTGTTTTGCCAAACCAATTAAAATCAGATGCGCTAAGCTTTTGGTTGCATAAAGGATCGCCGGCATATGCATCAAAACCCGCTGATACAATTATAATATCTGGTTCGTAGTTTATTAAGTCGGCAATAGCCTTTTTGGCAATTTTTCTATAGTCCTCTCTAGGTAAGTCAGGACGTACAGTGTAATTGTGGCAGTTTTTTAATGATTTTGTGCCAGTACCCGGATAAGCAGGATGTTGGTGGATTGAGAAAAATTCAATGCCTTCCCTTTCTTTTAGAATGTCCTCTGTTCCATTCCCATGATGAACATCAAAATCAAACACGGCTACTCGCTTAGCTCCAGAGATTTTAGCTTCAATAGCGGCAATCGCAACAGACCCTAGATAGCAGAAACCCATTGCGCGGTCTTTTGTTGCGTGGTGACCAGGTGGGCGTAAAAGGCTAAATTGAGGTTTATCTGCTCTAGCTAATTCTAGAGCCTTTAGTGCCCCTCCGGCCCCCCGTAGTGCATGTTCTTTAATATCTTTGTGATACGCTGTGTCACCATCAAAATCATATGGCTCAGAAAGACGTTGAAAATGGTTCTTAGAATGGGCTCGCAGTACTTTTTCAATTGGAGCAAGATTTGGTTTAATCCATTGAATTTCAAGTTGGCTAAGTTTTATTTTTTTTTCCGAACCAGCAACTCGAAAAGGCCTCTCTGGATGGCCTGGGCTTTCATATAATGTGCAGCGTTCATCGGTTATAATAGTCATTTAAATAACTTATCTGTTTGTGTGTCAAAATGGAAGTTTGGCAATGTAATATTCAATTTGATCTATATAAAAAAATGTGCAAAATTTTCACCTTTGTAAGATGACAGCTCTCCTAATCCTAGGCCCCTTTATTTGTGTATGGGCTATTGCTGTAATTTTTTATTATATGGGGCGTCGCCGTGCTAATCAGGTAAGGTTAGCTGAAATTTCTTTTTCTCAGAGTGTGCAAAACCGATTTACTTCTACATTTATTAACCGCCCAAAGACTTGGCTTACTGTAAAGTCCAGAAATTCAGAGGATGTTGCTCGTTCGATCGGTTTGACTGACTTGCAATCTTGCGAAAGTTCTATCGATTTGAGTACGGCTGATCCGGATATTTTTTTTGTTTCGCCGCCAATTAATGGTTGGGTTGTTGTTATCGGAGAAAGATTACCAGATCCAGATACTGATATTGATGAATGTTTTAAGTTTTTGAGTGAAATGAGTGAAAGGTTGGGGCATGTGCAATATTTTCATGGCAATCAGGCACTTGGTCACCATGCCTGGGTGAAATTTATTGAGAGGCAGGTTGTACGTGCTTATGTTTGGACAGGTGAAACTGCGTGGAATCAAGGTTCTGCAACACTCGCTGAGAAAAAGAGTGGTATGAGGGCTTTTGATTATTTTGAGGATGATTGTGATGCATATAGAAACTGGGAAAAAGTCAGGCAAAATATAGAACAACTTCCTTTATTGGCTTCTATTTGGAGTATTGATCCAGTTGTTCTTTTGGATAGATCTGTTCGTGTTAAGCCAGGATTGATAGGTAGGTTTTCGATTAAAAGGAAAGAGAAGAATTAAATTTTTATATTGATAGTTTATGACATCAGGTGGTTGTTATTAAATGCGCGCTTTACAAGTAGCTATCAGATGTCGCAATCTCATCCGTGTTGATAATGAGGTGTTTTTTTTTCATTGTTTTGATGAGTTTTTTAACAGTAGGTTGCACTACTAGTACGATAACTAATCTTACTCCACGTCAATTACCTCGTTCGTCCACTGGACTATATCCCGTTGAAGCAATGTTTAAGAGTAATCAGCGGACATTGGATCATGATTCCATGAAACCCCTTGTTATATTCAACAAACAAGCATATCCTATGAATAGAACAAGGTTAGTTGAAGGTCGATGGGAAACACTGATTCCTATTCCGGTTGGCACTCAAGTAGTCAATTATCATTTCAAGTTTGATTATAATTATAATGCTATAATGATGAGAAATGCCGACAGTAAACTTTCTCCACCATATCAACTTAAAATTGAAGATAATGAGGGTTCTGTTAACCTATTGATGGAAAGGGAAGATTAGATTTTAGTTATGCAACGTGTAAAACTTTTCAAAGGACTTGAGGACGACGTAGAATTTCTCGAGAAAAAAGTGAACGAATGGGCTGAGAGCGAAGGGGTTAAAATCTTGCAGATCAGTAGTAATATTGCTGCTCAAAGTTATAATCCATCGGCTAAGACTGGTTCGTCACTTCAGACTAATGTTACTGCATCATCGGATATATTGGTAACAGTTCTGTACGAGAAAAACTGATCTAAAACTTTTTTGATCTATCAATTATTTTTTGGGTTTTGTTCTATGGAGTTCGATTTGGTCGAACCAAGCTGGTCCTCCCAATGCAGTTGGGGCTATTCCTGTTAGTGTAAGGTTTCCAAAGTCTTTCCATAAATCTCTTATTACAATTGTCCATTTTTTAGGTGTAGATTGTTTTAATCGTGTTGCCTTCCAATCTGATGTGTTTTTGCCACTAAAATATCGACCTTTACCATTGTTTGGGTCAGGCCATTCACCATCATTAGCTATTTCTAGCATGATTCCATTTGCTTCAGGTGCTTTCCATGCCAGTCGTAAGTAACGAAATTCTCCAGGGCTTGGTGTTTCGCGGATTTTGAAAGACCAGTTTGGGACTCTACTTGAGTACTTTTGTGGAGGGCTAATTTTTAAGGATGCTAAGCCATTAAATTTTTCAATTGTGTCTAAAGTGGCTTTGCCTTTTCCTTCATTGAGCCACTCCAATATTTTGGAATTATCCTCAAAAAGCACCTGTCTGGTAGGTGGTTTTTGAAGCCATGCGATTATATTGGCTGTTTCTTTAGGCTTGAGTGTTAGTCCTAAAGATTCTGGCATTAGTGACACGTCCAAAGATTTAATAGTTTTAATATTCTTTCTTAAAACATCTAATTGTAGGCCGCCAGGTAAGTTTAGAGCAAGGCTACTGCCAGATTCGTTAGCGAGGATCCCACTTAATACACGTCCATCATGTGTTTCAATTACATATGTTTCGTAACCTCCAACTATTTTTGAATTTGGGGCCATGATATCATGAACGATTGTTTCCTCAGCACGTCGAAATTCTGAAGTAAGATCTGGTCCTAGAGTGAAGCCAGTTCCATGAGCTTTATGGCAATTTGAACAATGTTTTATAAATGAAGTTTGACCTTCTGAAATATCACGTTCACTGTTTAATGCCTCTAAAAATGGTTTAATGGATTCCTTATCCGGTTGGATTTCATTAAAAATCTCACTAGCACGTTTGGCTAGACTTGAACTTGATTGGATTAGACTGGTTCTTTGAACTGCATTCATAGCCGCTGCAGGTATTTGTTTTTTTTCGATAGCCTTGATGATACTAGAAAAATATTCTTTCCTTGAAAAAACTGCTTTTAAAATAGCTTTTCTAATTGAAGGGGTTGCTTTTGGATAGGCTTCGAGTAGGCCGGAAGAAATACTAATATCGTTTTCTTTTGATAAGCTATTTACTGCAGCCAAGCGTTGAGAAATAGGGTTCTGAACGTTTGATAATTCATTTATCGCTTTTTCTATGCGCTTTTTGCGATCATTTGATGATTCAAGCTTCATTAATCTTATTAAATCTATCGCAGTATCACGAAGGTCTGTTTCCCCAGAAGTTGACATGAGGATAAGTGAATCTTTTTCAGAATTACCAATTATTAATTCTTCAGCTGACTTGAATGCTTTTCTTAAGCCATTTAGGCATTCTATTTGAAGTTTGTAGTCATTTAATTGTGATATAAGATTAATTAATTGAGAGATTTCGTTGCCGTTCCTTCTGGAGCCTATAGCTGTGCATAGTCTAGATATAAGAGGTTTAGCTTTATTTGTTTTTTTATCTTCAGCTTCCAGAAGTACTTTAAGCATTGAGGTTGGTTTGTTGCCTAAAGAACTTAGTATTGCACCATCTAGCCACTTTTCTCCGAGATGTTTTCTTGCCAGGTCAGCCAGTTTTGTAATGGCATCAGGGCCGCCAATTTCTCCTAACGAAAGTGCTAGTTGTAATCGTACCATTGGTGATGGATCATCTGCTAATTTTAGTATGTCGTTGTAATTTGCATTAAATTTATTTAGATGTTTTTCTGCAAGTCGAAGTGCGTGTCGGCGAACACCTGCATTTTGGTGCTTAAGAGAGTAAGTTAATATCTTATGATCTAATTGATTGATGCCTTCAAGGGTGTATAGAGCGTTAACTGTTTCTGCAGTATTCTTCGATTGAAGTGCGATTTTATTTAAATTATATAATTTTTTAAATTGTTTAGATTCGTTGCGTTCTATTAGTAATCGTCGTGCTGTTTGTCGTCGCCAAAATCGAGAGCTAAAAATTTCATGGCTTAGTTGAATTTCATCTAACTTAGCTAGGTTAGGTGATTTAGATGTAGCTATATTATCATGAGTTAATCGCCATAGGCGGCCATGGTCGCGTCCATCATCGAGGCCATATTGTTGCTGTAGATATCTCGGAATTGCTGAGTAGTCTTCAATAATTTCTCTGTAAAAATCAGCAATATAGATGGCTCCCTCGGGTCCTATAGAAAGGTGTATAGGGTGAAACCAAATATCTTCAGATGTAAGGAACTCTGTTTTGGTTTTGTTATTGAGGCGTTTAATATTAAGGAGTACTCCTTCACGTTTTATTTCTGCTCGATGTACAAAATTCTGAGCAGGTGCGCATGCAAGTATCTGATCACTTAAGCCAGGAAGGGCATTATCTGTATAAATTAAAGGTGAACAAGCTGATGTGAAAAAGCCATTTGGTATAGATTCTGCAGAGCCGTATCGATCACGATAATATTTACCGAACCCAGGATCAGCAGCTCTCTTGGTCCGCCACGGATGTGGTTTGCTAGAAGGGAACGTAGTATTATAGTTTGCAGCATTTCTGCGAGATGATCGAACAGCTATATCAGGATTGCGAGTTAAGTATCTCCAAGGCAGAGGTGCAACTTGAATTCCTGGAGTGCCGGTTGATATCACGAATCGATCTCCGTCCTTATTGAAAGTGAAACCGTAAGTGCTGGTATGGCCACTAACGGGTTCGATTGCAGATCCATCTGGTTTGATGCGAAATGCAGTAGTAGGTATTTTGATTGGATTTTTTAAGAATGGACCTGTTATTGTCCCTCCTTGCCCTCCGTCAATATAGATCCAATTGTCTGGTCCCCATTGTGGGGAGTTCATTCGCCTTTCAATTATACCTACTTTGAATCCGCTAAAGAGTTTTGTTCTGATCTCGGCTTTACCATCATTATCACGATCAGCTAAATAGATAATATCTGGAGAGCAAACGGCAATTATCCCTCCCCGTGCTGGGCAAATTCCGAAGCATGCAGGAAGATTATCTGCCCATATACTTACACGGTCAATCGTGCCATCATTATCTTCGTCGATCATTTTTTTGACTGTTCCGACTTGTTCTAGCTCGGCACGGCGAGTGGCATTTTTATTTGCAGAAATACGACGAACTACCCTGTCCAGTTTGCCTGTTTTATTTAAGTCCTCGATATCATATTGGCCCTCACGATTGTATCCGTGTAATTCAGAAACAAATAGGTTTCCTTCAGCATCCCAACAAACACCAGATGGTTGCCGTATAAGAGGTTCAGCAGCAACAAGTTCGAGTCTAAACCCGTGTGGAAGTTTGATCTTTTTTAGGCTTTCATCTGGAGTTAAAGGTTTAGGTGCATCAGTAGGTTTCATTATTTGGCCATGTATTTGGCAAAATAGAGTGAATGAAAGAATTAAAATAAAAGATCTTTTTAACATGTGTTCCGGTATAAAGATTCTATCAACGCATTTGGTGAAACCAAATCAATTTTGGATTGATTATGCTTTTAATTAGGTGAAGGATTGTGATTCGACTTATAGTCGAATAGGTATTTTATTTATGTCGAATTTGTTATTAATTGGAGGAGGAGTCTTTTTATTGATTCTAGCGTTTTATGTTTTGCCCTGGCTTTTAAGTATTGTGAGCGCAATTAGCCTTCTTTTATGGTGGTTAATATTGATCCCCTTGATTGGTACGGTGTTAGGCTTAGGTATTTCATACGTGATCAAGAGAGTGATTATTTCTAAGGAAAGTCCGCATCATAATAACCCTGTTATAACTATTGGATCAGTCTCAGTGGGATGGTTAATAGTTCTTATATCGTCGTTTGGTTGAAAAATATAAATTTTTTTATGTTGTTTCGTTTGATTTTATCATGGTGCCTAATGTCATCTTTTGTTGCTTTTTCTGCACCTGTTATCAAGCGAGATAATTCAACTTATGAAGTGAATGGTTTAACCGTTCAGGAAGTTAGAAAGCAGATTGATCAATTGGGACCAATGCATCCGACTGAAAAAAAACGTTATGATGGTATTACTTTGTGGGACTTGAAGTGGAAGTATCAAATATCAAGGCGAGGGAAAATATGGATAGTTACTTCTCGTTCAGTGAGATTAAATATCAAAGTTAGTGTCCCCAAGTGGGTGAACAGAGATGAGGCTTCTCCATTGGCACAGCGTCAGTGGAAGATATATCAGTCAAATCTTGTTCGCCATGAGCAAGGCCATGTAAACATTGCAATAAGTGCTGCAAATGCAGTTGATAAATATATTGGAGCTTATTCAAGTGCTTCTTCTTTAGAACAAATGCGAGTAAGCATAGAGCGCAATACGAAATCGATTCTCGATCGTTTCCGGAAATATGATTTAAACTATGATAAGAGAACTCGTCATGGCGCTAATCAAGGTGCTAGATTTCCTAATAATTTAGCCAAGTGATATTAACTGCAGTCAAGTGTAGTCTGTACAGACTGGTTTTTATGGAACGACCTTTGTTCATTTTATCTGTGGCTGTCCTGTTTATTGGTTTTTGTTCAGAGCTTGTTAATGCTCAGCCAACTTCTTCTAGAAAGAGTTCAATTGTAGAACCTATTTCAGAACTGAAAGCTGTTGCATCGAAATCAGAGCCTACTGTTTATCCAAAGGGTACGGTTCCAAATATTAGTATTCATCAGGCAGCTGCTGAAGGTAATATTGAGGTTTTACGTCAACATATCTTAGTGCAAGCCCCTGATTACATTAACACTAAAAATGGAAGTGGCTGGACTCCTCTCCATTTTGCCTATGCTAAAGGGCAAAAAAAAACGGCTCTTTTTCTATTAGAAAACGGCGCCAGGTACGAAGCTCGCAACAATCTTGGTCAGGCTCCGTATGATATTGTTTTACTAAAGAATAATTTCAAAAATAGTTCTTTTGCGTTGGTTGAATTATTTACTTCCGAAGCGTGCTCCAGTTGTCCTCCGGCAGAGCGCTTAACATCTGAAATTCGTCAAATGTCTCATGTCAAAGGACTCAAGGTCTATTGTGTTTCCTTTCATGTGGATTACTTTGATGGAGCAAATTGGAAAGATAAATACAGTAATCCTGTTTATTCCGCACGTCAACGGGCCTACGAGTTTAAAAAGTTTAGTGGGATGTACTACACCCCGCAGATGATTGTAAACGGTGATTATCAGACTCTTGGCCATAACAGGGTTAAGGCATACAACGCAATAAATCGTGCTCTTAAAAAACCATCTAAGGTTGCAGTGTCTGTGCGTCAGATTAAAAAAGACAAGAATTTTATTTCTGTAAATGCTTGTGCCGTAGGCGAGTTTGTGAACTCAGCGCTATGTGTTGTTCTTGTTGAGAATGGAATTCAGCGTCGTATTACCGGAGGTGAAAACAAAGGGCGAATCCTGAGAACGGATAATGTTGTTTTAGACTTCAAATATATCGAAATCCAAGGAGCTGCTAGTAAGGAGTTTCATTTTTCTGAAAAGATAACTGCCAATCGTAACTTTAGCGTAGTTTCTTTTGTGCAGCGTATTGACAGTATGTCTGTTTTAGGAGCTCATGCCACAATGATTCGTCAATTAGGGGAACATCATGCAGCTGATTTGTGATGCTGGGTAAAGCATATTGATGCATTAATATTGTAACTATTCTCATGCCAATTCGAAAATTGCCTTCCATTTTTTTTCTGCTTTTTAGGATCGTCTTTAATGTGTTTTTGTTTGTGATTTCACTGAACGCTTCTGCAGCATCTAGATTTGTTCATCCTGGCTTATTGCATAGTCAGGATGATATTAATCGCATTAAAAAAGCAGTTACCGAAAAGGAAGGACCAATCTATGAGGGCTTTAAAATTTTGTTAGAAAGTCCTTTCTCTAAGATGGAGTATCGTATGCAAGGGCCTGTAGAAGAGTGGGGCCGTGCTCCTAATATTAATACAGGCCAAGCTCAAAATGATGCTAAGGCAGCTTATCAAAATGCATTGATGTGGGCGATTACGGGAAAGCAGCCACATGCTAATAAGTCGATCGAAATTCTCAACGCATGGGCAAAAAAGTTAAAAAAGGTAAGTGGAATCGACGGTGTATTGGCTTCTGGATTGCAGGGTTTTCAATTCGTTAATGCTGCAGAATTGGTTCGATATACTAACTCGGGATGGACGGAGGTTGAAGCTAAGAGGTGTGAGGCATCGTTCAAAAATGCGTGGCTGCCTACGATTGAGCATTATGCTTATTTTGCTAATGGCAATTGGGAAACGGCTGCGCTGCAAACTAAAATGGCAATAGCAGTTTTCTGTGATGATAGTGAATTATTTGAAGAGGCGATACGTTACTCGGTAAATGGATGTGGTAATGGAAGTATTCCAAATATGATTGTTTACTCATCTGGCCAATGCCAGGAGACAACACGTGCACAACATTATGCTCAACTTGGAATTGGCCTGCTTACATGTGCGGCAGAAGTTGCCTGGCAGCAAGGAGTTGATCTTTACGGATGGAATAATAATCGCATTCTTAAAGGGTATGAATACATTGCTCGTTTCGGGCTTGGAGAAGAGGTGCCTTACCGGCATTACTTGGACAGGACAGGTAAATACGGATTCGGTGGTCGTAATAATCATTACACCGAGATCTCCAAAATCAGCAGAGGAGATTTTTGGCCAATTTATGAGCGTAATTATCAACACTATGCTAAACGACGAGGGATATTAGCTCCGTATTCAAAACAAGTTGTTGAAATGAAACGCCCCGAAGGGCATAGCAGCGATCACGTTGGTTTGGGTACCTTGTCTCACTTTCGGACAAGAATTTCATTAAAGAAACCAAATCATTTACCGGGTATTCCTGCGGGCTTGGTTGCTCGTTCAACAAGTAATGGGATTTCATTAACTTGGGTAAAGAGTGTGGATCCTATCACTGCTGTGGACGCAGATAGTTATGAGGTTTACAGAGCTAATCAACTTGGAGGGAGTTCTAGGAGAATTTCTAATAATGTTATTGTGCCAAATTATCACGACACGAGTGTGAAGCGTGGAGAATTGTATTTTTATTCAGTCAAGGCTAAGAACAGTATTGGTATTAGTCTTCCATCTGTCGCTCTTGCGGCAAACGCAGGATTGCCAAATCCATGGTTAAGTCGCGACATTGGAGATGTTCAGAAGAGTGGGTTTTCTGAATTTAATGGCGAACGCTTTACACTTGAAGGTGAAGGGGCAGATATTAATGGCAAACGTGATTCATTTCATTTTGCCTATGCGCCATTTATTGGGGAGGGGACGATCACGGCACGGATTGTTCGCCCGATGAGTTCGCAATGGACGAAGCCGGGAGTAATGATGCGTGAGACGCTTGATGCTGGTTCTCGTCATGCGTCGGTACTGTTACTGCCTCATTGGCGAGGGGCATTAGTTGCACGAGGAGAGACTGGTGAAGAAACCTCTTTTCAAGGCGATAGGAATCTTAGTGAAGATCATGTTATTAAAAAAAACCGACTTAGCACCCCTTATTGGATTAGGTTGATTCGTTTTCGTAATCGGTTTACTGGCTACATGTCACCA
>CEVX01170713.1_pt1 | contig 10350 bp, 16 predicted proteins | sample 356561 | NCBI WGS metagenome assembly CEVX01 (sample SAMEA2623886, study PRJEB7988) | marine metagenome | biome: marine biome (ENVO:00000447); feature: surface water layer (ENVO:00002042); material: "saline water (ENVO:00002010), including plankton (ENVO:xxxxxxxx)" | depth 5 m | reverse complement strand
AGAAGCTGATGTACTATTAATTAATGCTAGTAGAGATAATGGTGTAGATCTTATCAGACGAAAGATTACAAACTTCAGTGAAACTATGCCTTGGGGTGATTATAAAGTTATATTACTTGATGAGGCAGATTATATTAGTGCTGAAGGTCAGGCGGCTCTGCGTGGTGTTATGGAACAGTATCATGCAAGTGTGCGTTTTATACTTACTTGTAACTATGCTAACAAAATTATTCCAGCATTACACAGTCGTTGTCAAGGCTTTCATATTACAAGTTTGGATACAAATGAATTTACTGCAAGGATTGCAGAAATACTGATTGAGAATCAAGTTAAGTTTGAACTAGATATATTAGACAGTTTTGTTAGAGCCACATATCCAGACTTGCGTAAAACTATCAATAGTGTGCAAATGGCAGTGGTTGATGGTGTACTAGCACAGCCAGAAAGCAATGATGTTGACACAGGTTGGCGTATTAAAATGGTTGAACTATTCAAAGCCAAACAAGTTCGTGAAGCAAGAAAACTAATTATTGCAAACTGTAGATCCGATGAATATGAAGAAATGTATCGTTGGCTATATAAGAACGTTGAACTATTCAGTGATAATGAAGACAAACAAGACGAAGCAGTGGTTGTTATTCGCAATGGTATTGTAAAACATACACAAGTAGCTGATGTAGAAATAAACTTATCAGCAACATTAATTGAACTAAATTCCCTTTAATATTAACTAGATATTCGTTAAGAAAATCGTCAATCCTATCTAATATACTATAAATATTAGTGACAGAGGAAGGGTATGCCGATGGGTAATGCTTTGCAACTTGTCTCGGATGTTGGGTTTCCAATAGTTGCGGCAAGTGCTTCAGGCTATCTAGTATTTCTTACTATTAAGTTTATACTAGATGGTGTAACTAATAGTGTGATAGGGTTATCAGGAATTGTAAAAAGTTTAGAAAATAGAGTACAAACAATGAATAATGACCTAGTTAAGATTGATGCTCTAATGAGCTATGCTTTAGGTGTACGTCCTAATGTCGATCGCATCGCCGCCAAAGATGGTAAAGAAGATGCAAGGAAAGACTGAGGAGTTAAACCTATGAACTGGGTAGATTACACTATAACACAAGCTGGTCCACACTTTACGATTCAAGGTGAATGGGCTGGGGAAGTAATGGGTTGGTCAAAAGAAGGCAAACCATCAGAAACAAAAGAAAACATACTATATCGACCAGGCGATCGTTTTATTGTAAACAAGAGTGGTTGGTTGATGAGATGTAATCCAGAGGATTTAGAAAGTGATAAAAAATCTTAAAGACTTAGTAATTATATTATTAACAGGTGGAGTACTTACACTCCTGGGTGTTATTATTATAGGTGATTACTATGTTGCAGTATCAGAAAACAGACCTATAGACGAAGAAGTAATAACATTGATGAAGATGGCACTTACTGGTCTAATAGGAATTATTGCAGGTTACATGGGATCAAAATAGATGAGCCCGCAATTTGCAGAATGGGTAAACCAATACGGATTTCCTATTATAGCTTGTTTTTTTCTAGCATACTTTATATATTATATATGGGGCTGGGCAACTAGTCAGATTAAACCTAGAATATTAGAAGCACAAAAAATACTAATCGAACTTGTAGATCGAGTTAGAATGTTAGACAATGACTTGATTAGATTAGAAACTAAAATAAACATGGTATTAGAATTTAAAGAAGAATATGAAAAGATGACTGGCAAAAAATTGGATATAGACGTTGAAGATATCGAAAAAGATAAACAAGACCATTAGCTATATCCAATTACCACTACTTGGTCGTTGCGACAAAAACACCGTTCCAATCTGAAGGAAGAGGCTGAGTCTTCATAAACTCACAACGTTCAATCCACATATCATAATAACCAGACATTCTCCCATCAAAATGATTGTGTAATATATTGCATTGTTCTATTGCTTCTTGAAACTTTTGTTTTTTATATAATTCGTGCATTTCTTCGTGTTTGCGTTGAGCTGTTTTCCAAGCAGATTTGACATTATCTAATACAGTCCAAATACCTATACCTACTGTTTTACCTTTAACTGCAAGGTCATCTATCTTTAACCAAAAGAAATCATCTTTAGTATGTTCGTATGTGTTTTCACCTACTAATAATACACAACCATATTCTTTACATTTTGATTCTATTCTAGCGGCTGTACTTACTGAATCACCTAGTACGTCATAGGAGTGTCTTTGAGTTGATCCCATTTCACCAAGATAGCCAAGACCAGTATTAATACCAGCACCCATGCCAACAGGAGGGCGACCTTCACTTGTAATTCTTTCATTAAACTTCTCCACTGCTCTTAACATATCAAGTCCACATTGAACTGCTGTTTTAGGATGTTCAGGATCATCTATAGGTGCATTATGAACATGCATACTTGCATCACCTATATACTTTATTATCATACCATTCATGTCTAATACAGGTTGCGTAATTGCATCCATATAGCCATTCATAATATTTGTTAATCCTTTTACGTCATCTCCAAAACTTTCTCCCAATGGTGTAAATCCTCTTAAATCAGAAAATAGTATACTAACTTCTTTTTTCATACCGTCTTTAATAAGTGCAGGATTTTCTTGTAGCATACGCACAACTGTTGGTGATGCGTATCCAGCAAATTGTTTTTTAATTTTTTGTTTTTCAAAAAACTCTAGTACAAATCTTAAAAATATAGCATGTAGACCTACAACTATAGTAGATACTATTGGCATAGTTCCATCTAATAGATATAGATAATTAATCCAAGCATAATGAACTGCATATACAATTCCACCTACAAAAATTAAAATAGATCCTCCAGCTACCCAATAAGGTGAAAAGCGTCCTAGTAATACGAGTAAAAATCCGACACTAAATGTAGTAGCTATCTCCCCTAAAAGAGCCCAATACGGACGAGATATTGTGTCTCCATCGAGTATATTTTGTAGTGCTACTGCACTTGGCATATAGCTAAATTGCCCTCCTTTTGGGCTTGCAATTACATTTGTTAATCCGTCAGCAGTTATACCTAGTATTACAGTTTTATCTGCTAGGTCAATAAACTTTTTAGGTTCACTTGCACTTACTGTATCAAATGTTTTATTCCAACGTAGCCAAATTCTTGCATTTGCATCTGTTTGTATAATAGGATATCCTGGCACACGCATTTTATCAATACCGCCTTCATTACTTTTAACTTGGTAACTAGGCTGATCTACTGCAACACGAATAACTTCAATTGCAATACTAGGATATACACTATCACCTACACGCATTAGCATAGGCAAACGTCTTACAACTCCGTCTATCTCTGGTACAGTATTAAGCACACCAACACCATCAGCATGTGCAAAATATGGAATAGGTCCTAACATACCATCCCATTCAAATAAGAAAGGTAATGGATCGCCTATTTTTGCTACGCCTCTTGGTACACCATTTTTGTTAATTGAAAAACTTCCATTTTGACCTATTACAACACCATTTCCAGTTATTGCTTCTTGCAATGCTTGGTCACCTCCAAGACGATCATATTCACTGAACAGTATAGGCAATACAATTATACCTGCACCTGCTTCACGTAATTGCCAAATTATATCAGCAAGTACATCACGTTTCCAGGGCCATTGTCCATACTTTTCCAATGCGGCTTCGTCTATTGTTACAATAGCTATATCGTTACTATGTTTGGAAGTATCATATTGTTGTAGCAAGTCAAAACTTTTTAATCGTGCAGTTTCCACAACGTAGTTATTATTATAGTGAAATAATGTTACTATTAAAACGGTTAAAAACGCCAATGTCCAATGTGTTAATACTCTCATAATGTTTACCTAGTTTTGGTTTATAGTTATAGCACACCCGTTTGCATTTGTACATGTACCAGTCAAATTATAGCTTTGATTTGTAGTAGCCATCTGACTGACATCTAATGTATACGCACCGCCTCCGTTTGTTAAGTCGATGTTTGAAGTATGATTGGCATGACGTTGTGTTACATCTAAAGTGTGTCCATCATCTAACACAATGTCAGCAAACATATTCTGACTATTACCCCTTTGTAATAGTTCTACGTTATTGCCATCACCGCCTATTTCAATAAAGCCTTGATGATCGCCTGATCCACGTTGTGTGTGTTTTACTACATTATTGTCACCGGTAATGTAGTTTGCTATGTGTTGTCCTCCGTTGCCTCTGTCATCTGTTTGATAACTTTCTAGTGTGTTGTTGTTACCTGCTACGATCCAATACACATCATTATCGCCAGTTTCGTCTGCATCTATAGTTCCATTTTCATGTCTGCCTTGCCACGCTGTTACTGTGTTATCACTGCCGTTTATTATTACTCTGTTGATGTTGTTATCTTGTTTTGCAATATGCACATTTACTGCATTGTCGTCACCATTCAAAACTTCTGTATACACATTGTTGCTGTCGCCATTTACAGTAACATTTAAAGTATTATCTTCGTCACCACCGTTGCCTATTTCAGTATGAGTAACATTATTATCACCATCTATGTCTAAATTAATAGTATTGTCATTGCCATGATTATCAACTGCACTTACATTTGTGTTACCGTTTTGATTTACATTTATAGTTTGATCTCCTCCACTGGTCCAAATACCAATTCTATTGTTGTCGCCTTCTTGTGTTAATGACACAGTTTTGTCATTGCCACTGAGCACAGCTCTACCACTAGTGGTATTCAAACTTCTTATTCTATTATTCTCACCGTCTTGTACAATATCTATATCAGTATTGTTTCCAACTTGTGTAATGTAGATATCATTAGCATTACCACTGTGACTGTTTAACAGTAATGTCATTATTGCCAACGGGGCCAACCATGTAGTCGTAGTATTCCCAATCATTTTGTCCTAAATCCAATCTATAACCATACTCAGTATGTAATCTTAATCTAAAGTAATTCGATCCACTATTGTCTCTTCTTTCAACAATGTAAAAATCACCTTCTTTTTCAAAACGTATTCCCGTCTCAGGATCAAATCCATATATTGATGCTTCTTCTTTAAAAAATGATTCATTTTGTAATTGTAAATGATCTTTGAATAATGCAAACAATAGTGCATTTAATTTGTCCATCATATCATAAAGTACGTCAGCTAACATATAACTTGTTTCATCTAACTGTGTTGCCCAAATATCAGAAATAGTATCTGAAAGTGCATCACCATCTAACCCATCAAAATCTAAAAAATCAATACCTAGAAAGTCATACATCAGTCTTGCCTTTTTCCTTATTAAGTATTCTTCTTCATCATAAGGTGAACGTTTACGAAGAATCAACAGTTGGTTAATCGTCTTCTCACTTAATTCAAGTGTCAATGGCTTTGTGGGTGGCTGACTGCCAATGCTGGTCATTGTTGTTTGGAATGCTTGATTCATAATTACAAATCCAACATCTGTTTCAACTTTTATTTCGCCAGTAAAGCAGTAACCTTCTTCATCACAACTAGGTAAAAGTGTTACCATAGTCGACCCAACTTCGTCAACTACTAAAACAAAATCCGTTCCTCTAACACCAATGGTTGCACTAGGAGTACGAATTTTTACATTTTGTTTGTATTTTTTAGCTATCTGACCACTAGCATATCGCATTGTACCTAAACTTGCCTTTAATCCTAAGCTACCTCTGCCGTTGCTAGGATCATAGACAAATTCATCAATTAACAATCTACTGTGTTCAGTAATATCAACTCTTGTCTCATCAACAAAATCAATCTGCATAGTGCCATTGGCGGTAACCGCGGTATCCATGCTTTTTACACCTACACCGCTCCCACCAGTTATTACAGAACCATTTCTTTCAAGTACACCACTTCCTTTAATTTTTCCAATTTCACCAGCATCGGGTGCTAGTGCTACCACAGGTTCTGGATGTAAGGAAAGAAAAACAATTAATGCAAATACAAACCACCATAAAAGACTTTTAATCAGATTGGTTAATGTTAACGTCACCATCATCTCCTTGCATAGTCATGTCTACTTTATTATCATAAACACCACTTTGTTGGATTTTGATATTGTTACCGCCACCGGTAACACCTAGTGTAATACTATGTCCTGCACTATCACCATTACCTGTTTGATCTATATCAACATAGTTTCCTGGAGCAGTTGTAGCAAGTCCACTGCCTTGATTGTTAATAGCAGTAGAAGATAGACTATTACTGTTATTCAATGTAACAGTAACATCTGCCTTTTCACTATCAGTATTCACATCAATAACGTTACCGTCTCCTGTTACAGTAAACGTTGCTTCAAAACTTTCAGCGTCAGCTGATTCACCTATATAAACTTTATAGATGTTATCGTCACCAGTAGTTGTTATGTCCACTGTAACAGATTCACATTTCGTACCGCTAGTACTGTCACATTTTAAATCTACTGTATTACTATTACCAGTAAACGCCCATGTTCCTTCATAGTTGTCACCTTTTATAATTGCATCAATTTTATTTAGATTACCTGTCTGTGTAATACTAAACGTCATATCGTCGCCTCTTAGGGTAGCATCAGTTGTACTATCGCCGAATTCATTGTTTTGTCCGTCCTGTACAATATCCAAGTCAAGATTATCTCCTACTTGTTCTATGTAAATTTCGTTGGCGAACGTAGCACTGGAAATTACCAGTAAGGCAAACATCAATAATATACCACGCATATTTTTTCTCACTCTCTAATTTGTTTGAAAGGTTTTTTAAACTTCCAAAGCTGTTTTCTCTCGCCTTCGTATATTAGTTCAACTATGCCTGCTTCGACTGCCGCCCTTACTGCATAATTTACTGGTTCATTTATAGACCATCCAATTTCGCTTTCTACTAATTTAGTTCCTAAATCTAAAAATTTAAAAACATCTGCGCCTGATCTATAACTCGCTATAGTCTTTTCTGTAGCAATACTCATTAAAACTTTACCTGTACTCACACTTACTACTCGCATAACTACGGTGACTGTGTCTACTCTGTATTCGTCTTGTACTCCGATACCAAGATATCTTGCACCTGCACCTCCTTGTGCAACGTTACTATCGTAACCAACAATGCCACCTTCTAGCAATAACCCAGCAAAAACCATGGGCTTGAGAGGAGTGGGTCCATTGGGTAGTTCTTTCTCATACACATCTCTTGTGTTGCGTATAAGCTGACGCTCTTTAATTAGATTGTCTAGTCCTACCCTCTCAACAACAGTAAACCAAGTTCCACCACCAACTTCCTCTAGTGCATTTATTACCCAAACCTCTGCACCTTGGGTAACTGCACTAGATAAGTTAGCAATCTTATCTGCTGGTTTTCTTTGTCCTGTTTTATCTAAAAAATTATAAACTGCAACAGTTATTTTTTTGCCATCTAATTCGGGAACGCTGTCCATTCTCACTTGCTCGGGGGATGCCTGTATTCTAGCTGGCGATTGAGCCTCGTTTAATACGGTGCTCAGTGAACCAACCATAGCACACCCTTGTAAAGTTAACCCGAATATGATAGTTAATAAACCATATCTCAAAAAAAGAACTCCCCTGCGCCTGGAATAGTGATCTCTGTCATACCATCCGGTCCATTTACTAGAAGAGTTATGCTACCTGTTGTTTCGTCTCTCGCCCAAGTTATTGTCGCACCTTCTATTTCAGCGGTGCCTCCGTTTGGGGTCGTACATGTAGCATCTTCGGCTGTCTCATCACAAACTTTAAACATATTGTCTACCATTTGTTTACTGAGTTGGGCATATATTCTACTTTCGACATTTCTCATAAATTTAGCTAAAATTGTTCCTTCTAATTCTCGTTCAATTCGTCTAGCTTCTGCTTCCGCTTCTTTTTGTTGATCTTGTTTACGGTTATATTGTAACTGTTCTACACTCAATACATGAGTGCTATATCCATTACCGTGATGGAAAGCAGGGCTCTTGAAACTCCATCCAAGTTCCGAGGCATTAGATTGATAGGATATAAGGATCAGTGCTATTGCACTGGCTGTTAAGATTTTCATACTCTCACTCCGTAGTATTTACCGAATGGTGTAAATATTTTTACACCTATTAGGCTAAAAATTAACATTTTTAAGCTGAAATGTCTCTGTCATAAGTACTTATCTAAGATAACTGTAAAAATAGCAAGTTGGAGTTAATTTTAGACGTATATTGCTACACATGGGGTACACATGGAAGAAGAATCTGAACAAGATGCTTTGTGGCGAGCATCGGGTGAGTTGATATTTGAATTTCCAATTGATAACTTGCCTAAAGCTATAAGCCAATTAGAACAAGAAAATATTGTTCAAGCATTAGAAAAATATAGAGGTAATAAAACCAAAGCCGCAGAAGATTTAGGCATAGGTAGAACAAACCTTATTGCAAAAATAAAAAAGTATAAGATTAAAGTGGACGACCAGGGCGAGGATTTCGACGGTTCCATTCATCCTTAATCTGCTCGTTGCGTTGACGATTTTTGAAAAAGGTACTAAAGCCTGTAAATCTAGCCCGCATTATCTGTGGCTGTCTGAGAGTTGTCATTATAGCACCATCTTTTGTATATTCTATAGATTTGTTGTGTCTAGGTAAATTCATCTCTTACCAATCATAAACTAATGTTTTAGTTGTGTCAACATAAGCTGGTTTACAATAAGCAGTAGCTTTATGTTTTTCAGGAACCATTGTACTATAATTATAGTTGCCATATCTTTTTACTAATTGACTAGCATACCAATTACAAGTTTGTATACTTGCAAAAAACATAGGTTGTCCGCCGACGTTAGCACCGCCAATCATAAGGACTAGTAAAAAAACATGACTCATAAATTATACTATTACCATAATCCTCGGTCCATGCCAATTAGCCAAACAATACCGCCTACAACTCCGCAAACCGCCAAAGCGGCAACTGCAATCATAACTATCTCAACAACTTTTCTTCTATATTCTTCTTGAGCATAAATCATTTCTTGACGTTTTTTACGAATGTTAACTTCTGTTTGCACCAATTCATTCCAGGCGCTTGGACCTCTTGTAAAGCTGATTATATTACGAAGTTCTTCTCGCATATCTTCAGCTTTTTTCTTTGCCATAAAGGCTTGCAATGCCTCTTCTTCCACAGAACCAGCATTAAACAATTTTTTAAATAAAGGAGGTTTCTTAGCATATTCTTCAGCTTTTTTAATATCTGAAACTGCTCCCATCCATCTACCTAAATCTCCAGCCATTCCTTCAATATCACGTCCAGCCGCGAAGGCCGACTTGATAGTGTTGAAAGCCGCGGTTGCAGTAGCTACCGCAGTTATCGGATCAACCATGTGTCACTCTCACTCTTTAGGGGTACCATTCCGTAATACTGAATAATACATATGTATTTAACTACTCCCCAAGCAAGTATTAAGTGTGTGTTTAATGTAACAGTTAGACTAACGTTAAGTAAAAATAAAGTAAAAAAAGACACCATCAAGTATATAAAAAGGTTGACAGTATGACTTCTTGGTGTTAATATACTTATATAAGCTAAAAAAACGGAGTTGAATATGTGGACAAACAATAACTTAGAATCAGTAGTAAACAAACTAAATGATATGCTTCCTGGTTGGGGATCAGTTACAAACATCAATAAAAACAGATGTTTGGAGAGATTCAGAACTGCACAGAATGTTGTGCATGATATATTCAACAATGGTCTGATGAACAGAGGCAAACAGTTGAAAGTTCTTAAACTAAAAATTTGGGAATTACCACTAGATTATTACAGAGGCGGTGAACTGATACAGCCTGCTAATTGGACTAGGATCCAAGAGATTGTTGAGCCTAAGATGGAAAAAATTATACTAGATGCCGCCAAAGAGCAAGGCATCAAGTTGGAACTTGTTGCTGATAGTGAAACTGGTAAACTTGAATTGGAGGCGGCTTAATGTTTGCTCAAAGAGGATTTGAACCAATCAGAGAACTAAAAGCTTCAGCTAAGTTAAAAAAGCAAACTGAAAAACTTGTTGAACTTTGTTTTAGAAAAAATCACAGTTTAGATATTGATGCTCTTGAATTCAACAATAAAGTAGAAAAGTTTGTATTTAAGAAATTGGGTAAACTTGCATACAAACATGCAAAAGAATTTATATACGAAAATGAAAGTGATTTATATCACATTACAGGAACAAAGTAATGGCTTTCAAAAGCGAAGAAATTAATACTGAAAATCATCCTTTTGTAGGCATTGTTTGGCCCGTAATAGGCAGTAAGGGTGATGAGTATAGTGTAGAGATGACAGACCGAGGTTTTACTTGTGATTGTCCAGCTTATGTAAAATGTAAACA